>Ga0196970_1000444_pt1 | contig 48231 bp, 31 predicted proteins | sample S1v_513CmetaG_FD_148672 | JGI IMG/M metagenome (GOLD analysis project Ga0196970, IMG submission 148672) | Soil microbial communities from Anza Borrego desert, Southern California, United States - S1+v_5-13C | ecosystem: Environmental > Terrestrial > Soil > Desert | place: USA: California... | reverse complement strand
CGCCGTCGCGCCTATCATTGGGCCAATCATTTTCCTGAGCATGCCGACGCGAATGTCGTCACCCGAAGAAGAAGGCGTCCTGACTGAAGCGGCCGCGGGTGCGGCGCCTGTTTTCAGCATGCCCCCGAATCCAGAAGCCGAGGCTGCAGCGGCAGCGGAAGCGCGCAGCGGCCTTCACCTGGCGCATCATGAAAGCGGAGCTGCCGCCGGCCTGCCTCCCACGCAAACCTTCCAGCGTGGCGCATTCACGTTCAACCGCAGGTTCTTCGAAACCAAGTTCCCGAACTTTTTCGGCGTTGTGAAACGCGAGGCCGACAAGGACATGGTGCTGGGAATCAAGGCCGCCCGCGGAAACTATGTCGCCCGCCGCATTACGCGGATCACTGGCAACGACATTCACCTGGAGATTCAGAAAGGCCACGCCACTGAGGAAGTGATGGTGCCGTTCTCAGAAATCCAGGAGATTCAACTGAAGCACAAGGACGCCTGAGCCGCGGGAGGTTCACGGACTGCGCGCGCAGCGTTTCACCACAGGAATGAAATACCGCACGATTCTGTTGTTCGGCGCGCCGGGCGCGGGCAAGGGCACGCAGGGGAAAATCTTTGGAACCATCCCAGGTTTCTTTCACTGCGCCTGCGGCGATGTCTTCCGCAACCTGCGGATCGACAGTCCCATCGGCCGCATCTTCATTGAGTATTCCAGCCGCGGCCAGCTGGTGCCCGATGAGCAAACCGTGGCGCTGTGGCGGCAGTTCATCGACGGCAGCACACGCGCGGGACAGTTTCACCCGGAGCAGGACACGCTGGTGCTGGATGGCATTCCGCGAAACGTGAACCAGGCAGAAATGCTCAAAGACACGTTGGACGTGCTTGGAATTTTTTACCTGAGCTGCACCAATTTTGAAAACCTCGTCCGCCGGCTTCAGCGCCGCGCGCTGCGCGAAAATCGCCTGGATGACGCAAGCCTCGAGGTGATCCGTGAACGCCTGAAAACCTACGAAACGGAGACCATGCCCTTGCTGGATTATTACGGCGGCGAACTGGTGCATCGCATCGACGCTGATCAACCACCCGCCAAGGTGCTCGTGGATATTCTTGGCAAGGTGATCCGGACGTAAGTTCGCATTTTCAGTGTAATCGACTTCAAAACGCTGCTATCCCTCTTCCCGCAAAACCTCAAGCGGCGGGCGATTTAACACGGTGCGGTTTCCGAGCAACCCAAAGATCACTGTCAGCAGCGACACGGTGCCTACCGCGATGAATAGCGGCATTGGGTAAAAGCGCGGCTTCAGGTCGAAGACATGCGACGCGAGCATCCAGCTGGCGGCAACCGCGAATAAAATTCCTGTCAGCGCGGCAAGTGCGCCCAATAGGAAATACTCCACCGTCAGAATCTGCAGCACCTGGCGCCGGCTCGCGCCAAGGGTTCGAAGCAGGATGCTCTCGCGCAGACGCTGATATCTTCCGCTGACGATCGTGCCGCCCAGCACGATCAACCCCGTTCCCACGGTGAACAGCGCCATGAATCTCACTACAAAGCTGATCTTGTCGAGAACGGATCCGACCGTTTGGAGAATGAGCGTCAGGTCAGCCGCGGAAACGTTTGGAAATTGCCGCACCACCTCGCGCTGCAATCGCGCCGATTGTTCGCTCGATTGAACCCGGGTCACCATCATGTGCATCGCGGGCGCTTCCTCGATCGCACCCTCGGGAAACACCACAAAAAAGTTTGGCGAGAGCCGCCGCCAATCGACTTCACGCAAACTGGCAACACGCGTTCGAACGGGAACCCCTTGCACATCGAATTCAATCTCGTCGCCGATCCCGACATGCAGGTTTCGCGCAATCCCCTCCTCCAGCGAAACGGGAATCGGATCGTTTACGTTTTCCACCCGCGAGTGCCATGTCCCTTCCAGCAGTTTCTCCGTGGCAACCAGGCTGCCGCGGTAGGTTGATCTGTATTCCCGTCCGAGCGCCCATCCGCGAATGTTGCTGCGGGGATCATTGCGGATTTCCTCCACCGTCCGACCCTTGATTGCTCGCAGGCGCATGGAAATCATCGGCACATCCTCGAGAACGGGCAGGCCTTGTGACTGCAGGACGTTTCGGACGTCTTGACGCTGGTCATTTTGAATATCAAACAACACGGCATTGCCGTCCTGCTCGCTTTTGGGCCGCAGCAACTCGCCGAGCAGATTCATCTGGACCAGATATAGCGTCAGGACAAGGAAGGTTCCCATTCCCAACGAAACCATGAGCAACACGGTCCGGTTGTTCGGACGATACAGGTTCGACATGCCGTGCCGCCAGATGAAGGGCCACGACGCGGATGTGACCTTGCGGGAAATCCATGCGACCAACGAAGCGAGGCCCCCAAGGCACCCGAACGCCACGATGATCCCGACGGCGTATCCCACGCCATGCTGCCATTCGCGGCTTTGCAGCACGCCGAATGCAACGAGTCCCGCAAGAATGAGCAGGCAGGCCAGCCAGAGCATCGGATCCCGTCTGTCACTTGAGCGTTCGCTGAAGGCCGAGCGCAACGCAGCCAGTGGCGGCACACGTCGCACGGGAATCAGCGGGAGCAATGCGAACAGCATGCAAATGAGGAAACCGATCCAGATTCCAGTCCAAAGGCCGCTCCATGAAATCGCGGGCCGAACTTCGAACGGGATGAATTCACCGAGCAGCGAAGGAACAAAGTATTGAATCAACACGCCAATTCCAGCGCCCAGCACGGCGCCCACCGCACCGAGTGCCATTGCTTGCGCCAGGTAAATCGCAAACGACTGCCCCGTAGAACAGCCGACGCAACGCAGCGTCGCGATCGTCCCAAGCTTCTGCTTCATGTGGACATGAATGCCGCTGGCCACGCCGACCCCTCCCAGCAGGAGCGCAACGAACCCGATGAGATTCAGGAACCGCATCATGTTCTCGAGCGCGCGGCCGAGATCGCGCTGGCGTTCCTCCACGGTGTCGTAGCGCAACCCGAGCCGGCGAAATTCATCGCGGCGGCTGTCCGCGAACGCCTCGACGTTCACTTCCGCGGCCAATTTGAAATAGATCTTCTGCCGGGCGAGGCTCCCTTCGCCGATCAAGCCGCTGTTCTCGAGGCTGGCGAGCGGGATGTAAACGCGTGGTGCGATGGTTCCGAATCCCATTGTCTCCCCAGGCACTCGCGTCAGCACGCCCGCGATGGGCAGTGTGATCTCGCCGACTTTGATGGGATCGCCGATCTTCGCGCCAAAAACATCCATGAGATTCTGCTCCACCAGTGCGCCCGTGCCATTGCGCAACGAAGCAATGGCGCCGCGAGGGTTTGTCTCCAATTCGCCATAGAAAGGGAAGTTCCCTGCAAGGGCACGCACCTGGACAAGGCGGGTGCCTTCCGATTTCACGAAGTAAACCATGGAGGCAAAATTAATTTCCCGCGCTTGTTCGCCGCCGAGCGATTTGAGGAATTCCTCCTGTTCCGCGTTCAAAGCCGAATCCCGCGTGTTGACCATCAGGTCCGCGCCGAGCAGCGCCTTGGATTGTTCTTCAATCGCCTGCTGCATCTGGCGGCCCGAGGAGGAAATCGCAGTCAGCGCGGCGATGCCGAGAACGATTGATCCCGCATACAGGAGCAGCCGCCGCCGGCTGCGACGGCTGTCGCGCCAGGCCATGAGCCACGTCCAGGAACGAAGAAGGTGTGCGATGCCGCTGAGCAGGGACTTCATCGTGTGGAGGCTGTTGCCTGGGCGTGTCTCCCCTGCCCGGCTTCCACGGCGACGAGGACGCCGCGATGGAGTTTGAAGATGCGATCCGTTCGTTGTGCGAGTTCAAGATTGTGGGTCACGAGCACAAGCGCAGTATTGAAGGAGGCATTCAGTTCGAACAACGATTCGACAATCCTTTCGGCGGTCTCCACGTCGAGATTCCCCGTGGGCTCATCAGCGAACAGGATTTTGGGCTGGTTCATGAACGCGCGTGCGAGCGCGACGCGCTGCTGTTCGCCGCCCGACAATTGTGCGGGATAATGGTCTGGGCGGTCGGCCAACCCGACTTTCGCGAGGAGTTCGCGTCCCCGATCCTGAAGCTTCCGTTTGCCTTGAAGCTCCAGGGGCACCATTACGTTCTCGAGCGCTGTCAGAGTGGGAATCAATTGGAAGTTCTGAAACACAAATCCGACCAGTTCATTCCGGATTCGCGCGCGGCCATCCTCGTTTTCGGTGTGCAATTCGCGTCCCCCGATGCACACCGATCCTGCGCTCGGTTCATCGAGACCGGCGCAAAGGCCGAGGAGGGTCGTCTTGCCGCTGCCCGATGGGCCGACGATTGAGCACGTGGAGCCCGCCGGAACATCAAGTGTGACATCCTTCAACACGGTGAGGGGTCCTGCCTCGGTCGGGTACGTCTTCGTCAGTCCGCGCACTGTGAGTATCGGGGTCATGCGCCCCTGACTTTCCACGAGTCCCTCTGCGGGTCAAATCAAAAGCACCACGCGACGCCAAGGGTCGTGACCCGGTTAAAAGAAACAGGGGGCTTTGCGTGAGGCTCCTCGAGTTTGAACCACGAATGAAAACCGATGAACACGAATCAACGGCGAAGAGTTGCATGACCACGAAAAACACGAATCACACGAAACAAAAAGCCAATTCTTCCAAGCAGGCCAAAGCCGAATTCGACCGCAGGTGGCGACGGATACGGAAGGCAAACGGTTTACGCGAACTTCACGAAACTGTCGCGAATCAACGGGAGAGTTGTTAACGACGGATCAACACGGATTAGAAGAACAAAATCCCGCTCCTCTCTCTGCTACCTCTGCTTGCTCCTGTTCAATGCCGTTTTCCGCTCCCGACCTTCGCGCCCTTCCCATGAACCCGCGCGGGTGCAAGGGTCGTGAGCAGGTTAAAAGAAACAGGGGGCCTTGCGTGAGGCTCTTCGGGTTTGAACACCGATGAACACGAATCAACGGCGAAAGAGTTGCATGACCACGAAAAACACGAATCACACGAAACAAAAATTCAATTCTTCCAAGCAGGCCAAAGACGAATTCAACCTCCGGTGGCGACGGATACGGAAGGCAAACGGTTTACGCGAATTTCACGAATTGTCGCGAATCAACGGGAGAGTTGTTAACGACGGATCAACACGGATTAGAAGAACAAAATCCCGCTCCTCTCTCTGCTACCTCTGCTTGCTCGTGTTCAATGCCGTTTTTCCCCTCCCGACCTTTGCGGCCTTTCCATGAACCTTGCTCGGGCTCATGTGAGCAGGTTAAAAAACAGGGGGCTTTGCGTGAGGCTCCTGGGGTTTGAACCACGAATGAAAACTGATGAACACGAATCAACGGCGAAAGAGTTGCAACCACGAAAAACACGAATCACACGAAACAAAAAGCCAATTCTTCCAAGCAGGCCAAAGACGAATTCAACCTCCGGTGGGCTACCTCTCAATTCGTGTCAACGAGGCTGCCCGGACTTGCAGCAACCATCCTTTTGGCCTTTGATATCGGCATGTCCGAAACGTTCTATGACGCGTTGATTATTGGCGGCGGCCCAGGCGGAAGCGCGGCTGCCACCTACCTGGCGCAGGCCGGAAAGCGCGTGCTCGTCCTCGAAAAGGAACATTTTCCGCGGTTTCATATTGGGGAATCCCTTCTGCCGTACAACGAAATGATTTTTCGAGAGATCGGCGTTTTGCCAAAGCTCGAGGCGGCGGGGTTCACACGCAAATACGGAGCGCAGTTCCACCTGGGCAACTCCAGCAAAGCGCTCAAGCTCACCTTCAAAAACGGCTGCTTCACGCGCGAGCCCATGGCTTTCCAGGTCGATCGCGCACGGTTTGACGAGATTCTACTCGATCACGCCCGCGAATCAGGCGCCGAAGTGCGCGAGGGTTGGACCGTTTCACGTTATTCCCAGGACGCCGGCCGCGTCTCAGTCGAAAGCAGCTCGGATTCGGGCATCAAGGAAACCTTCCACGGCTCGTTCCTCATCGATGCAAGCGGCCGGGCGAATTTTACCGGCAACCAGGAGAACTTGCGGGTGATTCATCCGCACCTCAAAAAGATCGCCATCTTCGGCCACTTCGCAGGGGTAAAAATGGATGAAGGCTCGAAAGCCGGCGACATCATCATCGTGCGCCTTGAGAGCAAATGGTTCTGGCTGATCCCGATCTCGCCCGAGAAGGTGAGCATCGGCTGCGTCATCGATCAGCATGAATTTGCAACGATGAAGCTCTCCCCGGCGGAGGCCTTCGAGCGAGTCTGGAAATCCAGCGCCGAGATGCGGGACCGAATGGGGGGCGCCACCCTGATAAATTCGATCCAGACGACAAGCGACTTCTCCTACTACAACCGCCGCCTCTTCGGGCCACGCCTTGTGCGGATTGGCGACGCGGCCGGTTTCATGGATCCGATTTTTTCCGCGGGGGTTTACCTGGCGATGTATTCGGGGCGCATGGCGGCACATTTGATTGTGGATTCGCTGGCGGACGGCAGCGACGGCCAGAAGCGGATGGCGGCGTACGAGAAACGGGTGTTTCGTGCAATGCAATATTATTGGGAACTGGTTGAGCAATTCTACACAACGCCGTTCATGGAGCTGTTCATGGAGCCTCGCAATCGCCTGCAGATTCCCGACGCGATCGTTGCCATTCTCGCTGGCGAGCTGGAGGGTGGATGGAAGCTCGACTGGCGGCGCAAGCTGTTCTTCCTGTTGGTCAAGGCGCAGGCCAAATGGCCGATCGTTCCACGGATTTCCTTTTCGCCCACGGCCCGTGCTCGCAACCGTTCAGGGGAAGTTTGCGAGAGAACGTGAGTCGCGACCGAAGTCCGCGTACTTAACCCGCATCAGCAGATCCGATACGTTAAACATGGCAGACGAAACGGGATCTACCACGAAGCACCCGGAGCGGCAGAGCCGGTACCAAAATATCCTTATCTCGGATGGTTCGTAGCCCAGGTTGCCAAACCTTGAAAGACTTCCGCTTGTAGGGCTACCAAATACACGAGATCGAGCTCACCGCCGCCGCGCTGCCGGCAGCTGAAAACTTGTTTTTTTGTCCCGGCCCCTTTTCGTGTGATTCGTGTGATTCGTCGTTAACCTGGCCCGCAGGCGTTTGGAGTTGGAAGCGCGACACCTCGTGGAAATCCACTGGCAAGTTGTCTTCCCTTTCGTGCAAGCTGCGACGCGTTGCAACTCAGATTAATCATTGCCTTGGCACCTGTTCGCTATGCACTTGCGGCCTTCGCCGGGCTCGTGCTCGCGAGCGCGTTTCCCAATATCGGAATTGCGGGCGCGGGCTGGATCGCACCAGGACTTCTCGCCGCCACGGCGCTCGGCACTCGAGGCCGCCGATCGTTCGGCCTCGGTTACGTTGCAGGCATGGCGCACTACCTGGCGTCATTGTATTGGCTGCTCTGCATTCCTGTTCAAGGATACCCAATCCTTGGTTGGATAGCGCTCAGCGCGTTTCTCTCCCTGTTCCCCGCTACCTGGACGTGGCTGATTTGCCGATGGTCTCCGCCGGCTGGGTCACCCGCCTCGAGCGGAGGCATCCGCCTTCCGGCTGGATTGATCTTGCTGGCGAAGGCGACGTGGAACCATCGAACCCGCTGGGCTCTTGGTGCCGCGGCTCTGTGGGTTGCAATTGAAATGGTGATCGCGCGCATCTTTGGCGGATTTCCCTGGAACCTCCTCGGCGCCTCCCAATATGAACTCCTGCCGTTGATCCAAATCAGTGCTATCACAGGCGTTTACGGAGTGTCGTTTCTGATGGTGTGGGGTTCGATGGCTCTTCTCTGCGCGCTGTCGATGATTGTGAAGGATCCACGGGCCCGCTCCCCCGGCGTGCGGGAAATGGCGCTGCCGGCACTGGGTGTCAGCATCGCAATGGCATTTGGCTTCGCCCATTTAAGAAATCCGGCAGTCCCGGAACGGACACTTCGCGTAACATTGATCCAGCCGAGCATTCCGCAGACGATGATTTGGAATCGCGACGACGACATGGAAAGGTTCACCGCGCTCCTGAAATTGACAGAACAGTCGCTCACGAACGACGCCGCCCTTGTCATCTGGCCCGAGGCGGCGATTCCAAAGCTGCTCCGCTACGAGAAAGAAATCTTTGATCCGCTTTCCGCGCTCGCGCAGGAACACCGCATATGGATGATTGTTGGCGCTGACGACGCCGAACCCTCGCGCAAGGCACCGGGGCGCGCGGAATATTACAACAGCAGTTTCCTGCTGAATCCCAACGGCCGGCTCGCGGACAGGTACCGCAAGCGCAGCCTGGTCATTTTCGGCGAGTACATTCCACTCGAGCAGTGGATGCCCTTTTTGAAAAACTTCACGCCGGTGACCAGCAGCTTCACGCCTGGGGACGAAGCTGTTCCGTTCAGGATGGCCATTCAACCACGCGGCCTAGACGCCGACACGAACGACGTGTCCCTGGTGAAGACGTCTGTGCTGATCTGTTTTGAGGACAATTTTCCGCATCTGGTCCGCACCTATGTTGATGCAGACACAGACTTCCTGGTGAACATCACGAATAACGGCTGGTTTGGGGAAAGCGCGGCACAATGGCAGCACGCGGCCAACGCGATCTTCCGTGCGATTGAAAATGGCATCCCACTCATTCGCTGCTCGAACAATGGATTGACCTGCTGGGTGGACCGTCACGGGCGACTGCGGGAGATCTTCAGGGATGCGCAGGAAACGATATACGGGGAGGGATTCCTGACGATCGAAGTGCCGCTATTAAACGAAGGCCAGACGAGCGGTGACACTTTTTATCGACGAAACGGCGACTGGTTTGGATGGGGCTGCGTGGTGGCATCCGTGGGCGGAATTCTGGCGGCCTCATTGAAGCGGAAGCGGTTTTGAAATCGATGACGATGACTGGCTGAAAGTTGTTCAAGCGCGTTTGCGCGGGGGAAGCAGCTTCAGGCATCTCGCCTGACGTAGCGGGCTTGCATCCTTGCCGTCCGGAAAAGCCGATAAGCACCAGAGACACTCAGGGACTCTCCGCGCGCTCGCTTCATTTGATGTTTCTTCCAGCGGGCTGGCAGCTCGGTTTCACGGGCTGGCAACGATGCCTGCCGCCACGGCCCCTCCTCCAGAGATTGACGGTTGCCCTTGGTGCACTGTTGAACTACTGTGAGCCGCGCGGAAATCCCATGTAGTGTGCAGCGGGAACCGCCGTATTGATCATGACAAACTCAGAGAATTCTTCGGTGCCATCTGCGGCGACAGTTGATCCGAATTGGAAGAAAATCGTTGCCCGCTATCAGAAACCCTCAAATCGCGCAGCGCTTTGGCAAGTCATCAATACCGTGGTGCCTTATATCGGCCTCTGGGTGCTGATGTATTACACTCACAAGATTTCGTGGTGGCTGACGGTTCCCCTGGCGATTCTTGCAGGCGGATTCATGGTCCGAATTTTCATTATTTTCCACGACTGCGGACACGGGTCGTTCTTCAAATCGCCGCTCGCGAATCACATCCTGGGCACCATTACGGGTCTCATGACATTTACCGCATATTTCCACTGGCGCTGGGAGCATGCCATTCATCATTCAACCTCGGGCGACCTGGATCGCCGGGGGACGGGCGACGTCTGGACTCTCACCGTGCAGGAATATCTTGAGGCCTCCCGCTGGAAACGCTTTTCGTATCGATTGGCTCGCAATCCGATCATTCTCTTCCTGATAGCCCCGCTGTTTCTCTTTCTGGTGATGGAACGTTTCGCGGCGCCGAAAGCCGGCCACAAGGAGACGCTCTCCGTCTACGGCACGAACCTGGGTCTGCTTCTGGTTGCGGCCCTTCTAAGCATGGCAATGGGCGTGAAGGCGTATGTGCTGATTCAATTGATTGTCATGGCGGTTGCGGGTTCTGTCGGTGTGTGGTTGTTCTATGTGCAGCACCAGTTTGAAGGGGTGTACTGGCAGCGGACTGACAATTGGGATTATGCCACGGCGGCGCTGCAGGGAAGTTCGTTCTACAAGCTGCCGAAGATCCTGCAATGGTTCTCGGGCAACATCGGCTTCCACCACATTCATCATCTGAGCCCGCGCATTCCGAACTATCACCTCGAGAAGTGCCACAATTCGGAGCCGTTGTTTCAGACCGTCCCACCCGTCACCCTGCTGGCCAGCTTCAAATCGTTCACCTTCCGTCTCTGGGACGAACAACGCCAGCGCCTGGTCGGCTATCGCCACCTGCGCACCCTGAAATCCGCCAGGCAGAACTGAGTCACGACGCCGCAAACCAGCGGCGTGGATTGTGCGAATTTCGGGGGGATCGTGTGTTTCTTGTTCATCTCATAATCTCCTCGTGTGTCGCGGGGCACGATTGAAGAGGGACAACCGCGAATCACACCAATTACACGAAACACGGACGTCCAGGTGCCGTAGCTTGTCTTCGCGATTCTCGCCTCTTCTCTGTGCCAGGACTGGTTCAAAGTGAGGGATCCTATCGGGAGGCCAGGATCTGAATACCCGCGAACCGGACGAGCGTTCAACCCGATATCTACAGATGTAGATTTATGGCTTGACAATCTCTACACCTGTAAAGATAGTGCGCCGGCATACGGTATATTTATGCCGCGATCACCTATCGAACTGACCGAAGCTGAGTGGACTGTCATCAAAGCCGTGTGGGAACTGGAACCATGCACGGCTCCTGACATTCAACAGAAGGTGCAGAAGCAGACCTCCTGGACGTACAGCACGGTTCGAACGTTGATGGACAGGATGGTCACCAAAGGATTGCTCAAGGCGGATAAACAGCGAAACGTGACTGTATTTCGTTCTGCAGTTTCCCGTGAACAGGCTCAGAAGGGGGAATTGCTTTACGCTCTCAAACACGCGTTCAATGGCGCGCTTAGTCCGATGGTGCAGTGCCTTCTCGACACAAAGGACGTCACCTCCGATGAGCTTCAAAAGATCAAGGACATCATAGCCCAACACGAACAACGCGGCCGCAAAGGTGGAAAGACATGAAGCCTCTCATCCAGTTCCTAAACTCCGGGACGTGCGCGTTGTTGATCGAAACGCTCCTGCACACATTATGGCAGGCGGGTGTAGTCGCGCTGGCCATGGCTTTCGCGCTGCGCCATTGTGCATCCCCGGCCGTGCGTTATCGATTATCCGTGGCAGCCCTGGTCCTGGTGCTCTCTTCGGCAATTATGACTTGGGCCGCTGTTCAACCCGAAGTAATCACCTCGCCTGTTTCGCTTGCAACAAAATCCGCGGTTGCCGCAGATTTCAACGCGTTCGGCGACTCCCCGAGCAGCATTGCCGCGTCGGGCACGGTGCAGTTGCCAGCATCGGTTCCGTGGAGCGCCTGGCTCCTTCCAGGCTGGCTTTGTGGAGCCCTGTTGATGCTTGTTCGAGCGGGTCTGCAAGTGGCGGGAGCTGATCGATTGCGCCGCTCAAGCTCGATGGCCACCCTGCCGGAGCTCGACCAACTGGTGCAGCGGGCTCGTTCCGCATTGGGCATCACCTGCCAGGTTCGGGTTCGCATTACCAAAGGCCTTGCGTCGCCAGCGGTGATGGGAATCTTCGTGCCCACGCTGATCCTGCCGCTGTCGCTTGTCACGACATTGTCACACGAACAGCTTCGGTTCATTCTGCTTCATGAGTTGACGCACATACGCCGAGGCGATTATCTCGCGAACCTGTTCCAGTTGTTCACCGAGGCGTTGCTGTTCTTCAATCCCGCAGTTTGGTGGATTAGCCAGCAAATTCGATGTGAACGCGAAGTCTGTTGTGATGCGATGGCCATTCAGCTGGGTGGTGCTCCAGTCGAGTACGTGCGAACCCTTGTTCATGTCGCGGAATCAACGTTGCGCCCGGGCGCTGCGGCGCCCGCCTTTGCGTGCCTATCGCGCCAATCACGCCTAGCCGATCGTATTCAGCGTCTCCTTGTTCCGGGTTACCGTCCTGCCCTGCGCCTGACATGGCGCGCAATCCTGGCAGGCGTTCTCGTGAGCGTTGTCATGTTGCTCCTGTCTGCGGGCGGCGCACGGATAGGCGTGGCATCGGTCAGGTCCGGCCATGCATCGCGGCATTCCGAGGCGACACCGCAGACAGTCGTTGCTGCGTCGCCGCCTGTCATTGCAGCCCGCCATTCCGTCGAGCCGATCGAGGTTATTTCGGATCAAGCTGTGCTCAATCTTGAAACTGGCGTTCTCCATGTTCACGGCAATGTTACCGTCAGTTCCGGAACAGCGACTATTCAATCAGCGGAACCGGCCCTCTTTGAAAACGGCCAAGGATCTGCTGAGCCCTCCCACGAGCACATCTCGTCAGAATCCGCTGTCGCGCAGCCCCAGCTAACCCTTCGAGCACAGTTTGCCAGTGTCGCTGATTCCGTGGCGCGGGATTTTATTCGAGGGTTCTTCGGGCCAGGCACTTCCCTCGAGGGCGCCGTGGTTGGAATTCTTTCAGCCCGCGACCTGGGTCAAGCACGACGGATGCTCCGCGCGAATACTGCCGAGACGATGAGTGAACTGTCCGTCACCACCCTGCCAGGGCGCCAGGCATCGATTCAGTCCTTGGACATTCACAAAATGCGTACAGGCATTAATCCGGCGGCGCGTATTGCCCCCGGGGTTTCCACCAGGAACGGGACGAACGACGCCCTGTTGGTCACCGACATCGAATTGGGATACTTCCTGGATATCGCGTCCGACCTCGGACCCGTGAGCAATACCGTTTCACTCAATCTCAGTGCAACGGGCAAGAAGATCCTCGAGAACCAGCAGGAAGAGGTCACGGCATATATCGATGGGAGTCGCGCACGCCTTTCAATTTCCAAGCCGAAAATAGCGGTTCGACAACTCACCGGAAAAGCCGTCATTTGGGACGGCCAAACTGTTGTCCTCACCAGCGCCCAACCCGCGCCCGGCGCGCCGGCTGAACGATTGATCGTCCTCGTCACCGCGACGTTGATCGATGCTGCAGGGCGCCGGCTTAACAGTGACAAAGACGCCGATTAAAAGGGGAAATTGTTTAGGGCTGGTTGTCTTGAAGCAATTGAACTTCGATGCGATCGACGACCACGCCGGGATCGATTCCGTAAAGGTGCAGCGGGGTTCGGCCTGGCTGCGGGACCGTCAGACGGGTCTTCACGGGTACGGCTGCGTTCAAGACACCTGCTGACCATTCGGCTGTTCCGTCGCGCCGCGCCGCTTCCAGAACGCGTGGCGTTTCATCTCCCGCAGCCATAGCGATTCGCAACGTGCTCCCGCTCACGGGAAAGGTTGGAACCAACCAGACTGTCACGTCGACTTCGCCCGCGAACTTCATCTCAAGGCCGTATGTCAGCCTCGGAGCGTGCGTGGACACATTTGTCAAAGGGACGCTCGGGGCCGTCACGGGGAAGAGGCTGACCGAATCGCCTGAAGGGCCCAGACCTCCGATCGTTCTCCATTCACCCGATGGTCCTTTGCGCTGGGTTGAAAACTGTTCGGCTTCAATGACGATCGGGGCTGAAGTTGGTTCGTTCGTGAAATCCAGCGAGCGCCATTGTCGTGATTGCCACCGGCTGATGCGCATCCCTCGCCATTCGTTATCTGCGGGTTCGAGTCTCATGAAACCGTGCCACTTGCCGCCCGCAATCTCCTCGTTGTAAACGCGGGTGAGCTCCCTCAACTCGGCATCCGCGCGCTCTGCTTCAGACAGGCCGCGCTCACCCAGAAAGTAGCGTCGATTGGCGAGGGCCGAACCGGCGACGGGGTAACGCACCAGTTGAAAGAACGCGTCGTGCTTTGACTTTGGAATACGCCGCGCCAGCGCTTCGACGCGTTCAACCAAATCGTCGAATGCCGCAAGCCGCTCGGCGATGACGCGATTGCTCCAGGGACTCGGGCGCGGCTCCTCGTTGGGCAGCCACCATTGCAGGTGTTCTGGCTTGCGCTGGTGATTCAAGCGATAGAACTGCTCCATGATCGCGGCAGTTTCCGGCGCTGCATCCTGCCCGAATTCGCGCGCAGCCCAACCCGCCAGGAATTGATTCACAGTGTCTTCGCGCCACTGCTGTACATCCCATGCCAGCTTCAGGAAAAACTCCGTTCCGATTTCCGCGGGTTTGATATCGCCAACGTTTACGATCCACATGCGTTGCGCACCGTGTTCGTAGGCCCTGGTCATCTCGGCCCAGATCAACGCCGGTGGCGTGGTGCACAGCCAGAGGTAAGACAATGGCCGGCCCAGGTAGGAAATGTGGTAGTAGACGCCCGCGCCGCCGCGGCGTTGCCGTTCCTGCGCGGTCGCAAAGGTCCTGATGTAACCGAAGTTATCATCGGGAAACATGATGGTGACGTCATCGGGCACCTTCAGTCCGCCACGATACACATCCAGCACCTCCTTGTAGGCGCAGAACACCTGGGGGACGGAATCGACGTCGGACGACACATGTCTGGCAAGCAGCGCGCGCTGATCGCTGAAAATCTGTTGCAGCAACTGAACCTGCTCACCACGGCCACGCGGCCCCTGCATGCGTGAATCGTGGATGCCTCGCATGCCCAGCGTGTAGATGTTCTCGAACCTGCCATTTTCCCTGACGCGTGTCTCCCAGTATTCTCGCACCTGGTTGCTGTGCGTCTGGTAATTGTACTCCGCAGGAGGGGCCGTCCATTCGCCGACATTGTTTCGCAGCATGGGTTCGGCGTGCGATGAACCCATCACGATTGCATAATCGTCCGCGAGCTGCCGGTTTGCGGGATAATAATTGAACGGTTTCGTGCAGGCGTGCATGGCAGGCCACAGTGTGTTGGCCTTGAGCCGCAGCAAGAGCTCAAAAACCTTCGCATACGTTTTGGGGCCGATATCCTTCACTTCATTGGAACCGCCTTCAAAGGTGCGCGCCGCCCATGGTTGCAATCCCCAATCCTCGTCGTTGATGAAAAATCCGCGATAACGGACGGAGGGTTCGCGGGACACGAAGGAATCTGCGCTGACGAACACATTCGTTCGGGGGGAAGGCGTCACATCTGACCACCAATGCCAGGGCGAAACTCCCATGGACTCCGACAGCGAAACGACGCCGTATGCAGCGCCACGCCGATCGCTTCCGGCAATCACCAACGCTTTTGCAACTCCAGGAAATGGCTGCTCGACGGTCCCGATCTTGAATCTTTCCCAGCCACCGCGAATGCCCTCCATGTCAAATTTCTGGCGACTCACCAAATCGTCAACGTGTCGGCAACTCCCGATTGTTCCAATGACCACCAGGCTGCTCGCTGATTCCGGGATGTCATTTGTCACGAGCGGCAGCAAACCCGTTACGCTCTGAATGTCCGCAGCCAGCAACGCGGCAGCGATCCGCACCACCTTCGCGTCGGCTTCGTCGATCACAATCACGGCGGCGTGATTGGACGCAACCAGCGGAAAGTCGGCCGGTTGCACTCGCTGGCTGCTCGCGCGCGGCGCATCGGCAGCGGGCGCGGTGAAGGAAACTGCAGCGGCGATTTTGAAAAGCGTCAGCAGGCGCAACGCAGGAGAAAACGGTCCAGTGCTATTCTGCATGAGCCAGCCTGTGCGGAGCTCATTGCGAAGACAAGCCCGTGAAATGTCTCCCTCTCTTCCACTTGGAGTGGAGGAGCGGGCGGGCGAGATAGGTCGAGTTGCGCCCGCGCGCGGCTCATTGCTCAAACGCACCTTGCCCTGTCGCAATACACCGCTATGTTTTCCTCAGAACGGAGCAACCATGATCGATGACACCATCCAGAAGATTGAAGGAAAGATTAAAGGCGCAGAGTCGATCACGAGCGAGCGCAAGGCCGAGTTGTTGCAGTTGCTCGGCACCTTGAAGGCGGAGATCGCGAGCGTGCCTGAAACCGAACGAGAACAGGCAGAAAGCATCGCCGGATTCGCTGAACGCTCCGCCCACGAAGCGACCCGCACCAAACAAAATCCGGAATTGCTGGACCTTTCCTTGCGTGGCATGTCGCGCTCTGTCGAAGGGTTTGAAAAGTCGCACCCGCAACTCGTGCAGATCGTCAACAACATCAGCCAGACGTTGTCGAACCTCGGCATCTAGGGCTTGATCAGAAAATGAGGAATCGGAACGCGCCATGGCTTCATCAGGCGCAACCCCTCACGGAAATTTGTCGCGATCCCAGCTCGGCTGAAGCTTGCCGATCTCCGACATCAACTGGTCGGCCACTTCCTGGTAAATCTGCTTCAGGCGCTCCTTCGAGCATGTCTTCGCTTCGGCGCGCAGCGATTCAAACTTCATGGGCCGGCCGTACTTCACTGCAATAGGTCCCGGCAGCGGGAATTTCATATGGCGCCCGTAGGCTTCATACGTTCCGAACACTCGCACGGGGATAACGACCGCCTTCGACTTGATCACTGTCAATCCAATCCCCGATCGCGCGGGTTGCAGCTTTCCATTGGGAGTTCGGGTTCCTTCCGGGAACAGAATGATCGCGCCGCCTGCCAGCAACCGATCCAGGATGGCCTTCAAGCCTCTTGCCCCGCCGCCATCGCGGTCGACGGGCACCGCGTTCCATTTGCGCAACACCCATCCCATGACAGGAAAGCGAAACAGGCTTTCGCGTGCCAGGTAATTGATGCCTCGATGAATGCCTGCGCCAACGAGAGGCGGGTCGATGTAGCTGGCGTGATTCGCCGCCAGGATCACCGGGCCTTTCAACGGAACGCGCTCGGGATGAAACACGCGCCAGCGAAAATAGGTGGCGTAAATCAGACGGAACAACGACCAGCCAATGTAGTAAACCGGATTCATTGTCCACTATCCGCGATGCGCTGGCGGATATCGGCAATGATCAAGCCACTCGTTTCGTCAGGCGTCTGCCCGGAGTTGTCGATCACCTTTGCACCGAGCGCGACCATCAGTGGCGCCGCCGCGCGCTGGCTGTCGCGCTGATCCCGCGCGGCGAGGTTTTCCTGAACGCCATCCGCTTCGCGCCGACGCAACCGCTCTGCCAGTCCGGCATCCAGGTAATATTTGAAATCGGTCTCAGGAAACACGTTGGTTCCGATGTCGCGACCTTCCATCACAAGACTGCCAAATTGAATACAGTCCCGCTGCGTCTTCTTCATCCAGTCACGCACTTTTGGAACGGCGGCCACATGGGGTACCGCGGCGGCAGTCTCCCGGGTGCGGATTTCTTTTTCTGGGAAGTAACCGTCCACCAACAGTCGCACTGCTGCGCACCCCGCAACCTCGGCGCATTCCAAACGCGTCTTCCACTTGCGACACGCGGCAGCGACAGCCTTCTCGTCGTGGACATCCACGCGCTGCTGAAGGCAGTACCAGGCCAGCGTGCGATACATCGCGCCTGTATCGACGTACACGAATCCGAGCGACCTTGCGATGAGCTTCGCATTGGTGCTCTTTCCGCTGGCGCTTGTGCCATCGATTGCAATGACAATGTTGTTCTTCAATTCAGAGCAGGCTCATTGAATCGTCGGCGCGACGAAATCATCAATGCGCAAATAATTGTTCATGAGTGAGGCCTTCACCTGTCGCTGCGTTCAGAACGGTTGCACCGAGCCCGTGCGGCGGAGCGGCGGCGAGTTTCTGGAAAAAATTGGGAAACGTCTTCTTCACGCAGGCCGGGTTTTTAATTTTAATCCCCGCAACTTTCAATCCCAGAATCGCGAAACACATGGCCATGCGATGGTCGTTGTACGTCTCGATTTCCGCGCCGTGAAGCGTCGATGGATACACCGTCAGTGTATCACCTTCCTCGATGACCTTCGCGCCGCACTTTGTCAGTTCGGTTCGAAGGGCAACCACGCGTTCACATTCCTGGACGCGCAGGCGGCCGAGGTCCGTGAACTGCACAGGCTCGGATCGGAGGGGCGCAATGACAATCGCCGTCATGATGCTGTCGCCCAGGTCATTGATTCGCGAGATCGCCGTTTTGATCCCGGTAAACAACGGAAAACGTTGATCAATCTGCCAACCAGATTTCGGCCAGCGGGCTACTGAAACGCGATTCGGCTCCAGGTCCCAGAAATAACTCCCACTCGACGCATCAGGCTCGATCACAAAACGTCCACCCTGTCGCGGGAAGGCTTCGATGAGCTTTGATGTCATCGCCACATAGGGAGATTCCTCCGCGTTCTCCCCCACAATTTCCACCTTCCACTGTCCTTCGCTCGCGCACAGCAAAAGTGCCGACGCGAACTGGGAGCTTTGTTCAATGCTTACCCGGCATGCGCGTCGGAGGGCGTTGCGGGTTCCATCATCACCCTGCTGTCCCGTTGCAAAGTCGCCCCAGATCCTTACGGGCAGGCGCTCGTTCCCCTTCTCGGCTTCGATGCGATACCCGAGTTCACGCAGCGCGCTGAACAACGCTGCCTGCGGCCGCTCGTGCATGCGTTCGATTCCATGCAGGCGATATACGCCGCGGCCGAGGCAGACGAACGCAGCGAGAAATCGCGCTGCCGTTCCGGCGTTGCCCACAAACAGTTCCAGAGGCTGCGATTCCGTTCCGCCCGGCGGAACTTCGCCACTCTGGCCATAAACGGTGATCGTGCGGTTGCAGGATTCATTCGCGTCGGGCCGCACGTCGACCATGAAGCCCAGTTCCTGCAGGCATTCCACCATGATCTGCGTGTCCTCACTCCAAAGAGCGCCCTCGAGTTTCACCTCGCCTTCCGCGAGCGCAGCGAGGATCAAGGCACGGTTCGTAATGCTTTTGGAACCGGGAACAGTGATCTCGGCCTGCACGGACTTTTCGAGCGGAACAATTTCAATCAGGTTCGGAAGCACTGGATGCGATTGTAAGCGGTGAGTGATATCGACACGAAGAAGACTTAACGCGAATCCGGCGTCGAAGCCGGACAGGCCGCACACCAACCGTCCCGCCGCTGTTTGGCCTGCGTAAAAAACGCCTGCAGCGCGGCGGCATCGGAATTCTTCAACGCGCGCTGCACCTTTCCCAGTTCCTTTACGAAGCCGCCAATCGCGCGGCTTAATTCCGATCGATTGCAAAGCGCAATGTCCCGCCACATTTCTGGCGAACCCGACGCTATGCGGGTGCTGTCGCGAAAACCGTTTGCGCAGAGCTTCGGCTGTTCCTTGGGATGCTTGGGATCCAATACGAGATTCGCCAGGGCGGCCGCATTGATGTGTGGCAGATGACTCGAACGCGCTACAAGTTCATCGTGAAGGCGCGGATCCATGCGGAGCACCCGGCTGCCCAGCGCCTTCCAGAATTGCTCCACCTTTCGGAGTGCAGCGGAACTGCTCCTGGACGTGGGAGTCACCACACAAACGGTGTTCGCAAAAAGATCGGGCCGCGCGGCCGATACCCCATTCTTCTCGCCACCCGCCATGGGATGGCTTGCGATGAATTGCGCGCCGGCCTTCAGGAGAATCGGCTCGATCTCCCGGACCACGCTGGCTTTGACACTGCCGACGTCGGTGACAACGGAGCCTCGTTTCAAGGCCGGGAGCAGTTGGCGCGTGAGGTCCCGCATGTGGGAAAGTGGCGTGCAAAGAATCACGAGGTCAGCGCCAGAAACCGCGGCAAGGAGATCGCTCGTGGCGTAATCCAGCGCGCCCGCCTTTTCGCATTCCACGATGCTAGCGGCACGACGCACGTAACCCGCGACTTCATCCGCGAGGTGGCGCTGTTTGATCGCGAGCCCGATCGAGCCGCCAAGCAATCCAACGCCCACGATAGTTACTTTGCGAAAACGCACAGCGGGAGAATAGAGGATGAAAACCGCAAAGCGCAAATCGATCGTGGCGAAGTTTGTGGCGAGCGATCTAGCGCAGACCTTCGAATCTGCTGCGTCGCCCGTCCTCCGTAGCAGCCATTGCGGAGGGCGGACAGGTTTCCAACCTGTTTGGGCAGATGACACTCAGCCGGCTTGGAAGCACGGCGATACAGCGTGTTGGGAAACCTGCGCTAAGCCAGGCCGGCGCGTTTCACGAACTCCTGCGCCAGCACCTCGTAAGCGGCGGAACCGCTGCTGTATTTGTCGTAGTGGATGATGGGCTTTCCGAAGCTTGGCGCTTCCGCCAGCCGCGTGCTTCGCGGAATCACCGTTTCAAACACGCGTTCCCCGAAATGCTCCCGCACCTCGCTGACAACCTGGTTGGACAGCTTTGTGCGGCTGTCGAACATAGTCATTACCACACCGAGCAATTCCAGCCGCGGGTTGATGCCGTTATCGCGCAACTGGCCCAGCAGGCGGTTGATCATTGAAATGCCTTCGAGCGCGTAATATTCGCACTGCAGCGGCACGAGCAATCCGTCGGCAGCGGCGAACGCGTTCATCGTCAGAATGCCGAGCGACGGCGGGCAATCAATCATCACGAGGTCGAATTGTTTCTGGTCCAGGATGGGCTGGAGAGACTGTGATACGCGGTTGAGATAGTTTTCCGCCCGCGCGAGTTCCAGATCCGCGCCGCACAGGTCGACTTCACTGGGGATTACACTGAGCCGTTCAAAGGCCGTTGGCCGGATTTTTTCCGCGAGGGTGCCTTCCCCGAGCAGCACGCGATAGGCGCTGGCCCCTTCGGTTTTCTCAAGGCCCAAGCCGCTTGTGGCATTCGCCTGGGGATCCAGATCGAAGAGCAGAATGCGATTGCCCATGGCCGCGAGGCATGCGGAAAGATTCACGGCGGTCGTGGTTTTCCCCACTCCGCCCTTCTGATTCGCAACCGCAACGACTTTGGTAGGCACGCACCAGATGTTATGGAACGAGCGGTTTGATTCAAGCAGCGATGAAAGTTTGCGTCTTGTCAACCGGGCGCAATTCCCGTGGTGCCTTGAAAACCTTTCACTGGATTTTGACCCGGACGGGCTGCATCCTCTGGATATGAAATTGATCCTTTCGACGCACAACGTGACGCTGACCAAGGCCATTGAAGATCATGTGCTCGCGAAGCTCGACAAGCTGGAACATTTCGATCGTTGGGCCGTCGACGCCCGCGTGACCCTGGAACACGACCGCACGCGCGCGCCCGAAAAACAATTTTCCTGCTCAATCCGCCTTGGGGTGCGGGGACCCGACCTGTTCGCTGAAGATCGCGAGAGTGACCTCTACGCCGCCATTGATCTCGTCGCCAAAAAAATTGAACAGCAGATTCGCAAACGCCAGAGCAAGAAGAAGGCGCGCAAGCACAAGGTGGCTGCCCGGACCAAGCGCACACGACAGGAAGCGGCCCTGTAAACCTGTTGAGCGGCGAAAGCTGATTGTTGATGGACGAGAAGAATGCGCCGCCAGCTGCGGACGCCCCGTCTTCCAGCTCTGAAGCTCCGATCGTCCTGCGCTCGCGAATCCTGCTCCCCATTTCGGGGCCGCCCTGCGACAACGGCGCCGTCCTCATCTCGGGCAATCGCATCAGGAAAGTTGGGACGTGGAATGAGATCGCACGCGAGAGTCGTGGCGATGTCATGGACCTCGGCGATTCCATCCTCCTGCCGGGTTTGATCAACGCGCATTGCCACCTCGATTACACCGGGATGGCCGGCTTGCTGCCGCCGCAGAAGCGGTTCACGGACTGGATCAAGCTGATGCTGGCGGCGAAGGCGGAGTGGAATTACACGGAGTTCGCGGAATCATGGTTGCAGGGGGCGCAGATGCTGGTGCGGACAGGCACCACCACTGTCGTGGATTTCGAAGCCGTTCCGGAACTCCTGCCAGACGTATGGAGCGCAACCCCGCTAAGAGTGCATTCGGTGCTGGAGATGACGGGCGTCAGGAGTCGGCGCTCACCTGAGTCGATTCTCAACGAAGCTCTGCAGCGCGCGGACCATCTGCATGACGGCCGCTCCTGCACTGGCCTGGCGCCACACGCGCCCTATTCAACGGCGCCCGAACTGATTCGCATTGCAGCCGAGGCAGCGCGCGAACGCCATTGGTTGTTATCCATCCACGTCTCTGAATCGGTGCTTGAATTCGACATGTTTCAGCACGCGCGAGGTGAAATGTTCGATTGGCTCAAGAGAAACGAACGCGACATGAGCGACTGCGGGCACGGATCCCCAATCCGGCAGCTGGCCAGCCTTGATGCTTTGGGACCAAACCTGTTGGCGGTTCACTTGAATTACATTGACGCAGCTGATCCGGCATTGCTCGCAACGCATGGTGCCCACGTCGTGCATTGCCCGCGAAGTCACTTTTACTTTCAACACGCCGACTTTCCCATTCACGATCTGCAACACGCGGGCGTGAACGTCTGCCTCGGGACGGACAGCCTGGCGACCGTTTACAAACGCAGGCACGATTCGGTCGAGCTCAGCATGTTCGACGAAATGTCCTGCTTCGCTGAAAAATTTTCTGGGGTAAACCCGAAGGACATACTGCGCATGGCAACGGTCAACGGCGCCCGCGCTTTGCAATTGCAGGGCCAGGCGGGCGAACTGATCGAGGGTGCGCTGGCGGATGTCATTGCCATCCCATACGACGGTCCCATTCAACAGGCAAGCGAAGCAGCGGTGAATCACCGCGGAGGAGTGATGGCGTCGATGATTGAAGGCCAGTGGGCGATCACGCCTCAGGGCGCGCCCACCCGCGCATCTTATGACACCGGTTCGGTTTCCTGAAGTTCCTCGATTAGGGGCAGCGCGAGCGTAAACACAGCGCCGCAACCCGGGCCGTCGCTCTCGACGAGGATGCTGCCGCCCATTTGCCTTGCGGCGAGAGAGCCGCTATGCAGGCCGAAGCCGTGCCCATCCTTCCGCGTTGTAAACCCGTGGCTGAAGATTCGCACCAGGTTTTCCCGCGGGATGCCAACGCCATTGTCCGAGACTGAAATCCGGATCTCTGCACCTTCGCAGAAAATGCCAACCACGATTTTTTTGTCAGCGCGATCAGTATCTTCACAGGCCTGCAATGCGTTTCGAATGAGGTTGATGACGATCTGCATCAGCTTGTGCTTGTCCACGGCAATCTCCGGCAGCGGTTCCCGATAATCCCTGACCACCTGGATTTGCCGGCGGGAGAGCCCCGCTTCATTCAGGTGCAGCGCATCCTCCACCAGCTCGACGATCGAGATGCGCTGCGTGACGCCCATCACCCGGGCGTAGCTCTGCTGCATGCTGACGATTTCCTTCACGTGCTCCACGTTCTTCTGAAGGTTCGCCAGTTCCTCCAGCGCCTCATCACGTTCGCGAGCAAGCTGGCCCGCCAGTTGGTTCAGAAATTTTGGCAGATGGCGGCCGCGGGGATCCTTCTGCACAAATTCACCCAGCCGGTCGCCCTGTTCGTCGCAAAGCTCGGCTACGCGGGCCACAGAGGATATCTTGGACTGGCGCACACGATCGCTCAGGATGGATGTGGAAACGTTGATGCTGTTCAGCACGTTCCCAACGTTGTGCAGGACGCCTGTTGCAACCTCTGCCATGCCCGCTTCCCGGGACAAATCCACCAGCCGTTGATTGGCTGCCGCAGCGTGTTCCTCCGCTTCCTTGAGATCTGTAATGTCCCGCGAAGTTCCGAACGACCCCACGAGTCTGCCGTCCGGATCCCGCCAGGGAACCTTGGTGGTCATGTGCCATACAGTTCGGCCGTCCTGTAGAATCGTCTTATCGACGCGGCCAACGAGAGGTTTGCCGCTCTGCAAAACCTGTTCCTCATCCTGCCGGAAGCGCAACGCGATTTCTGGTTCGTAAAAGTCAGCGTCCGATTTCCCAATGGCGTATTCGTGGAACGCTTCAATACTCTTCAAATGTTCCGGCAATTCCCCCTGCGGATTTTCACGGCGGTATCGGCTCATCGCAATGGCAAACAGGTTCTGGGCTTCTGAGCGGCTCAGTCTGACGAGCCGCCCTTCCAGATCCTTGAAGAATATTGAGTCAGGCGAAAAATCGAGGAGCGTCCGCAGCAGTTCGCGTTCGTATGCGAGTTCTTGCGTGCGACTCCGCACCCGGTTCTCCAGGCTCTCGTTCGCTTTCTGCAAGCGCCGCTGCCGCACGGCCATTTGGTGCACTTTCCATCGATAGGCGGCGAGCAGCAACAATCCCATCCCCAGTCCGCAACAGGTGCGGAACCACCATGTCATGTGGAATGGCGGCGGCACGCGGAATGAAAACGTCGCTCCGTCGCGATTCCAAATGCCGTCCGCGTTCGCTGCCCGGAGGTGGAATCGGTAATTGCCAGGCGGCAGACGATTGTATTTTGCCGACCGGCGCGTTCCGGCGTCCTGCCATTCGGTATCAAACCCCACGAGCTGATACTGCACTTGCATTTTCGCGGGAGAAATGAAGCTCAACACCGCAAAGGCGATCTCCAGCCGCGACGACCCGAACACTTCGGCCGACATCGCACGGTCGATGGCTTTGCCGTCAACAGTGATGTCTTCGATCCGAATGCGCGGCGGAAGTGCATTCGTGAAGAAATTTCCAGGGTTGATCATCGCCACCCCTTGCGTCGTGGGAACCCATATCCTTCCCATCGTATCTTTGCAAATCGATGGTTCCTGGTCTGTGCGATCGTTCGATTTGATCGAATCCAAGTCGTTGAACAGCTCCGCTTGCAGCTGTGTTTGCTTGCCATCGAGGCAATCGTTCAAGCTCTTGGCATCGATCCGCACGATCCCCGATCCAGTAGCCACCCACCACGAACCGAGGTCGTCAGCCATCATCGCATACACTCTTTCATCCGGAAGTCCGTGTTGCGCAGTGACGAAGGTTGCCTCGCCATTGCGGATGCGCGCGATGCCGTTTGCCATGCCGGCCCAAATGGCCCCCTGCGTGTCTTCTGAGACCCAATAAACGCGCGACGTGGGCAGTCGCGGGGTGGTCCATTGTTGAAACTGTCCGTTTTGGATGCGGAACAATCCATTGTTGGATGCCACCCACAGCGAGCCGTCTTTGGCCGTGCACATGTTGTGCGGCCAGTAGAATTCCGGGACGGGGCCGTTGAAAACGAAGGGCTCGAGGACGCCATTCTTCTCACGCGCCAGTGCCGGGGGCACGCCGTACGCGACAATCACACTCTCGCTGTCTTCGCCAATGGCTCCTGGCCAGTCTCTATTGGAATAGGAATGAAGCACGCGGTCCCACGAGAGAAGATGAAGGTTCTTTTCGCCGTCGACAAAATAGAGATGGCCAGTCCGGCTTTGCATCAGAAGCTTCACGTAACGGTTCCGCATTTGCGGGAGGTCTTCGGGCTTGTGGATCCGTTCTCCATTTAACCACGAGAGACCAGATGAGCTGCCGACCCAAACACCGCCATCAGCGGTGGGCGTCACCGCGCGCGCCGTTCCGCCCGCAACAGAAAAAATGGGAAATCGAATGTCGGTAAGCTGGCTCAGCCCTGCGTGTGTGCCGACCCAGAGGCTCCCTTCCTGATCCTCCCACAGCGATGTCACGCGATCATCAGCAAGACCTTCAGAGCGTCGAAGAGACGTAACATCGCCGCCCCGGTAACGCAGCAATCCCTCTCCGGCCGTCCCGAGCCACAAGGTTCCATGCCTGTCGACTAGAACGGTTTTGATCTCGTTGTCGATCTTCGGGCCCGGCAACGGGTTGCCGTCAAAGTCATAACACAGGAGGCCCGTTCCAGTTCCCAGCCAAAGGCACTCCGCCCCTGATGTAATGACGCGCAGAACCCGGCCGGCCAGGCGGTCATCTTTGATTTGCGTAAATTCCCGCCCATTCCACCGCCAGAGGCCGTTCTCGGCAGTCGCCAGCCAGACGTTTCCTCGCGGATCCTCGGTGAACGCCATCACATTCATTATCTTTGCATCAGCGACATGGCTCATTCCGCTTCGATCCGTCCACTGGACTCCCACTTCGCTGCTCGTCCACAAGTCGCCGCTTCGTGTTTCAAAACAGGCGAGACCCAGGCCGTCGCCGAGGGAATTCGGCAGAACCGACACTACCCGGCCGTTTTGCAGGCGGATGCAAGTGCCGGAATTGATCGCAAGCCACAGCCCGCCCGCCTCGGCAGGGTAAATGGCGCGAATATCGTAATCGCTTCCTGCGGGCAAGGTGAAGTCGACTCGCTTGAAACCCAATCCGTCGAATCGAAGGACGCCATTCCGTGTTCCCAGCCAGACGTAACCGTCATCACCCTGCACGACCGCCGTGATATTATCCGCGGGCAAGCCGTTCGCGCGGGTCCAGCTGAAGCAGTTGAATTGAAGAATGGATTTCGCCGGATCGAGCGCGCAAGCGAGCATGGGCAGCAAGATCAGGCACGCAATGAGCGCCGCCTGGAATCCGTGTGCCCGCGGAAAATTAACCCGCAATGTGCGGGAACTATTCATGCATTCGCTGTTGATTCATGATGCTCATCGAGCGCGGAGGACCGTCGCGGCGCTGACCTGCCGGGCAGTCGCGCACGAGCAAATCTTAACCAACCCGGTTCGCCACAGATGTTCATCGGCTCCCGCCTGTGCGGATTGAGCCGTAAGATGGATCGGGAATGACGATGATCCGCACGGATAGACACATTTCTTTGCCCCCGGGCGCAGCCTGGCGCCCAGCCATCGACGGTTTCTTGAAAAGCGCCGAGCCGTCGACTAGGGTCCCTGGTGATGTTCCCGGTTGTCTCCCGTTGCGTTTGCAGCCTATTGCTGGTTTGCAGTCTCACTTTCCTCTCCGCCTTCCCAGCTGGTGCTGCGGAAAAGCCAATTCGACTCAGAAATCAAGTTTCAGCGGTATCAGGGGCGGCCGCCGCGCGCCCCCTGCCCGGCCCTGTCACAGGACTCTTCATCGTCCAGTTTCGCGACGCCCTGCAACCCGCATGGCGGGCCCAGCTTGCCGGCCAGGGCGTGACACTGCTGCGCTACGTCCCGGACGATGCATTTATTGCTCGATTCGAAAATGCCACCCCTTCCAGCGTCCGGGCGCTGGAGTTTGTCCGGTATGCCGGCGAATTTCGCTCCGAGCACAAAATAGAATCGCGCCTCAAGGATTTCGCGCCATCGCCAGGGCAAGCGATGGAAGTCGCCGTTCTCCTGGCCCCGGACCTGAGCGAGAACGAGCGCCTTCAGGCTCGAAGCCGTTTTGCAGCCGTGAGCCGGGAAACGGTAATGGGTCCAAGCCGCGTTCTGCGCGGGTCGGTTTCGCCCGAACAATTGAATTCGCTGGCGGAATCAGGAGCCGTGCTCTGGATTGAACCCGCGCCTCAAATGCGCCTTTACGATGAAGTTTCGTCGCGCATCGTCGCAGGTGATGGGCCAGGCAACCAGACCCGCATGCAGTCGCTCGGCTACAATGGCGCGGGCGTCACCGTCGCGGTTGCCGACAGCGGCCTCGACAGTGGCGATACCAATTTCATGCATCCCGACATTCAGGGACGCGTGAAGGCGCTTTTTTATTATGGCAATCCCGGGCAGTTGGAGGACGCCGCGGATGAGCACAGCCACGGCACCCATTGCGCAGGAATCATTGCAGGCAACGGCGCGATCGGCGAAACCGACGAACTTGGATTTCTTTACGGACTGGGCGTGGCGCCCGGGGCGAGCCTGATCGGGCAACGCCTGTTTGATGCGGCAGGCGGGTACGCGCCTCCCCCGAGTTTTGAAACGGTGACGCGTGATGCGAAACGCGCAGGTGCAGACATCGGCTCAAACAGTTGGGGCGACGACACGCAGGGGCATTACGACATCAGCGCGATGGAATTCGATGCCCTGGTTCGCGATGCGGATCTGCTGGCCTTTGGCGACCAGCCTTACATTTTGGAATTTTCCGCGGGGAACGCAGGGCCTGGTTACCAGACCATCGGCAGCCCGGCCGTGGGAAAGAACGTGATCGCCACCGGCGCGTCACAAAATGATCGGTTCAACCTGCCAATCGAGGAGTTTGCGATTTATGCGGACGGCAGCGATGCGATGGCTGATTTCTCAAGTCGCGGACCCTGCGCCGACGGACGCATCAAGCCCGACCTCGTCGCGCCGGGCAGTTGGATTGCATCGTTGCGGTCGGTCTTCGCGAACGACGGCTTCGCGTGGTGGCCGATATCCGAAAGCTATCTCTATCAGGGCGGGACGAGCCAGGCTGGACCTCAGGTGGCGGGCGCAGCAGCCGTTTTCGTTCAATACTGGCGCGCTACGCAGGGGGGAGTTACACCGTCACCGGCACTCGTCAAAGCGGCGTTAATCAACTCTGCGAGTGACATGGACGACGGCATCACGACCGCCGCGGTTCCCAACAATGATGAAGGATGGGGACGCGTGAATCTGCCCGGTTTGATTGGGTCAACACGCAATTACCAGTTCACGGATCAGACGAGTCTTCTGACCAATGGCGCTGTGTTTGAAACGCGTGTGCTCGTTGGGGCTTCTGATGAACCTTTGAAGGTCACCCTTGCTTACACAGATGTCCCGGGTCTTCCCGCGGCAGCCGTCGCTCTCGTCAATGACCTGGATCTCGAAGTGGTTTCGCCGACGGGAGAAATCTATCGCGGCAATCGCTTCAACGACGGCGAATCGCTCCCCGACACGCTGCCAGCTGATTCCATCAACAATGTCGAAGCCGTTCATCTCAGCGAGCCCGTCGCGGGCGAATATCTCGTTCGCGTTCGCGGAACACGTGTCGTGGAGGACGCGCGGATTGACTCGCCAGGCTTGGACCAGGATTTTGCGCTTGTGACTTCTGGCGGATTCGCGCCAGCCGGAACCGGGATCATCACTGCTGATCGCGAGAGCTATCGTGCGCCTGACCAAATGCGGCTGACTTTGGTCGACTATGACCTTGCAGGCCAGGCCAGCGCGGCAGTGCTCGTACGCAGCACAAGCGAGCCAGCCGGAAAATCCGTCCCGCTTTTTCCCAGCCAGAACCATGGAGTGTTTACGGGCTTCGTCGCGACAGTGACAGGCGCACCAAATGGTAACTCACAGGTGCAGGTTGCGAACGGGGATGAAATCGAGGTGGCGTATACCGATGCGTCTCCCCCGGCATCGCGAACATTTACTGCGACGATCGACTTGAATTCTCCTGTCATTCAAAACCTTGGCGTATCGCAGATTTTCGGCGAGGTCTCGGTTTCGTGGGAAACAGACGAGCCTGCCCGCGGGGAAATTTATTTCGGTGAGGGAAGCCCGGCCAGCGGATTGAGCAACCGGGTGTTTGCAACCGAGACCGAGTTCTCGCTCGCCAACCTGCCGCCAAACACCGCGATCCGCTATTTTGTCGTTGCCATCGATGAGGCGGGAAATCGCGCCACGAACGACAACAGCGGTGCCTTCTTTACTGTCACGAACATCCAATCCTCTGCAGTGCTGCTGCTCGATTCTTACACCGATTATGGCGGCCTTATCGCCGCGCCGCCGCTTTCGGGTTACACCGAAGCCCTCGATCGTCTGGGCACGCCCTACGAAGTCTTCGATGCCCGCGACACAGATCCGCCCACGCTGTTGCAACTGCAATCTTATCGTTGTGTCATCTGGCGGATGGACGAACTGCTGGCGCCTGACGTCGCGCTCGTTCAACGACTCGCAAGTTACGTGACGAACGGCGGATCGCTGTTCGTTGCCTCCATGGAAGCAGTGACACGCCTGGGCGAGGCGGGGGCAGCCGACTTCGCGCGGGACATCCTGCAGGTCCAGGCCAACGTGGAGGACATGCCCGTGAATCACGTCATTGGATTTGGCGGCGATCCGGTTGGCGCGGGCATTGATGTTGCGCTGGATTATTCTCCCTACGCGGAGCTTCTCGCGCTGCTGGAATTTGGCGGCGTTACGGATCCCTCCGACTGGATTTCACCCACCACGAATGGAGCTCCGGTCGCGCTCGCAGATGATCAGATTGTCGGCGTGCGTTCGCCTCGGACCGGATTGGATCTTGCCGGAAAGGTGGTCTATCTGTCATTTCCGCTCGACGCCATTCCACTTGGAATCGGAGTTGGAAATAATCGGGCCGGTCTCCTGCGAAATATTCTCGCTTTCCTTACTCCGGAACCCAACACAAGCATCGTTACCCTCGACAGCGACGTTTATTCCCTGCCTGGCCGGGCTCTCGTGGAAGTGGAGGATGCGGATCGGCGCGGCGCGGGCACAATCGAAATCGCGGTTCGTGACTCCAATGGCACGAATGAATTGCATCTGATCCTGGCGGAAACCACACGAGCGGGATTGTTTCGCGGCGACATCATTTTTTCTCCAACCAACAGCGGCGCGCCCGGGATCTTCACTGCAACGCCAACCGGCATGGTCAGCGTTGATTACTTCGATGCATCGGCCAGCCGAACCAATTCTGTCACAGCAACCTTCGATACCAACGCGCCTGTGATTGCGGACGTGCTGATCGAGCCGGGTTACCTGGAAGCGCTGGTTTTCTGGAACACGTCGAAGGCGGCGGATTCGCTGGTGCAATATGGCGAATCGCCCGACCAGCTGCCCATCAACTTCACTGCGTACGACGCGCTGCCCACGACTGAACACGAGCTGTTTCTAACGGGCTTGAAACCCAACACCACCTACTACTTTCGCGTGACGAGCCGCGATCGCGCCGGAAATGCCACAACCGACGACAACAACGGGCAACTCTACAGTTTCACAACCCTCGATCCGCAAGTGCCCCCGTGGAACGACAACCTCGAAGTCAGCAGCCTGGATTGGTCGGTCATTTCGGCGGACGAGTCAGAATCCCAGTGGGAACGTGGAACTCCTGGGGGCGGTCTCGTTCCGAGTTCCGGGACCAATGCGTGGGGAAGCAACCTGGGTGGCGGACCGCTTGGGCATATGGAATCCTACCTGATCAGCCCGGGCATTCTGCTGACAGGCGGCAACCAGGCAACATTGCGTTTCTCACATCAATACGATTTCACGCCCAAGGGCGAAGTCGATTTCCAGCTGGCTGCGATCCAGATCATTACCAACATATCCACGCCGCCCATTCTGCTGCATCAGTTCGCGGAGGATTTTTCCCTCGAGTGGGAGGAGTTTCAGTTCGACCTCACGCCTTACGTGGGGCAGGTCGTTTACATCGTCTGGTATCACTTCGTGTTTTCAATCGATGGACCGCCGCGCCTCGGCTGGCTGATTGATGACGTTTCGATTGAAATGAACACCATTGTGCCGGGGCGAATCGAGGTGACGAACAACCTATGGCAATCGGTATTTGCGCTTTCCGGCCCAAGCGGTAGAACGGGCAGCGGCCGCTCCACGGTCATCACGAACGCCGCACCAGGGCAGTATGTCATCCAGTTTGGGGACGCACCGTATCATGTCACCCCTGCCCCTCAAACGAACGCGCTGGCGGCGGGCGGGACGATCACGTTCGCGGGCAATTACACTTTCCTCGACGCGAATACGAACCAGATCCCCGACGGCTACGAAATGGAAACATTCGGGGTTGCGGATCCCGAGCGGACCATGAGCACGGATAGCGACGGCGACGGCGCAAGCGATTGGGCCGAGTTTGTGGCGGGTACAGATCCAAACAACGCGGTGCCACACCTCCGCTTGGATGTCGAGAAGCTGCAGGGAAATGGAATACGCATGACGTGGAATTCCATTCCCGGAAATCAATATCGTGTGTGGGGCAGCAGCAACCTCGTGGCATGGGTTCCGCTGAATTCCTGGACGCTGGCCGACACCACCCGGGCGGCTTTTACGAACACCATGAACAGCCGTTCAGCCCAGTATCTGCGGGTCGAGGTTGGCGCAGGAACCAGTGCGCGAGCCCCGATCTTCAAAGTGACAACATCGATATCAGCGCAGCGGGACGTCAGACTTAATTGGCCAGCCGCACCGGGCCATGGTTACCGCGTTTGGAGCAGCACGAACTTAACGGAGTGGATCGCGCTAAGCGACTGGATTCGGGCCTCCGCGCATTCCGTGATCTGGACCCCGCCGCCACAGCCTAACCCAGTGTTCTTCCGGATCCAGGCCGAACCGTGATCTGCGCCGAGCCGCCGAAGTTTTGACGCGATCAGAAGCGATACTGCATGCTCGTGAAGAGCATGTGGGCGTCGAAGTCGTTTTGCGCGCCGTAAGTGTCATCTTCCGACGTGTACCAGCTGTAACGCATCTTCCACCGCAAATTGGGTGTCAAGCGGCGGGTCAGCATCGCGCTCACGCCGTGTTCGGCGGTCTCGGCCCCCAATGAGAAACCCTCCGTACCGAGCCCCGTCCTGAAGTTGTCCGCTTCGTAGCGGAAATAGCCAAGGCTCAGATCGGTCTTGTTATCAACGACGAACGTCGTGTTCATGTTGAAGGTCCAGTAATTGTTCTGCGACGCCAGGGCGGCCCGCGTGAAATCGAGGTCCGCGACGGGTGTTTCCGTCTGGCTTTGAACGTAGTTTGCACCGAGCTGCAGCGACATTCTTGACCATGGCACCCAGCTCGCATTGCCTCCAACGATTTGGCTGGTCATTTCCGAGCTTTGCCGTTCCGCGAGTCCCGAGGCACTCGCGGGCCGCGTGTTGATCGTGGATAACTGATATTCGTATCGCCCGGACACAGTGAGCTTTGTCAGCGGACGCCAGGTCGCGCGTAAATTGCCATCAAACGTTTCGAACGCCTGCATCACCAGGTAAGCGGGATAGCGATTCGCCGAATCATTCACGGTGGTGTCTAACTCGTGATCGTAGTCGTAACTGTTCCGCTTGTAGTAAGCGCCCGCGTCGAAGGTCAATGCGCGCATTGGATACCAACGCGCCCCGATGGTGTATTTCTGGAACAGGCGTTCCGTTTCTGTATCGCGACGAATGCGGGCGTTTGCAGGAATGCCGCCGCGTTCATCCAATTGTCCTTCACCCTGCGTCCATTCGCCTCGCGCGTAGAGCACCCAGTTGGTCACGCCCGTATACCGCACGTCCAGCCGCTCCTGGACGTCGAGCGCATCGCCATTGGATCGCAGGGCCAACATCGGCGCAGGGGGATTATTCCCCGTGGTTGGATTTGCAAATGACTCCGCATCCCAATCCTCCTTCTGCACTCGCATCGATGGAATGATCGTGAGGTTTTGCAAGGGAATCGTCATGAGATTCAGGTTCATGACGTACTCCTTGCGATTCATCACGCCGTCAAGATTCACAAATCCCGCACCATTCGCCGCGGCGGGAGAATAGTTAACGTCGAAGTCATCGCCGTAAACACGGCGCCCTGAAAGGCTGTCGTGCAAGTTCGCAAACAGGAACCCTGACGAGAACATCAGGTTGTTCTTGAGCCACGTTTCGGTCCATGCATGCGCGCTGAAGAGGTCGTGGCTCGAACCTTCCCGATGCGTCACCTTTCGTTCGTTCGGTTCGCTCGGGCGAAAATTCATCTTCCTTGCGTTATTGATGTTCCCGACTTCATAGCGAACACCCACGCCGGCTTCGGTTTTTTTGATTGGATGCCGCAGGTCGAGCGCGAAGATGTCGCGCGTTTCGTCAATGTCCCAGAACGATGGCGCGAGGTTTCGCTGAATGCTGAGGTTTGGCGGATGAAAACCGAGGTTCACGGGTCCCCACGCCGTGGACCCTTTTTCACCGTCCCGAAACTGGTGCAGGTATTCGAATGTGATCTGCGGCAGCTTCGCCCTGGTCAGTCCAGCCGTAAATCCGATCTCGCCGCGGTCAATGAACAGGCTTTCGTCATGGGCAGGAAGGCGGAAAGGCGAGGGTTCGAAATGTCCTGCCGGATTGTTGTACCACGTTCTGAACTGTTCAAAATGAAACCGGACGAATCCCAGCTTTTCACGAACGAGGCTCAGGCTAAGGCGGTAATCTTCCTCGCCTGGCAGAGCCCGAAGATCCGTTGAAAACACAGTCTCCTTGTTGACCTGTTTTTGATAATGCAGATCTTCAATGCCGCCGAACATGCCTTCTCCGAGATGCATTCGCTGCTGCGCAGTACCCTTGCTGCCCGACGTGAGCATGCCGCCGTAGGAGATCTCGACCCAATTGCCTGGGATTTCCTCGCCGCCTTCGAACATTTGTTCGGGCGTCAGTTCTTCTTTCGTCTCCTCTTTTGCGTCATCGGCCGCTTCAGCAGCGGGAGCTTCTGATTCAGCGCCGTGCAGGTGTGCGCCGCAAGCCGCAATGGAGGCCCCGACAAAAAGCCGCGCCCACAGGCGAAGCTTTCGTGTGGCCATTCCCCTTCCCGCTTTGCGATTCGTTTCTTGGTGTTTCATCAGCGTTCAGAGTTGATGGTTAATAGCGCAGCGAGGAATTCACGCGTGACCCGTGAACGGCTTCGTGACAGCCCGCCGTCCAGCACGTTCCCTGCTGAACACGGTCGCGGTGTTCAATGCCGCCGATGAGCAGGCTGTCGCCGCGCACCTCCTGGAAGTGGCACTTGAGGCACAGGTTCGAATCGCGCTCCGTCAGCATTTTCGGATTCACACTGCCGTGGGCCGAGTGACATGCCGAGCAGCCTTCACGCATTGCCTCATGCTCGAAGACATGCGGGCCGCGCTGCGACGGGTGGCACTGGATGCAGTTCTCTTCCTTCGATGTGAGCCGCGTGCTGCCGCCCACATGCGCGATCCCCTTGTGCGGTGGATGGCATTGAGTGCAACTCATCTTGCCTTCGGGAACGGGATGATGATGCGGCAGGTTGAACTCGCCGCGAACATCTTGGTGGCACTGATAACAAACGTCTTCCGTGGCGCGGGCGGGGTCGACCCCCTGCCGTCCGAGAGCACTGGTGGGTTGTGGCCGGCCTGACGAGAAGCTGAACGGCGGCTTGATCTCGCCGCCGGAATCGGAATGCACACTGCCCGGGCCATGGCACGATTCGCAACCGGCATTCAGGGCGTTGGCGCCTCCAGTGATCAGGCGTGCATGATCAGCCGTTTGGAAATCTCTGTAAATGGTGTCATGACATTGCTCGCATTCCTTGGAGCCAATGTATTTTGCGCCTGGGTAATCGGGCAGCACGACGACAGCCCGATTCGTGGTGCGGCACGCAAGCATTACTGTGCCCACGACGGCAGCCACCGCCGCGAGCGCAATCCAACGAACCGCGGCTGCTGGAATATTCTTGATCCTGTTTGGAAGTCTCATGGTAATTGCGCCCCTCAGTTGTTCAGTTCCGCCTGGATCCAGGCGCGCGCTGCATCCAGAAGCGTGATCGCGTAGGGACCATTATGCACACCGAAGCTGCCGTCATATTGGACAATGTACAAATTGAATCGAGCCTTCTGGATGTTGATTGGAATCTGAGCCTGCTCCGCCGCGCTCGGTCCCGGCCCGCCACTCGAAAGGCTGCCAGGCGTCGTGTATTCCCAGGCTCTCGCGCCGTATTTTGTACGCAACGCCGCGGACGCCTTCGTGGTTGCCCAAAGATCCAGCGCCTGCTTGAGCTGCTGCACCTGGTTCGATACGGAGAACGTCGTGAACACCGTGAGGAGCTCGGGGAACGGATGGCATTCAGCGCAACTGTTGAATGTTTCCACACGAAAACTGTGGCCCGTCATGGCCGGTTGTGCCTCGCTGACGTATTCCTCAGTAGCCATGTGACATCCCACGCACTGCTTTTCAATCAATCGCGCATGTGCTCCCGCCTGGTTTGGCTTGGTGCCGCCCGAGAGCTCCCCGACCGTGCCGATGAGCATATTATATTGCGGAGAATGATGCGGCGGGCGGCCGCTGCTCGTGAACGACGCGCCACGATGATTGTGGCATTGCGCGCAGACGTTGACGTCCTCTCGATAGGCAGAGGCAAAGCTTCCCGATGTGGAAAGAAAGAAGTCGTTGGTGGAAGCAAGAGGATTTCGCAACTGCGACGGGTTCACCGTATTGCTGTGAGGATCGTGGCACACGACGCAAGTGATTCCCATGTTCGCGTCGTTCGTAACGCTCAGCGCACTGTTGCCTTTCAGCATCGTCAGCCGGGCCGAACCCGAATGGCAGCGCCCGCAACTGTCGACGCGGCTCACAAGGCTCATGTCTTCCGTGACATTGGCGTGACCCGTGCCGCTGAACTCGTCATACGTCGGGTGATGGGAATCCGTATGACAGCCGCCGCACACCTGCGCAGCGATGTCCTTGCGCGGACGCAGCGTGATGTCCTCCTCGTTTGCGGCGTGATTCGCTGACGGGCCATGACAGTTTTCACATTGCACGCCAGCCAGGTTCGGCGTCGCGAGTTCCGAAGTGAAGCCTGTCGGCAGTCCGTGTCCGACCGTGTGACAGGGCAAACAGGAGGCGTTCTTGTCCTGCCCGATCTGCTTCAGGGTTTGTAACGCCTCAGCGTGCCGGGTGTGCATTGCATTGTTGTGAACGTCTGTATGGCATTGGCCGCAAACCTGTGAGCCGGCATAGCGTGGAGAGGGTCCGGAAATCCGGAAGAACGCATTGCTGGAGAGAGTGGTGATCGTGGCCTGGCGTCCGAGCATCGGTGTGCCGACCTGCGTCCAGTTTTTGTCTTGAACCCCTTTCTTCTGGAACAATCGATAATAACCTGGCGGACCTTCCCAATGAACAGTCATCCCGTTCGTTGCGCGATCGACGCTCGTGATCACCGGCCAGCCCGGCATTCCACCTGGCTGCGTCATTGTAAGGTGCGGCACGGGCTCGGCGGCCGATGCATCAGCCGCCCGGGTGGCAATGATGAGGGCGAGACAGCAAATGAGCGGTATGTGAAAAGCGGTTCGCAGGAAGATCATGAAATCTCGTGGGTTGGACCGGCGCTCGTCAGGGGCCGCTGGTGCTATGATTGGATGCCAATTGCCCATAGGGTGAGCACGAGACTATTCGCGCTCTGATGCACACTCTTTCCCGAAATTGGCGGATGCTTACCGCGCCTTGACAACCGAAGGGCGGGAACGCCGAGCGCTAACAATCGTAAAGCGCGCGGGCACTGCGGTTTGCGAAGCAAGCGAAGGCGAATGCATTCGCTGCCTGGTCGCCTCAGGTTTTCCTCGCGCCTCCGAACCGAACTTGCCACGCTGATTCCGCGCCTGCAAAGCCGCTGTTTATGAAACTGTTCTCCCTCTCTTCCCGCCGCCGCAACCTGCTCGCCGCCGCGCGCATGTCCCTGCTCGGCATTGCCCTGCTTTCCGCAATTGTCGGAGGTGGAGTGGCCATTCTCCTGACGCGGAATTCCACAACGGCGCACCGTCCACTGGTCCGCAGCCCCCTCAGCGAAAGCACGCGCGCCATGCTCCAGAAGCTGGATCGCCCCATTGAAATCCGCTTCTACTCGCTTCTGGATCCTGCGACGACCACGGCTGAGACGCAGGCTTTTGCCGAACGCGTCGCGCAACTGGTGTCCGCCTACGAAGTGGAAGCCGAGGGACAGCTCCGCGTGCAACGCATCAATGCAGTTTCGGATCCTGATGCTGCAACAGCGGCGGCTCACGATGGGCTGCAGGCATTTAATGTGCATGCCGGCGAGGCATGTTTTCTTGGCATCACGGTGTCGGGGGGGGATCGCCGTGAAACACTTCCCCTGCTCTCCCCTGAATGGGAGCCGGCCGTCGAGGCCGACCTGAGCCGCGCAATTGCGCGCGTCGCCGCCCCCGCCGAATCATCTCGCCCGAGTGTTGCCGATCCCACTCTGCGCGCCGCGTCGATCGAGCAGGTGCAGCGCGTGATTCCGTCCGGGGATTCCGTTTCACTGGAGGATGGAAAGCAACAGCTCCGGCAGGCTGCAGTGCAGGAATTGAAAAAGGTCTCCGAGGAAACCGCCATGATGATGCGGGACGCGCAGGAGAAACTTGCGCGTGCACAGGCGAGTGGAACCGACTCAGAACAGCAGGCCGCGCTGCGCGAACTCCAGCAGGTCCAGCAATCCCAAATGCAAAAGATCAAGGAAATCAGCGCGCGATCGGAAGCGCAGATCGAGGCGTGGGAGGGATTGAAGACGGCGCGTCAATAATAATTGGATTTCTCCCCGGCCCGACAGCGACGGGCAAGACCGTTTGAAACCCGCGTCCCACGCTCGTTATCGACAGAGATTTTGATTCCCTCGCAGGCGGTCGACGCGTTATTCTCGCGCACGTTCTCGAACGAGCAACTGTTGGAGCTACAGACCTGAATATGTCCTGGATTGACTATTGGTATTCCGCGAATGGGAACCTCGCTGTCGGTCTTTTTCTTTTTTCCTATGTCCTCGGCTGCTTCACGTCTGGCTATTATTTCGTGCGCTGGTTCACTGACCAGGACATCCGCCTGATTGGCAGCGGCAACGTTGGCGCCCGAAATGTGGGCAGATTGCTCGGGAAAAAGGGCTTTTTTCTGACTGTCGTCTGTGACGTCTTCAAGGGAGTCCTGGCGGTTTGGGTGGCGCATCATTTCACAAATGATCCCCGGATTATTCTCCTGAGCATGATTGCCGTGGTGGCGGGGCACGTCTGGCCGTTGCAATTAAGGTTTCACGGCGGCAAAGGAATGGCGACTTCGATCGGCACGCTGCTCGCGTTCGATCCCCAGCTGGCCGCGGTGTTCGCCGTGCTGTTCATCGCTCTTCTGCCGGTGTTTCGCCGAACCGTCCTTCCGGGATTGATTGCCATGGCCTGCCTCCCACTGGCGGACGTGTGGCTGCATCCGCAACCCGCCCACGTGACGCTTCTTTCCGCATGGGCCGCCATCGTGCTGCTCGCGCATCGCCGCAATTTCGTCGAGGAATTTTCATTATTGGCCGCGCGCCGCAACCAACCGCAACCCGAGCAATCGCAACCATGACTTCACGCGAGCCGCTGGTTTTCAAGTTTGCCTCCGAAGACTGGGAGTTTGAGCAGATTCACCGCTTGAACTACAAAACGTTTGTCGAAGAAATCCCCCAGCACCAAAGCTCGCCGACGCATCGGCTGGTCGACAAATTCCACGCCGAGAACACATACCTGATCTGCCTCTGCGGAAACAAGGTGGTCGGCATGCTTGCCGCACGCGGCAACCGCCCCTTCTCCCTTGACCAAAAACTCCCCAATCTGGATTCGTATTTGCCTGCAGGCCGAACGGTCTGTGAAGTCCGTCTTCTGGCCATCGAGAAGAAATTCCGGGGCGCGCAGGTGCTGCAGGGATTGCTCGCTCTCCTGTGGCAATACAGCATCGAAAAGGGTTACGACTCGGCTGTGATCTCTGGCACGACGCGGCAGTTTCGGCTGTACCAGCATCTTGGATTTGTTCCCTTCGGCCCCGTGGTGGGCAATGGCGAGGCGCAGTTTCAGCCAATGTTTGTGGCGATGGAAACATTTGAAACCAGTGCGCGGGAATTCCTGCGCTCCTCGGTTTCGCGCGCGTTCCAGCCAAGCTCCGTCAATTTTCTCCCCGGCCCTGTTGCTGTTCGGCGGCAGGTTCGCCGCGCCTTTGAACAGGCTCCTGAATCGCATCGCTCGGATGCGTTCATGAGAGATTTCAAGGCTGCGAAACAGCTTCTGACCCAGCTTGTGGGGGCCGGGCGGGTGGAACTGCTTCAAGGTTCAGGCACTCTGGCCAACGACGTCATTGCCGCGCAGCTGTCCCTCGAGGAGCGTCCTGGCATTGTGCTCTCCAACGGCGAATTCGGACAGCGCCTGGTCGATCACGCGCGCCGCTTCGAACTGAATTTCCAGGCGGTCGCATTTGCGTGGGGGGCGCCATTCGATTGGTCCCGCATCAGGCAGTCGCTTGAATCAGCAGAGAAGCCAGGCTGGCTGTGGTGCGTGCATTGTGAAACTTCGACGAGCGTGCTGAACGACCTGGCAAGGCTGAAGACGCTCTGCGCCGAGTTCGATATCCGGCTTTGCCTGGATTGCATCAGCAGCGTCGGGACCGTTCCTGTTGATTTGTCAGGCGTTTACCTCGCCTCCTCTTCCAGCGGCAAGGGTTTGCGTTCCTATCCGGGCATTTCGATGGTGTTCTACAATCACGAATTGAAACCCGCGGCGCGTCCACTGCCCCGTTACCTGGACCTTGCCTACTACGCGCAGCAAGGCGGGGTTCCATTCACTTTTTCGTCGAACCTCCTGCATGCCTTGCACGCGGCGATCAAGCCGGTCGATTGGGAACACCGCTTCAATACGATCAAGGGGATTTCCGATTGGCTGCGCGCGCGGCTGGTTGAAATGGGATTTGCAACAGTTGGGTCAAGCACGACCACGTCGCCCGCCGTCATCACGATTGCGCTCCCGCCGGAACTTAATTCTGTGAAGACATCTGAGTTGCTGCAGGAATCGGGGTACCTTGTCAGCTACAACAGCGAATATCTGCGGGCGAAGAATTGGATCCAGATCTGCCTGATGGGCGAATGCGCGCGGGAGAAAGTCGTGTCAGTTGCGAACGCGCTGCAGCGGATTTGCAACCGCAACTCCAATTTGTCCAACGCCAAAACTCAGGCTTGAGAACCGCTGCCAGTGCACTTCCAGCCTGACGCCACCAGCCCTTTGTAACCGCCGATCAGCGAAAACACCTTTTTGTATCCCATCTGCTGCGCGGCATCAGCGGTCAGCGCCGAGCGAAATCCGCCGCCGCAATACATGATGATCTCGGTGTGTTTGTCGGGAAAGAGCTTCTCAAGATCGCGCTCCAGAATCCCCTTACCCAGGTGAACCGCTTCAGCCGCGTGACCTTCCTTCCATTCGTGATCCTCACGCACATCGATCAATATGGCGTTGGGATTTGCCGCGAGCCGGGCGCGGGCATCTTCGACGTTGATTTCGTTGATGCGGGTTTTCGCTTCGCTCGTGAGCTTGAGAAATCCTGGTGAATGATCCATGGCCGAAAGTTAGTGGCCCGACAGCGCGGGTCAAGGCTGTGAATCCCGCCAAGGCACTTTCGACAAAACAAAAAAGGCGGACCGTTTCCGGTCCGCCTTGAGATTAAAACTACGGCTCAGCGATTGCCGTCGCGAGGTCCACGACGATCGCCACCTCCGCGCCGGCGATCGCCACCGCGGTCGCCGCCTCGGTCACCGCGATCACTGCGGGGCGGCCTGTCACCGCCTTGTTCGGATCCCTGTCCGCCTTCGCCCTGTGTTTCATAACCGGCGGGCGGCTGTTCAGGAGTGGTGCCCATTTCCTTGTCGCGATCTGCCATTGCAGCTTTGCGGGAGAGTCGCACGCGGCCTTTTTCGTCCACGCCAAGGCATTTCACCCAGATGTCATCGCCAATCTTGACGATGTCCTCGGTCTGCTTGACGCGGAAGTTTGCCAGCTCACTGATGTGAACCAATCCGTCCTTGCCAGGAAGGAATTCCACGAAGGCGCCGAATTCCTTGATCGTCACGACTTTGCCGCGGTAGATCTTCCCAATCTCGGCCTCAGCGGTCATTCCGACGATCGCATCCTTGGCAATCTTCATGCCTTCTGACGACACGGAGAAGATGTTCACCGTTCCATCGTCTTCGATGTTGATCTCGCAACCTGATTCCTCGACCAGTTTTTTGATGTTCTTGCCGCCGGGTCCGATCAGCGCGCCGATCTTCTCCGGGTTGATCTTCACGGTTTCGATCCGCGGTGCGTACTTGCTGATCTCAGCGCGCGGCGTGGCGAGCGTCTTGGCCATCTCACCGAGGATGAACAGGCGCGCGACCCGGGCCTTCTCCACCGCTTCCGTCATGATCTCGTGCGGGATGCCCTTGAGCTTGAGGTCCAGCTGGAATCCCGTGATGCCCTTCTCCGTTCCCGCAATCTTGCAATCCATGTCGCAGAAGGCGTCTTCCCAGCCGATGATGTCGGTCAGCAACTTGTAGTCGGCAATCTTCTTGTCGTTTGCGTAGGTGGTGCAGATGCCGATGCTGATACCAGCGACCGGACGAATCATGGGAACGCCTGCGTCCATCAATGCCAGCGATCCGGAACAAACCGATGCCATGGATGTGGAGCCATTGGACTCCATGATTTCGCAGGTCACTCGCACCGCATAAGGATACGTGGTGAGCGGAATCATGGGTTCGATCGAGCGTTCGGCAAGCGCGCCGTGGCCGATTTCGCGGCGGCCGGGCCCGCTGATGCGTCCGGTTTCGCCGACCGAATAGTTCGGGAAGTTATAATGCAGGATGAACTTTTTCTCGCTCGCTCCGCCTGTGTAGGAATCGAATTCCTGCGCGTCTTCTCCCGTGCCGAGCGTTGCGAGTGCAACTGCCTGCGTTTCACCGCGGCTGAAGAGCGACGAACCATGCGCGCGCGGCAGGATGCCGGCTTCGCAAATGATCGGGCGAACAGTATCCAGGTTGCGTCCGTCCAGGCGCTTCTCCTCTTTCATGATGAGGCTGCGCACGGCTTCCTTCTGGATATAGTAGAACGCGTCGTTTACGACGAAATTTGTGATCTTCTCGGCGCCGTGCTTTTCGAGGAGCTTCTTGGCGACTTCATCCTTGATTGCATTGACCGCAGCTTCGCGGGCCATCTTGCCGGGGTTCAACAATGCGGGAACGATGCGATCGCCAGCGAGCGACTTGGCTTCGTTCAGGATTTCATCAGGAACGATGTTGAGCGTGATGTCGCGCTTCTTCTTGCCGACTTTCGCGACCAATTCCTTCTGTGCCTGGATCATCGGCTGAATCGCTTCCTGCGCGAACTTCAGCGCGGCATTGAAATCAGCTTCCGAAATTTCCTTGGCCGAACCTTCGAACATCACCATGTCGGACTCATTTCCGACGTAAACGAGATCGAGGTCGCTTTCCGCCATCTGCACGTGGGTGGGGTTGGCAATGAACTGGCCACCGACCCGTCCAACGCGAGTGGCACCGAGCGGACCAGCCCATGGAATGTCGCTGACCATGAGCGCTGCTGACGCGCCAAGAACGGCGAGCATGTCGGGATCGTTTTCGCCGTCGGCGCTCAACGGCATTGTTTGCACCTGGACTTCATTGTACCAGCCCTTGGGAAAGAGCGGGCGAATGGGACGGTCGATGATGCGGGAGGTGAGAATTTCCTTCTCGGTGGGACGGCCTTCGCGCTTGAAGTAGCCGCCGGGAAACTTTCCGGCTGCAGCTGCTTTTTCGCGGTAGTCGACCGTCAACGGAAAGAAGTCCTGTCCTTCCTTGGCCTTGGTGGCGGCGACTGCGGCGACGATCACAATCGTTTCGCCGAGTTGAACTGTCACGGCACCGTCAGCCTGCTTGGCAAGCTTGCCGGTTTCTATGATGACTTGCTTGTCCCCGATTTGGGCGACGACTCTTTCTGGCATTTTTCCTTTTTTGTCTGTGGCCGCCGAGAAACTTCAGTGAATCCCGATGAAACTCGGGACTGAATGAAATTACCCAGGAGCCTTCAGAACCTTTGCGACGCGTGGGTTTAAACACGAACTGGACCGACGCGCCCGCGGTCCAGGTTCGAAGTGGAAAAGCCAGCCGAAGGGCTGGCTTTTTGAAATCAATGACGAAGCTTGAGCTTCTTGGTGATCGCCTGATATCGGCTCACATCCGTGCTGTGAAGATAATCGAGAAGACGACGGCGCTGGCCGACCATCATTAGCAGGCCCCTGCGGGAGCTGTGATCCTTCTTGTTGGTTTGCAGATGCTCCGTCAGGTGATTGATCCGTTGCGTGAGCAAGGCGATCTGAACATCCGCCGAACCTGTATCCTTCTCGTGCAACTTAAATGATTCAATCGTCTTCGTTTTTGCTTCCATATCAATTATTCCGAAAATATTAGCAGCGGAATCTAGATTCGTCGTGGCTTGGTGTAAAGCTCTTTTCCCCGGAGAAAGTCGGACCGGCATGGGTTTTCACCCGAGCCGGTCCGTTACGTCTAACAAACAACCGCCCCTCCCTGCCGACGGTTCGAGAATCTGTTGGCAGCGAGAGTTAAGCCGCGCCGTCTTTTTCCCTGTATGGGGCAAAGACCCCAATCCTCCTGCAAAACAAAAACGGCGCGAACATGACGTCCGCGCCGTACTCCGATACCCCCTGAGCGCCCCCGGCTGCATTTGCCGCCAGGGAAAATCCCGCCATTACTTCAGGGGCACCGTGGCGATCGTCTGCAGCACCCGGCCCGCGATCTTGTAAGGATCGCCCTGCGAGTTCGGACGGCGATCTTCCAGGTAACCACGATAGTTGTTGTTGATGAAGCTGTGGGGAACGCGGATCGATGCGCCACGATTCGCCACACCATAGTTAAACTTGTCGATCGATTGCGTCTCGTGCAATCCCGTGAGGCGCAGATGATTGTCCGGCCCGTAAACGGCGATGTGCTCGTTCTTGAACTTGTCGAAAGCTGCCATCAAGCGTTCGAAGTAATCCTTGCCGCCCACTTCGCGCATGTGGTCCGTTGAGAAGTTCGTGTGCATGCCTGAGCCGTTCCAATCCACATCCTTGCCGAGCGGCTTGCAATGCCAGTTGACATCGACGCCGTATTTTTCGCACAGGCGCAGCAGGAGATAGCGGGCCATCCAGACCTGGTCAGCGGCGGTTTTCGAACCCTTGCCAAAAATCTGGAATTCCCATTGGCCCTTTGCGACTTCCGCGTTGATGCCTTCGTGGTTGATGCCAGCGTCCAGACAGAGGTCGAGGTGTTCGTCAACAATCTGGCGGGCGAGGTCGCCCACGTTCTTGTAACCCACGCCGGTGTAATACTCGCCTTGAGGTGGAGGAAAACCGCCGCCGCTCGGGAATCCCAGCGGCACACCATCCTGGTAGAGGAAATATTCCTGTTCGAAACCGAACCACGCGCCGGGGTCGTCAAGAATGTTTGCGCGGGAATTGCTCGGATGCGGCGTCTTGCCATCCGGCATCATGACTTCGCACATGACCAGCGCCCCATTCTTGCGGGTGCTGTCGGGGTAAACGGCCACAGGTTTCAGCATGCAGTCGGAGCTGCGGCCTTCGGCCTGGCGGGTGGAACTGCCGTCGAATCCCCACATCGGCAGCTCTTCCAGTTTCGGGAACGCCGCAAATTCCTTCACCTGAGTCTTGCCACGAAGATTGGGAACGGGCTCATACCCGTCCAGCCAGATATATTCTAATTTGTATTTCGCCATTTTGAGTGTTTGTGTGTGACTGAATTGGTTGTTCAATCCAACTGCGCCACGGGTTCGGTCTTGAACTATGGTTGCGGAGTTCAGCAGGGAAAATGCCAGCAAGCAAGAACTTTGCAGTGCCCGCTTCGTCACGTGCATCCCAGCCCTGTCAACAGCAGGTTTTATCACCGTTGGACCATTTTCACGACTGCAACAAACTGCGAGAAGGCCATCGCTCAAGCCTGTCGATGTTCGACCGCTCTGCGCGAATTTGCACAATCGTGAAATAAAATTCAGCCAATCGAAGAGGAATCTTGAATCGGCCCTGGTTGTGAATTCCGCGTGGCTGCCGGGCGGCCCTGCCGTCGTCTCACGCATGCGGCTGCTGGACATCACGAATCCTTTGCCTATCTTTCGCCCAATGCCCACGGTTTCGCACCATCTCCTGGCGATCGAAGCCCCGCCCGGATTCGGTCCAGAGTTGCGGCGCCACGGCTTCGAAGTCGTCTCCGCGGCAGATTCCGATACCGCCTTGTCGCTGCTGCGTTCGGAGTCCTTCGACCTCGTGTTGCTCGACGTGTCGCAATCGTCCGCAACTGCATTGGAATTGTTCGGCCAAGTGCACCGCGCCGCGCCTCATTCCGCGTTCGTGGTTTTGATCGGGGAAGGCGGCGAACAATCTGGTGAAGCCGTGCTTCACGCCGGTGCGCAGGATTTTCTTGTCCGCTCCAGCACTTCAACCGCGGCGGTCGCCAGCGCCGTTCGCAAGGCGCTGGCCCGCCACGCTGCCCAGGCCGCTTCGCGCCGTGACCGGCACCTGCTGGAAATTTTGATGAACAACATCCCTGACGCGATTTACTTCAAAGATTGCGAGAGCCGGTTCATCAGGATCAATCAGGCACACGCGCGGCGTTTCGGTCTCGAGAATCCGCTTCACGCGCTTGGGAAAACCGATGCGGACTTCTTCAGCGCCGAGCACGCCCAACAGGCGCGGGAGGACGAGCAGGAAGCCATTCGCACGGGGAAACCGCTCGTGGGAATCGAGGAAATGGAAACGTGGCCCGACGGCAGCATTTCCTGGGTATCCACGACGAAGATGCCGCTGCGGGATCCGTCGGGACGCATCATCGGCACCTTCGGAATTTCCCGGGACATCACGGCACGGAAAAAGGCTGAACTCGCCTTGGAGGAGCGGACCCGCCAGCTGCAGCAGAAGAACCAGCAGATCGCGGACGAGCTCAAGATGGCCCGCGAACTTCAACTGGCGATGCTTCCCCAAAGATTTCCGTGCCTGCCGCCGCATCTGCCCTATCCCGAAAGCGCCCTGGAGTTCTTCAGCTTGTTCCTGCCGAACGGCGCGGTGAGCGGTGACTTCTACGATGTGGTCGAACTGTCCGACACAACGGTCGGCGTGTTCATCTGCGATGTGATGGGACACGATGTTCGAGCCGCGTTGATCACCGCGATGATGCGTTCCCTGGTCCAGGATTTGGGCCATGCCTCGGCGGATCCGGGAAAGCTGTTGGGGCAGATCAATCACGCTCTCGCCGGCGTGTTCAAGCTGAGTGGCACCACCATGTTCGCCACGGCATTGTATCTGATTGCGGATGTCGACAAAGGCGAGCTGCGCTACGCCAGCGCCGCTCACCCTGATGCCATTCACGTCCGGCGCGCTGCAGCCGAGGTGGAACCCCTGGGTGGAGCGGCGAAGTCGAAGGGTCCGGCTCTTGGACTGTTTGAAGACGCCATTTTCCCAACCGCCCGGCAGGACATCGCAGTCGGCGATCTGTTGTTGCTCTTCACTGACGGTCTCATTGAAGCGGAGGGGCACAACCATGAATGCTTCAGCGTCGAGCGCCTGATGGCGGCGGTGAAGGCGCGGTCGCATCTGCCAACAGCTGAACTGTTCGCAAAGGTAATGGCCGACATTCAACAATTCTGCGGGTGCGCAGAGTTTACGGATGATGTTTCGGTTGTGGGTGTTGGCGTAAGGCGTGTCGGCCCCGCGCCGGAAAGTTCCTGTCCGATCGGCGCGCCGGACTTGGCGCAAAACGTTTGAATCACCTATGAATAATTCCCAACCGTTCCACGGCGTGGCTTCGGTCCTTGCGATGGCGTCGCTGTTGTTTGTGACAGGTTCGCTGCACGCGCACACAAACCTTTACGTTTCAGCCGATGGTTCCGCGCAGTTCACAACCGTTCAGGCGGCGGTGATGGCTGTGCCAGCAGGCAGCAGCAGCAATCGCGTTTTCATTCACATCAAGCCCGGCACGTATCGCGAAGTCATCTACGTTCAGCGCGAAAAAAGGTTCTTTCATTTTATCGGCGAGAGCGCGGAGAAAACCATCCTCACGTTTGACCTCAACGCGAACATCAGGGGGGCCGACGGAAAACCCATTGGCACGTTTCGCACCCCGACAGTCTTGATCGACGCAGAGGATTTCACGGCGGAGAACGTCACGTTCGAAAACTCGGCAGGGCCGGTGGGACAGGCTCTGGCGATTCGTGTGGATGGCGATCGCGCGGCCTTTCGCAACTGCCGCTTCCTGGGCTGGCAGGACACCATCCTGTTGAATCGCGGGAGGCAGTATTTTGAGAACTGCTACATTGAAGGGCACGTGGATTTCATCTTTGGCGGAGCCACGGCGTACTTCGAAAAATGTCACATTCATTGCCTGCGCAACGGCTACATCACCGCGGCATCCACGCCGGACACACAGAAGTTCGGTTTCGTTTTTGCGAATGGCCGGATCACGGGAACGAACGATGTGAAGACCTACCTCGGCCGCCCCTGGCGGAACTTCGCCAGCACGGTTTTCCTGAACACAAGCATGTCCGAGGTGGTTCGTCCCGAAGGCTGGCACAACTGGAACAAGAAGGACGCCGAGCAAACCACGCGTTACGCAGAGCACGGAAACACGGGGCCAGGCGCAGTAGTGGAGAAGCGTGTTCCGTGGATTCGCCAGTTGTCGGACGCCGAGGCGAAAGCGATTACTCCGCATTCCGTGCTGGGTGGCGCGGACGGATGGAATCCGCTGAAGCAGGTGGGGCTTGATTCACAGTAAAATTTCCCGCAGGTGACGCTTCCATGTTTGAGTGGCTCAGGCACATCAGGAACTGCAAACGCGGATAAGAAGATCTACCACGAAACACTCGAAACATTCGAATCACACGAAGCTCGCGCCAGCAAAGAGATGCTGTAAGGAAACGCGCCCCTTCGAATGACGCCCTGATGCACAGCTGTGCAGTCCCATTCGGACTCCCTCTCTTCCGCTCGGAGCGGAGGAGAGGGCTGGGGAGAGGAGGAGCGTTTAAACCTGGTCAAGTCCTGATCTAAATTTGTCACTTCGCGCGGAGCGGAAGTGACCTGATTATCTTGTCCGCGAAGCGGCTCGACGGGGTGGTCGGCGAGTGGGGTAGCGCCGATCGGAGCCGGACCTCGAACGCTCGTTCGCGGCTCCGATCGTGCGCATGGGTCCCACTCGCCGGGCGCCCCGCAAGGGGGGTGCAGGGGGGATGCCCAATCAAATTAATTCAATGCAGCCC
>Ga0196970_1000443_pt1 | contig 48284 bp, 40 predicted proteins | sample S1v_513CmetaG_FD_148672 | JGI IMG/M metagenome (GOLD analysis project Ga0196970, IMG submission 148672) | Soil microbial communities from Anza Borrego desert, Southern California, United States - S1+v_5-13C | ecosystem: Environmental > Terrestrial > Soil > Desert | place: USA: California... | reverse complement strand
TGGTGCTGGACATCGGCTGCGGCCCCGGCCGCTCGCTGATGATGCTGGCGCGGGTCACCGGCGGGCGCGTCACCGGCATCGACGTGCACCCGCCCTTCCTGGCCGAGGCGCAGCGGCGCATCAACGAGGCCGGCCTGGGGCGCCGCGTGTGGGCCGAGCGCTGCTCGATGACCGACCTGGGCGGCTACCCGCCCGGCATGTTCGACCTGCTGTGGGGCGAGGGCTCCATCTACATCGTCGGCTTCGCCGAGGGGCTGGAGCGCTGGCGCCACCTGTTGAAGCCCGGCGGGCTGGCCGCCTTCACCGAACTGACGTGGCTGACCGAGAACCCGCCGGCCGACGCCCGCACCTTCTGGGCCGAGGCCTATCCCCGCATGGCGACCGAGGCCGCCAACCGCGCGGCCGCGGAGCGCGCCGGCTACCGCGTGCTGGACACCTTCACCCTGCCGGCGTCGGCGTGGTGGGACGAGTACTACGGCCCGCTGGAGGCCCGCATCGGGGAGTTCCGGGAGCGGTACGCGCACGACGAGGCGTGGACCGCGGTGCTCGACGCCGCGCAGGCGGAAATCGACCTCTACCGCCGCTTCGGCGCCAGCTACGGCTACGTCTTCTACCTGTTGCAGCGCGGCGGCTGAGTCCGGGTCCGGGCACAATCGGCGCCGCCGTCCGTTTCCTTGCCATCGAAGGCAACGAGGATGGTTCGATGACCCGAGTGCACCGGATGGCCGCCGTGGCCGCGCTGCTGCTTCTGCCCGTGCTGGCGGCGTGCGACGACCAGCAGACCGCCGAGAAGACCGGGCAGGATATCGGCCGCGCCGTCGATCAGACGGCCGAGCGCGCGGGCGAGGTGGCGGGCGACGCGGCGCGCGAAGCCGGCCGCTGGCTGCAGGACGCCGGCCGCTCCCTGGAACGCGAGGCCAAGGACGCCAAGGAGTAGGGCGGCCGGACACGCGTCGGCGGCACAGCGTTTTTTGGGGATCACAAAGCAACAAAGACGATCGAAGCACACGAAGAAGCGTTGGCTTGACCGCCAGCGCGCCGCGATGCTGAAGCGCCTTTGTGTTCTTGGTTGCCTTTGTTGCTTTGTGACGAACCCCGGTTCGGCGAGGCGGAACGCCTCCGGAAAAACGGCAGCGTGCGGGGGTGCGGCGGTGTGGGCGTACCCGGCGGCGGGCGTTTGTGGGATAATGGCCGTCCGGTTTCTCGCCGGAGGGTCCCGTGTCCCCGCTTCCCGCCGCTCCAGCCGCTCCAGTCATCGCGTCCGACGGTGAACTCCTGCACCGGCTTTTCGACAGCCTGCCGGTGCTGGTCGCCTACATGGACGCCGACTTCACGTTCCTGAAGGTCAACCGGCTGTACGCCGAGGCGGACGGGCGGGCGGAGGACTTCTTTCCCGGCCGCAACCACTTCGACCTCTACCCCGACGCGGAGAACGAGCGGATCTTCCGCCGCGTCGTCGAAACCGGTGAGCCGTACCGCGCCTACGCCAAGCCCTTCGAATACGCCGGCCATCCGGAGCGCGGCACCAGCTGGTGGGACTGGATCCTCCAGCCCGTGCGCGATCCGGACGGGCGTGTCGGCGGCGTGGTCTTCAGCCTGATCGACGTCACGCCCCGCGTGCGCGCCGAACGGGCCGCCGCCGAGGCCGCGGCGGCGTACGAGGCCGAGCGGCGGGCGGCCGACGGTCGGCTGCGCCGCCTGCTGCGCGCGCACCGGGCGCTCAGCGGCTGCAACCAGACGATCATCCACGCCACGGACGAGGAATCGCTGCTGCGCGACATGTGCCGCGTGCTGGTGGAGGCCGGCGGCTATCCGCAGGTCTGCGTGGCAACCGGTGGCGACGGCCTGCCGGACGAGCGGGACGCCCTGGTCTGCTGGGGCGAGCGGCCGGACGCCGCAATCGGCGCCGCGGTGGCCTGGGAGCAGCGCGACGGCCTGCCGCTGCTGAAAGGGCGCCCGTTGCGGCTTGCGCGGCTCACCGGCGCGGACGGCGCGCCGGCCGGCACGGCCGCCGCCTTGCCGCTGGCCGGCGAGCGGGGGGAGCTGTTCGGCCACCTGTTCATCTGGGGCGTGGCGGAGGACGGCTTCACGCCGGAGGAGCTGGACCTGCTGAGCGAGCTGGCCGCCGACCTGGCCTTCGGCCTGTCGGTGCTGCGCCTGCGCGCCGACCAGCGCCGCTCGGCCGAGCGGCAGGAGCAGGCGCTGGAGCAGACCATCCAGGCGGTCGCCGCCACCGTGGAGATGCGCGATCCTTACACGGCCGGGCACCAGCGCCGCGTCGCCCTGCTGGCGCGCGCCATCGCCGAGGCGCTGCACCTGCCCGACGAGGAGGTGAAGGGCATCGCCATGGCCGGTGCCGTGCACGACATCGGCAAGGTCTGTGTCCCGGCGGAGATCCTGACCCGCTCCGGCCGGCTGACGCCGGCGGAATACCGGCTGATCCAGTCGCACGCCGAAGCCGGGTGGGAGATCCTGAAGCCGGTGGACGCGCCCTGGCCGCTGGCCGCCCTGGTGCGCCAGCACCACGAGCGCTGGAACGGCACCGGCTACCCGCAGGGTCTGGCGGGGGAGGAGATCCTTCTGGGTGCGCGCATCATCGCCGTGGCCGACGTGGTGGAGGCGATGGCCTGCCACCGCCCCTACCGCCCGGCGCTGGGCATCGACGCCGCCTTGCAGGAGATCGCGAAGAACCGCGGCACCTTCTACGACCCGCACGTCGTCGACGCCTGCCTAGCCGTGTTCCGCGAAGGGCGGGTGACGCTGTGACGTTGGGTCTTTGACGTTGGGTTTTCGCTGCGCTCAACCCAACCTACGGGGAATGCACGTTGTGGTAGGTTGGGTTAAGGCCCAAGCCGCAAACCCAACGTTACGCACTCCTTACATCAACGCTCTCACCCGCCGCCGCAGCTCGGGCACCAGATCCGCCTCGAACCACGGGTTCCGCTTCAGCCACGCGGTGTTGCGCCAGCTTGGATGCGGAAGCGGAATGAAATCGGGCGCATACTCCGGCCATGCCGCCACGGTGTCGGTCATCGTGCGCTTGCGGCGCTCGCCCAGGTAGTGCGCCTGGGCGTAGCCGCCGACCAGCAGCATCAGCCGCACCCCGGCGAAGGCCGGGCGCAGCCTGGGGTGCCAAAGCGGGCCGCATTCCGGGCGCGGCGGATAGTCGCCGCCCTTCGGGTCGGTGCCGGGGAAACACAGGCCCATGGGCAGCACGGCGATGCGGGATTCGTCGTAGAAGCGTTCCCGGTCCATGTCCAGCCACTGGCGCAGCCGGTCGCCGGACGGGTCGTTCCACGGGATCCCGGTGGCGTGCACGCGGGCACCCGGCGCCTGCCCGACGATCAGCAGCCGTGCCACCGGGCTGCCGCGCAGCACCGGCCGGCAGCCGTGCGGCAGGTGCGGCGCGCACAGCCGGCAGGCGCGCGCCTCCTCCATCAAGCTGTACAGTTCCGTCATCGAAACGATCTAGGTGGCGAGCTGGGCGTCGTCCAGCAGGCGGCGGACGAAGGCCGGGACCACGGTGCTGGCGGGGCCGTGGATCGCCTCGGCGAACTGGGTGGCGCCGGCCGAGGGTTCCAGGTTCAGCTCCACCGTGTGGGCGCCGCCGTGGCGCGCCTCGGCCACGAAGCCGGCGGCCGGGTAGACGTTGCCCGACGTGCCGATCGACACGAACAGGTCGCAGTCGGCCAGCGCCGCCTGGATCCGCTCCATGTGGTAGGGCATCTCGCCGAACCACACCACGTCCGGGCGCAGGCCGCCCTTGCGCGTGCAGTGCAGGCAGACGTCGTCCACCGACAGGTCGTGCCGGCAGTCCTGCACCGTGCGGCAGTGGGCGCAGACCGCCTTCAGCAGCTCGCCATGCATGTGCACGAGGTTGCGGCTGCCGGCGCGCTCGTGCAGGTCGTCGATGTTCTGCGTTACCACCATCACCGCGCCGCGCCAGCGCCGCTCCAGCTCGGCAAGGGCGGCGTGCGCGGGGTTCGGCTGGATCGCCGGATCGAGCAGGCCGCGGCGGCGGGCGTTGTAGAAGTCGTGCACGCGCTTCGGGTTGCGGACGAAGGCCTCGGGCGTGGCCACGTCCTCGATGCGCACGGTGGCCCAGATGCCGTCGGCGTCGCGGAAGGTGTGCAGCCCGGATTCGCGGGAGATCCCGGCGCCGGTGAGCACGACGATGGAGGAATTGGGCAGCAGGCGCATCGGGGGTCCCGCGGGTTGGCGGCTGGCGGTCGGGCGAGAAAGCCTGTTACATCGGTGCGGGGGAAGCCAAATCCAAGGAGGGGGAATGGTCAAGGTCCTGTTCGTGTGCACGGGCAACATCTGCCGCTCGCCGACGGCGGAGGGCGTGTTCCGCGCCATGGTTCGCGACGCCGGGCTGGACGGCCGCATCGCCACGGATTCCGCCGGCACGCACGGCTATCACGTGGGCGAGGCGCCCGACCGCCGCAGCCAGGCGGCGGCGAAACGCCGCGGGGTCGACCTGTCCGACTTGCGCGCGCGCCGCGTGAGCGTGGAGGACTTCCGCCGCTTCGACTACGTGCTGGCCATGGACCAGGGCCATCTGATGGAGCTGAAGCGCATGGCGCCGCCGGACACGGCGGCCGAGGTGCGCCTGTTCATGGACTACGCCCCCGACGCGCCGAAGCGCGAGGTGCCGGATCCGTACTATGGCGAAGGCAGCCACTTCGACGAGGTGCTCGACCTCGTGGAAGCCGCCTCGCGGGGCCTGCTGGAGCACATCCGGCGGGAGAGGCTGTGATTCCGGCGGCCGTCCGCGCCCTCATCGAATCCGTCACCGGCCAGCCGGTCACCGTCGTGTGGCCGCTGTCCTCCGGGCACAACGCCAGCGTGCACACGGTCGTGCTGGGCGACGGGCGGCGGCTGGCCGCAAAGGTGGGGCGCGGGCTGGAGCCGGAGGGCTTCATGCTGCGCCACCTCGCCGAACACTCGCGCCTGCCGGTGCCGGCCGTGCATTACGGAGACGACGCGCTGCTGCTCATGGATCTCGTCGAAGGCGGCGGCACCCTCACCGCGGCGGCGGAGGAGCATGCGGCGGAACTGGTGGCGGACCTGCACGGCATCGCAGCACCCCGCTATGGCTTCGCGCGCGACACGCCGATCGGGCCGCTGCCGCAGCCCAACGTGGAAAGCGACGACTGGATCGCCTTCTTCCGCGACCGGCGCCTGCTGCACATGGCGCGCGCGGCGCTGGCGGAGGGGCGCATCGACGCCGCCTTGATGGCCGGGATTGAGCGGCTGGCGGCACACCTGCCGGAGCTGATCGGCGAGCCGGCGCCGCCCGCGCTGATCCACGGCGACCTGTGGGGCGGCAACATCCTGGTGTCGGGCGGGGCGTCGGGCGGGCGGATTGCCGGCTTCATCGATCCGGCGCTGTACCACGCCGACCCGGAGGTGGAACTGGCCTTCACCACGCTGTTCGGCACCTTCGGCGAGGCGTTCTTCCGCCGCTACGGCGCACTCCGTCCGCTGCGTCCCGGCTTCTTCGAGGTGCGGCGGGATCTGTACAACCTCTACCCGCTGCTGGTCCACGTGCGCCTTTTCGGCGGCTCCTACGTCGGCGCGGTGGCGCGGACGGTCCGCCGTTTCGCCGGTTGAACGAACGCATAGGAACAACCTGGGGTGACACACCGCGCGGATGCGCTATGGTATCCGGTGACCAGCCACGGAGCCCCGGCTTGAGCGCGCAGACCCCGCCCGGCGTCCTCGACGGCGTCGCCCTTTTCGACGAGTTCACGCCCGCCGAGCGCGAAGCGCTGGCGTCGCGCGGGCGCGTCGTGACCGTGGAGCCGGGCACCGTCCTGGTGCACGAGGGCGAAGAGGCCGACGCGCTCTACGTCATCCTGGAGGGCGAGGTCCGCGTGCTGCGCCGCGACCCGGCCGGCAATCGGGTGGAGCTGGCGCGCCGGCGGACGGGGCAGTGTTTCGGCGAGATGGCGCTGATCGACGGCGGGCTGCGCTCCGCCACCATCGAGACGGCGACCTTCTGCCGGCTGTTCGCGCTCCAGCGCGACGTGTTCCTGGAGGTGGTCTCGCCGGCACCGCACCTGCTGCGCAAGCTGCTGCGCGACCTCAGCTTCAAGATCCGCGACTCCTCCGAACGGCTGGTGCGCGAGGACCTGGAGGGGCGCATGCGCGCGGCGGAGGCCGAACTGGCCCGCCACCGCGCCATCGTCCAGGCGGTGACCGGTCTGGCGCACGAGCTGAACACGCCGCTGGGCGTCTGCGTCACCGCCGCCAGCCACATCGAGGCGATGGCCGGCTCCGGCGACGGCGCGCTGGCCGAGCCGGCGGCGCTGCTGCGCGACAACCTTGCCCGCGCCGTGGCGCTGGTGGAGGCGTTCACCGCCATCGCCGCCAGCCACCACGCCGGCCCGCCGGAGGATGTGGACCTTGCCGAGGTGTGCGAGCACGCTGCGGCGCTGTTCGCCATGGAGCGGCCGGACGCCGGCCTGACCGTTGCCGTGCGCACCGGCGCCGCCCGGCCCTGGCGCGGCCACCGCGACCATCTGGAATGCGTGCTGGCCGAGCTGTTCGCCAACGCCGCCGCGCACGCCTACCCGCCGGGCGCGGGTGGGGCGGTGACCATCACCGTGGGAGAGGGCACCATCGACCACCGTCCGGCCTGGACCATCGCCGTGCGCGACGAGGGCGCCGGTATCGCGGCGGAGGCGCTGCCGAAGCTGTTCGACGCCTTCTACACCACGGCGCGCGGGCGCGGGCACAAAGGGCTGGGCCTGACGGTGGCCTACAACACGCTGACCGGCCCCCTGGCCGGCCGCATCCGCGTCGACGCCACGCCTGGCGGCGGCACGACGGTGACGCTGACCGTGCCGCGGGCGGTGTAGGCAAACGAAAACCCCGCCCACCGGGCGGGGTTCTCAGGAAACCGGCGGTGGGATTCGTCCTTACAGGACCGACTCGATCCACTGCTTCAGGGCACCCTTCGGCATGGCGCCGATCTTGGTGGCGGCGACGTTGCCGTCCTTGAACACCATCAGCGTCGGGATGCCGCGCACGCCGTACTTGGTCGGCGTGTTCTGGTTCTCGTCGATGTTCAGCTTGGCGATGGTCAGCTTGCCCTCCAGCTCCCCGGCGATCTCGTCGAGCGCGGGGGCGATCATCTTGCAGGGGCCGCACCACTCCGCCCAGAAATCGACCAGGACGGGACCGGGCGCCTTGAGGACGTCCGCGTCGAAGCTAGCGTCGGTGACCTTGATGGTGCTGCTCATGGTGCCTCTTGCGTAAATCGGGGGCGTGGCCGCTTCACCGGGCCAATCGTCCCGGCCACCCCCGACGTGGGGAACGCGAAAATTTATGGCGTTCGCATGGCGGTGGTCAAGCCGCCGGTCACGCCCTCTCGTCCGGGACGGAAACCCATGGGCCGTCCATGAGTTCCACCGGCAGCTCCATCAGGAACGGTCCATCCGTCCAAAGCAGCACGCACCGCACCGTTCGGCCGGGGTAGACGGCCTGCAGCGCGGCCCGATAGGCAGCCATCTGCCGGACATAGACGGTGGGCACGGCGGACAGCTCGCGCGGGGGTGGGCGGTTGGTCTTGTAGTCGACGATCCACACCGTGTCCCCGGCGACCGTCAGCCGGTCGATCTGGCCGGACAGGGCGCGGCCATTGACCACGCCCACCACCGGCACCTCGGCCCGGCTGCCCGGCGCGAACAGGGCGGCGAACGCCGGGCTTTCCAGCACGGCCATCGTTTCGCGGGCGATCTCGTCCTGCTGCTCGGGTGTCAGCTTGTGCGCCGGGCGGGCCAGAAAGTGGCGGCAGGCGGCCGCGCGGGCGTCGGGCCGCAGTTCCGGCAGGGTTTGCAGCAGGCGATGGACGAGGATGCCGCGCTTGAACCGCGCGCCGTCGTCCTCGCCCAGCGGCGAGCGCACCGCGGGCTCCGCCCCTTCGGGCCGGGACGGGGTGAGCGGGCGCGAGGGTTCCGGCTCCACCGGGGCCGGCGCGGTGCCCCAAGGCGGCAACTCGTGCACGGCGCCGCCCTGCTCCAGCGCGGCGCCGTCGTCGCGGGCCAGCACCGTCTGCACGTCGGCCAGCCGCCAGCCCTCGCCGCTCCAGCCGTCGGGGCAGAGCGGCGTGAAGTCGAAGTCGTGCGGCGCGGCGATGTCCTTCATCGCCTCCTCGACCAGGCGGTACCAGCAGCCCTGCCCAGGCTCCTTGCGGCCCTGCCAGCCGCAGACGTACAGGCGGTCCTCGGCGCGGGTCAGCGCCACGTAGAGGAGGCGGCGGTATTCCTGGTCGCGTCGCCGGTTGGCGCGGGCGCGCGCCTCGGCGCACAGCGCGTCCTCCTGCGTGCGGCGCGGGGCGAACAGCGGCACCGTGGCGGCACCGTCCGGCCACAGGATGGGCGGGCTCTGCGTCGGCGTGCCCATGGTGTCGGGCAGGAAGACGATGGGTGCTTGCAGGCCCTTGGAGCCGTGCACCGTCATGATGCGCACGGAGCCGCCGCCCTGCTCCAGCTCGCGCTTGATCTCCGCCTCGCTGGCGGCGAGCCAAGCGAGGAAGCGCTGCATCGACGGCGCCTCGGTCTTTTCGAAGGCGAGACAGACGGCCAGGAATTCGTCCAGCGGGTCCTGCGCGTCGGGACCCAGGCGGCGCAGCACGGCGCGACGGCCGCTGCGCCGGTCGGCCGGGCAGGGGGAGCTGAGGATGCCGGCGAACAGCTCGTACGGCGCCACGAAGTCGGTGCGCGCCAGCAGCTCGCCCAGGTACGCGCGGGCCGGGCGGTAGGCCGCGTCCTCCTCCGCCTTCGCCAGCAGGGCGCGCCACAGCGTGCCGCGCCGGCCGTGCGCCAGGGCGAACAGCTCGTCCTCGGTCAGGCCGATCAGCGGGCCCTTCAGCACGGTGGCCAGCGTCAGGTCGTCCTCCGGCAGCAGCAGGAAGTCGGCCAGCGCCATCAGGTCCATGACGGCCAGTTGCTCGGTCAGCACCATGCGGTCGACGCCGGCCACCGGCACGGCGCGGTCCTTCAGCGCGCGCACCAGCTCGGTGACGAAGCCCGTGCGGCGGCGTACCAGCACCATGACGTCGCCCGGCTGGATGGTGCGGCCGCGGGCCGGCAGCATCTCGCCGCGCGCCAGCCAGTCGCGGATGGTGTCGGCGATCACCGAGGCCAAGCGGGCCGAGGGCGAATCCGCGGCCTCGCGCGCCACCGGCGGCGCCCAGGCGGGCGGGTCGGCGGCCTCCAGCGGCTTGACCGGCGGCCACAGCTCGACCAGGCCGGCGTGCCCGCGGCGGAAGGCGCGATGGCGGATCACCGGGTTCGTTTCGGAGGCGACGCCGTCCTTCGCCGTGTCGCGCTGGAACACCGCGTCGACGGCCTGCAGGACGGCGGCGGTGGAGCGGAAGGAGATGTCCAGGTCGACGGGCACCCAGGTCTTCTCGGCAGCCTCCGCCCGCGCCTGGAAATGGCGGCGCATGCGCGCGAACTCGGCCGGGTCGGCGCGCTGGAAGCTGAAGATCGACTGCTTCTCGTCGCCCACGGCGAAGACGGTGCGGGTGACACCCTGCGCCTCGCGCGCACCCAGCCCGGCGAAGAACTCCTCGGCGATGGCGGAGACCACCTGCCACTGCTCGGGGTTGGTGTCCTGCGCCTCGTCGATCAGGATGTGGTCCAGGCCGCCGTCCAGCTTGAACAGCACCCAGGGCACACGCCCCTCGCCCTTCAGCAGGTCGTGGGCGAACAGGATGAGGTCCTCGTAATCCAGCAGCGCCCGCGCCCGCTTGCGCGCCTCGTAGGCCGTCAGCAGCGCGTCGGCCAGCGTCAGCAGCGCCGTGGTGGAGGCCGCCACGCCCGCCGCCTTCACCCGTTCCATCAGCGTAACGAGCCTTGATGCTTCTTCCTCCAGCGCGTTCAGCGCGTGGGGGAAGGACGTGGCCGGCTTCTTGGTCATCAGCGTCTTGCGCGGTGTCCCCTCGGCGGTGAGGAACAGGCGGACATAGGCGTGGAAGGCGGTGACGCGCGACTCGGCGGCGTCCAGCCACTGCTGGATGCCGATGCCGCGCTCCTGGTCGGTGGCGGTGCCGCCGCTCAAGACCCGGCACGCCTCGCGTAGCGTCGGCAGGTCCAGCGCGTGATCGGCGCAGGCCTCCTTCAGGATGCTCGCTTCCGTCTCGCCGGGCGGTATGCCCAGCGCCTCCTGCACGGCGGCGATGGTGGTGTGCAGTCCGCCGTGCTCGTGCAGGATGCGGGCGATGCGCCCGCGCTCGGCCGCCAGCTCGGCCATCAGGGCGGCGAACTCCTCGGCGTTCAGCTCGGCCGTCAGGCGGGCCAGCGCCTTGCCCAGCGTTTCGTCGTCGGAACGGCCGGCGTGCAGCACGGCGTCGCGCGCCTCTACCAGCAGGCCGGCGGCGGTGCGGTCGTCCATCACCTCGAAGTGCGGGACCAGCCCGGCCTCGATGGGGAAGCGGCGCAGCAGCGACTGGCAGAAGGCGTGGATGGTCTGGATCTTCATGCCGCCGGGGCAGTCCACCACGCGGGCGAACAGCCGGCGCGCCGCCGTGCGCGTCTCCGGCGCCGGCATGCCGCCGCACAGGTCGTAGAGCGCGTCGGTCAGCGCGTCGTCGGGCAGCGTCGCCCAGCGGCCCAGCGTGCGGTTGATGCGGATGGACATCTCCGCGGCCGCCGCCTTGGTGAAGGTCAGGCACAGGATGCGCGCCGGCGGCGTGCCGGCCAGCATCAGGCGCAGCACGCGGTCGGTCAGCACCTTGGTCTTGCCCGACCCGGCGGAGGCGCCCACCCAAACCGACGCCTCCGGGTCCGAGGCGCGCCGCTGCAGCACGTTCGGGTCGAGGGGGCGGTCGGAGGAGGATACGTCAGCAAGGCTCATCGGGGGCCTCCCACGGCGCGGGGGGCGTAGGTTGGGTTGAGCACCAGCGAAAACCCAACACCGTTATGGCGGCGGGCGCGTTGGGTTTTCGCCTGCGGCTCAACCCAACCTACGTGGTTCGTGTGCTCGGCGTTCATTCGCCACCTCCGCCGCCACCCGCGGACCATTCCTGGACGCGGGCGAGGTGCGCGTAGTCGGTGTAGCGCGGCGCCATGGCCGGGCGCGGGCAGGAGCGGTAGGGCGTCGCCGGGTCGTCGAAGGCGCGGATCAGCTCCTCGAGGCCGGCGCGGGCCTCGGCCGCCAGGGTGGCGACGTCGCCCTTCACCGGCTTCTCCTCACCGGCCGGGTCGCCGCCGGACAGGCGCCAGAAGGCGAGGCCGGACACCGCGCCGGCCGTTACGTTCGCGAAACCACCGGCCTCGGCGATGGCCGCCTCCAAGGGGAGCTGCGGGGCGAAGCCCAGTTCGATCTCGCGGGCTGACGGCGGCGTGCCGGTCTTGTAGTCGATGATCACCAGCCCGTTCTCCCTGGCGTCGCGGTCGATGCGGTCGGCGGTGGCGGTCAGCGTGAAGGGGCCGGCCGGTCCCTGCAGCTCCAGCGCGCCGGTCACCTCGGTGGCCAGCGGCTTGACGGTGTGCCGGCGCTCGCGCTCCAGCGCCACGAACCACGCGGCGATGCGCTCGAACCGCGGCCACCAGAAGGCGCGCACGTCCGGGTGCGTATCCAGCAAAGGCCCGAAGCTCTGCCGCCCCAGCTCCAGCAGCTCCGCCACCGCGTTTTCCGGCAGCAGGTTGGGATGCAGTTTTACGAACTGGTCGAGCGCCTGGTGGATGAACTGGCCGCGTTCGGCGGCACCAGGATCGGCGGCGATGGGGTCGAGCTTGCTCAGCTTCAGAATGTGCCGGGCGTAGATCGCGTAAGGATCGCGCATCCACGTCTCCACGCGGGTGACGGACAGGCGGCGCGGACGGGCGGCGACCGGCGGGCGCGGCTCGGGCGGCGCCACGGGCTGCACGGCGTCCGGCTCGTCCAGGGAACGCGCCCAGGCCAGCCAGGGTTCCCCTTCCAGGTCGATCCGCCCTTCCAGGCGCAGCGCCTTGAGCACGGTCTCCAGGCGCAGGAGCCAGCGCGAGGGCACGGTGGGGGTGCCCTCCACACGCTCCGCGCGCGTCAGCACCACCTCCGGCGCGCCGCAGGCCTGGGCGAAGTCGTGCGCCGACAGGCCGACCTGCCGCTCCGGGCTGGGCAGGCCGAAGGCCTTGCGCATGGGGCGGGACATCCACGGGTCGGCGGCCGGTTCGGGCGGCCACGTGCCCTCGTTCAGCCCGCCGAGGATCATGCGGTCGTAGTGCTGCAGGCGCGCTTCCAGCGGCCCCAGGATGGCGAGGCGCGGGTGCAGGCCGAAGCGTGGGCGCACCGCGCGGCCGGCCATCAGCGCCTCGAACAGTGCCGGATATTCCGGACCCGGAACGGGGGGGAACTCGTCGGCCGCGCGGCGCAGCTCGTCGATGAAGGAGGCCGCCGCCTCGCCGTCGTCGTGGCGCCACAGGCGGGCGTCGCCCCATTCCTCGGACGTGCGGGCAAGTGCCTCGGCGAAGCGCACGTGCGCGTCCACGAGGTCCTTGAGCGGCGCGGTGCCGGCCAGCAGCTCCAGGAAGGGGCGGGCCAGCGTGCCCAGATCCTCGACCCAGCCGACCAGGTAATCGCGCTGCTCGGCGAAGGGGAAGCGCTCGGGATCGGCGGCCTTCAGCGCCGCGACCAGCCCGTCGAAGCCTTCGGCCGGGCGGGGGCCGCGCAGCACGGCGCGCTCCAGCGCGCGGGCATCGGTGCGGAAGGTGGCCGGGTCCCGTCCGCCGGCCGCCAGCGGGTGCTTGGCCAGCGCCAGCAGGTCCAGCGGGTGGGCGCGCCGGGCCGCCAGCTCGGCCGTCAGGCGCAGGTAGGTGCCCGCGGCGGTGTCGGCCAGCGGCCGGCCCGCGGAATCGTTCACCTCCACGTCCCAGCGCTTCAGCGCCATGGCGACGCGCCGGGCCAGCGCGCGGTCGGGCGTGACCAGCGCCGCCGTCTTCTCCGGCGTCTCCAGCGTGTGGCGCATCAGCAGCGCGATGGCGTTCGCCTCGTCCTCCGGGTGCGGTGCGTCGATGCGCATCAGCCCGGTGAGCGCGGTTTCGTCCAGCCCCTCCAGCGCCCGCCAGCTCTCGGTGGTGGCGGCCGGGCGCATCGCCTCGGCGATCAGGCGCGCGCGCGCGGCGCGCGGGTCCTCCGCCTCGTTCCACGGGCGAACCGACCGGCGGTCCAGCTCCAGCTTCTTCAGCAGCAGTGCCAGCCCGTGCTGGGGGTGCGCCTCGTCGTGCAGGATGGCGTCCCAGGTCTCGTCGTCGCAGTCGCGGTCCAGGCCGGGCAGCACCAGGGCGCCGTTCGGCATGCGGGCGACCACCGCCAGAAGGTCGGCCGTGGCGGGAATGGAGCCGGTGGAGCCGGCGGCGATCACCGGCCCGTCGGGCGGCCGTTGCGCCCACACCTTCGCCTGCGTCTCCAGCACGGCGTTGCGGTGCGCCGCCGGGTCGATGGCGTGCGCCTCCTGCTCCAGGATGGCGGGCCACAGGGTGGTGACGATCTTCAGGAAATCCAGCGTCTTCTGCCAGTGCCCGGCGTAGTCGTCCGGCACCAGCGCCTTAAGCCCGGCGAAGTCCAGCCGTTCGGTCTGCACCTGGTCGACGAGGCGCCCGAGGTCGGCGCCCAGCCGCACCGACTGCGGCAGCGTCGCCGCGAACTCCCCGCCCGCCGCCAGGATCACCTTGGCGAGCAGCAACTGCCGGCGCAGCCCCGACACCGCTTCCGGCAGGTCGAGCGCGCCGGCCAGCCCCGGCAGCTCCTCCGCGGTCAGGGACAGCGCGTCGGCGTCGATGTCGCCCAGCGGGCTGAGCCGTGGCAGCAGCATGGGCTGCCCGCCGGAGCGGCGCAGGAACGCCTCCCGCAACGACCGGCAGGCGCGCCGGGTCGGCAGCAGCACGGTGGCGGCGGCAAGCGCCAGCGGGTCGTCGCCCAGGCGCGCGGCGATGCCGGCGGCCAGCGTGTCGACGAACGGCACGCCGGCCGGAATCGTGTAGACGTTCAACGCAGCGCCGCTCACGACCAGATCGAGCGGGCGCCGCCCAGCGCCAGCAGCTCCTCCGCCTCCTGCAACGCCTCGGGCGTGCCGACGTGGAACCACGGCCCGTCGTGCGCCAGACCCCACAGGCGCCCGGCCTCCTGCGCGCGGTCCCACAGGATGTTGGTGGAGAAGGCGCCGTCCGGCGACTCCGCCCACAGCTCGGGCTTGACGATCTGCACCCCGGCGAAGACGAAGGGGGCGATCTCCCCCTCCCCCCGGCGGGTCAGCCGGCCCAGCGGGTCCATGTGGTAGTCGCCGCGCCCGTCATAGCCCACCGCCCGCGTCGTCGCCATCAGCAGCAGGAGCGCGTCCATCTCCTCCGGCCGCCAGTGCGCGGCGAGGCGGCGCAGCGCCGGGCTCGGCCCGTTCAGCCACAGGATGTCGGCGTTCACCACGTAGAACGGCTCGGCCCCCAGGTGCGGCAGCGCCTTCTTCACGCCGCCGCCGGTCTCCAGCAGCGTGTCCTCCGGCGACAGGACGATCTTCGGCTTCTTGCGGCCCTTGAGGTGGGTGGCGATCATCTCGCCCTTGTAATGGGCGTTGACCACGGCGGTGTCGACGCCGGCCTCGGCCAGCCGGTCCAGCGCGTGGTCCAGCATCGGCTTGCCGCCCACCGACAGCAGGGGCTTGGGCATGTGCAGGGTGAGCGGGCGCATGCGCAGGCCAAGGCCCGCGGCCAGCACCATCGCCCGGTTCGGCGTATCGGTCTTCTTCGGCATCAATCCGGCTCCGGAATGACAAAATCGGCGCGGGTGCCCGGCGGCAGGTGGTGGTCGAACCACGCCCGCACGGGGGCCAGCACCGGCTTGGCGAGCTGCGCCTCCAGAAGGCGCCAGACCCGCGGCAGGTGGATGAGGTAGCCGCGCCGCCGCTCCTGCAGCGCCAAGCGGGCGAAGACGGCGACGATGCGCGTGTGCCGCACCGCGCCCAGCACGGCGTAGGAGCGGCGGAAGGCGTCGGCGTCCAGTCCTGGGAATTCGGCCAGATAGCGCGCGACCATGCGGTCGGTGCGCTCCGCCGGGACGTCGCGCCGGGCGTCCTCCAGCAGGGAGACGAGGTCGTAGGCGACCGGCCCCAGCCCGGCATTCTGGAAGTCCAGAAGCCCGCCCGCCGCCACGCCCGGACGCGGCAGGCGCATCAGGTTGTCGACATGGTAGTCGCGCAGCAGCAGCGACTGCGGCCCGGCGCAGGCGTCGGGGATCACCGCCTCCCACGCCGCCTGCAGGGCGGAACGGTCGGCGTCGGCCAAGGGCTTGCCGGTGGCGACCGGGACGTAGACGTCGGCGAACAGCATGACCTGCTCGGCGAACAGCCGCGCGTCGTAGACCGGCAGCTCCAGCGTCGCCGCCTGTTCGGGGCGGAAGCGACGGTGCAGTTCGACCAGCACGTCGGTGGCCAGTTCGTACAGCGCGTCCGCATCCTCGCCGTCCGCCAGCAGGCGGGAGAAGGTTCCGTCGCCGAAATCCTCCAGCAGGGCCAGCCCGGCCTCCGCGTCGGCGGCGACCACTTCCGGGACGGACAGGCCCAGGTCGGCCAGCGCGCCGCCGATGGCCATGAAGGGGATCAGGTCGTGGCCGGGGACCGGCGTGTCCATCAGGATCAACCGCGTGCCGTCCGCCCTGACGATACGCTCGTACCGGCGGGCCGAGGCGTCGCCAGCCAGCGGCACCCGCACCGCCTCGCCCAGGCCGTGACGGGCGAGGAAGGCGACGATCTGCGCGTTGCGGCCAATTGTATCGGATTGACTCACGGCAACTCCATGGCGGCCAGCCGCGCCGCCCAGGTTCCGTATCCGGTCAGTTCGGCGCGCCGGGCGTCCGCCGTGTCGGCCATGCGCAGCGCCACCTCCATCCGGTCGGGCGGGGTGAGCGAGCCCAACCGTTCCGGCCATTCAACGAGCGCTACATCGTCGGCCGCCTCCTCCCATCCCAGTTCGGTCACCTCGTCGGGGCCGGACAGGCGGTAGAGGTCGAAGTGCCAGACGGTGGCACTGTCGGTGTCATAGGTCTGCACCAGCGTGAAGGTGGGCGAGGGGACTTCCACCTCCTCCCCGCTCAGGGCGCGGATGACGGCGCGGGCGAAGGCGGTCTTGCCGGCGCCCAGGTCGCCCAGCAGCGTCACCACGTCGCCGCGCCGCAGGTGCGGCGCGAGGCGGCGGGCGAGGGCCGCGGTGGCGGCCTCGTCAGGGAGGGACAGGGTGCGTTGCGTCGTGGGCTGTGCCATGGGCCGGATTGTGGGCGAACGCCGGGGCGCCCCGCAAGCCGGGAATGGGTGACAACTGGAACGGCCTACACCGCCATGCGCATCATGCGGGGGGAGCGCGGCGTGGGCGTGTCGTCGTGATGCTCGGTCACCAGCCGGGGCGGCTTGTTGAAGTTCATGGTGATCATCAGCGTCAGCGCGCCGTTGATCAGGTGCAGGCACTTGTCGGACTCGACGGGCAGCGGGATCTTGCGGCCCATGCAGTGGCCGACCAGGGCGGCCGCGACCTCCGCCTCGCTCAACCTCATCGACTGGTCTTCGCCGTAGTCGTCCACGACCTTGATGGTGGTGTGCACCCCGTCATGGTCGTCGTAGGTCACGCCGCGCACCGTGCCCTGCGGCAGCGGCTCGCGCCGCTTGCGGCGGCGGTCCAGCACGGCGCGGACAACCTCCTGTTCGGTGAAGACGAGGCAGCGCAGTTCTTTCATGGCGGGATCCCCGGGACCGGCGCGGCGGAGGCACGGCCCGTCGCAATTCCATTATCTATACGGCCAATCGGCAGAGCCAAGACAAATGTTGCGAAAAATTTAGACGATTTGTCACAGCTTGGGCACGAGGCTGCGGGGGAGGGTTGTCGCGCTTGGGGTTGATCGGGCGGGCAAAACCGGACATCAAGGGGCCTTCAACCCCGCGCCCACACCAGACAGCACCGGAGTTCCCATGTCGGCCACCCCCCACCGCACCGACGTCGCCATCATCGGGGCCGGCCCCGTCGGCCTGTTCGCCATCTTCGAATGCGGCATGCTGAAGATGAGCTGCCACGTCGTCGACGCGCTCGACATGGTGGGCGGCCAGTGCGCAGCGCTCTATCCGGAAAAGCCGATCTACGACATCCCCGGCCACCCCGCCATCGACGCGGCCGACCTGATCGACCGGCTGGCCCAGCAGGCCGCGCCCTTCGCGCCGACCTACCATCTGGCGCAGCAGGTCGAGAAGATGACCCGCACGGACGAGGGCCGGTGGCTCCTGGAGACGAACATCGGCACGAAGATCGACGCGCAGGCGGTGATCATCGCGGCCGGCGCCGGCGCCTTCGGCCCGAACCGCCCGCCGCTGGACGGGCTGGAGAAGTTCGAGGGCACCTCGGTCTTCTACATGGTGCGCCGTCGGCAGGACTTCGCCGGCAAGCGCGTGGTGATCGCCGGCGGCGGCGACTCGGCGGTGGACTGGACGCTGTCGCTGGCCGACATCGCCGAGAAGGTCTACGTTGTGCACCGCCGGCCGAAGTTCCGCGCCGCCCCCGAGAGCGTGGCGCGCATGGAGGCGCTGGTGCGCGACGGCCGGGTGGAGATGGTGGTTCCCTACCAGCTGTCCGGCCTGGACGGCGCCGACGGGCAGCTCACCGCCGTGCGCGTCGCCACGCTGGAGGGCGAGGAGAAGGCGCTGCCGGCCGACGCGCTGCTGGCCTTCTTCGGCCTGTCCATGAACCTCGGCCCGATCGCCGAGTGGGGCCTGGGCCTGGAGCGCAACCACATCACGGTGACGCCGCCGACCTACGCCACCAGCGCGCCGGGCGTCTACGCCATCGGCGACATTGCCACCTATCCGGGCAAGCTGAAGCTGATCCTCTGCGGCTTCGCCGAGGCGGCGCAGGCCGCGCACGCCGTGCACCCGCTGGTCCACCCGGGCGAGGCGCTGCACTTCGAGTATTCCACCAGCAAGGGCGTTCCGGGGGCGTAACGGGTTCGACGTTGGGTTTGCGGCTGGCGCCTTAACCCAACCTACCGATCAGTCGTAGGTTGGGTTGAGCGCAGCGAAAACCCAACGTTCACGCCAGCTCCGCGCAGCGGCGGAACAGGCGGACGGGCCGTTCCGCCCACCGGCCCCGGCGGTAGGAGGCGAGCGCCACGCCGGTGGCGCTCTGCGCGCCGATGAAGCCGTCGCCGTCCACGACGATGGCGACGTGGGCCGGGGTGTGTTGGTCCTGCGGGAACAGCACGAGGTCGCCGGGCAGCGGTTCCGCCACCGGTTCGAACAAGCCACCGTCCATCAGGGATTCGGCGTCCAGCGCCATAAAGCACGCCCGGCGGTCGGGCAGCGCCGTTGCGTACACGACGGACACGAAGCCGGTGCCGTCCATACCCCGGCGGGTGCGTCCGCCCCAGCGGTAGGGGACGCCCAGGTAGCTGCGCGCCAGCGCCACGATCCGCGCGCGCGTGTTTTCGTCGTGTCCTTGCAGCCCGTCGAACATGGACGCCTCCGTCCGCCGACACCTCCATGGTGGGCGCGTGGCGTGTCCATCGTCAACGCGCCGAAGGTCGCAGCGGACGGCTCCACCCGCAAAAAAAAGCGGGCCGCCGGAGCGGCCCGCGAAGGCGAGGAAGTGGAGGCTTGCGGGAGCGAAACGACGGATCAGCCGCCGCGCGGGCCCTGGCCCGGAGCACCCTGGCCGCCCTGGCCCGGACCACCCTGGCCCGGACCGCCGGGGCCGCCCATCATGCCGCCGGGGCCGAAGCCGCGGCCTCGGTGCTGCATGAACTCGTCGGCCACCTTCTTCTGCTCGGGCGAGAACTGGTTGTAGAGGTCGACGACCAGCGGGCGGAGCTGCTGGAACTGCGTGACGCGGGCCGACATCATGGCGTCCATGCGCTCCAGCCGTTCCGGCAGGGTGGTCGGCAGCGGCTGGTCCTTGTACTTGGCGCACAGCGCCTCCAGCGGCTTCTGGCTCTCCTGCGCGGTGGTGGCGAGCTTGGTCCAGGCCGGCTTCTGGGCGTCGGTGATCTTCAGGCGCTTCTCGGCGTAGGCCAGCATGCCGGCCAGCCGGGCGTCCTGGTTCTCGCACATGCGGCCGAAGTTCATCGGTCCGCCCATCGGTCCGCCGTGCATGCGGTGCATGCCGAAGCCGCGGCCCTCGCCGGGGCCGAACTGCTGCGCAACGACCGGCGCGGTCACGGCCAGGCCGGCGACCGCAACGGCGGTGAGGATCAGAGCGCGTTTCATGGAACTTCTCCTTTTGGGGTTCGGTACGTGTGTTCCGATGGCCCCAAGGTGCGCCCCCAGCTTTGCCGCTTTATGTCCGGCGAGGGGGTGTTTGGTAACGCTGTGTAACAGCGGCCGGGCCGGTAACGCGCCGTAACACTTTTCCCCTTAACCGGCGGGCCGCCGCGTCGGATCATGGGGGCGAAGGGGGATCAGATCAGCATGGACCGCACGCCGCATCTTCTGGTGGTCGACGACGACCGGGAAATCCGCAACCTCACGTCCCAGTTCCTGACCAGGCACGGCTACCGCGTCTCCACCGCGCGCGACGGGGCGGAGATGCTGAAGACGCTGGAGGTGGGGCGGGTCGACCTCATCGTCCTCGACCTCATGCTGCCGGGGGAGGACGGGTTGAGCCTGTGCCGACGGCTGCGCGCCGGTTCGGCCACCGCGTCCATTCCCATCGTCATGCTGACGGCGATGGGGGAGGAGACCGACCGCATCATCGGGCTGGAGATGGGCGCCGACGACTATCTGGCGAAGCCGTTCAGCCCGCGCGAACTGCTGGCCCGCATCAAGGCGGTGCTGCGCCGCGTGTCGGCGCCGCAGGCGGTGGGCGGCGAGGCGGCGGCCAAGGTGCTGCGCTTCGAGGGCTGGTCGCTGGACGTCGCCAGGCGCGAGCTGCGCTCCCCCGACGGGGTGCTGGTGCAGCTGTCGGCCGGCGAATACGACCTGCTGGTCGCCTTCGTCGAGCATCCGCAGCGCGTGCTGACCCGCGACCAGCTGCTCGACCTCGCGCGCGGGCGCGCCGCGGTGCCCTTCGACCGATCCATCGACGTGCAGGTCAGCCGCCTGCGCCGCAAGATCGAACCCGACCCGGCCGATCCCACGCTGATCAAGACGGTGCGCGGCGGCGGCTACCTGTTCACGGCCCAGGTGACGGTGGGGACGTGATGCTGCTGCGCCGCTTCCTGCCCGACAGCATCGCCGCGCGCACCGCGCTCACCGTGGTGCTGGCCCTGCTGCTGACCCAGGCGATCAGCGCGCTGGTCTACGTCACCGACCGGCACGAGGGGCCGCCGGTGCACGGGCCGCGCGTTCTGGTCGAGCGCGTGACGGCCATCGTCCAGCTGGTGGAGAGCACGCCGCCGGCCGAGCGCCCGCGGGTGGTGCGCGCCCTGGACGACCCCGTGCTGGGCGTCACCTGGTCGGAGACGAAGCCGCGCCTGGGCGAGGTCAGGGACGGCTTCCCGGTGGAGGCGCTGCGCCGCCGCCTGCGTCAGGCGCTGGCCGACCCGCGCCGCCCGGTCTTCATCGAGGTGCGCCGGCCACTGGTCGGGCCGCAGCCGGGGCCGCTGCCGATGCCGGAGGAGATGCACTGGTCGGCGCGCATGCGCCTGACCGTGCAGCTCACCGACGGCACGTGGCTCAGCTTCACCGGCGGCGACCCGGCGGAGGGGCCGTTCCGGCTGGTGCGGTTCGTGCTGTGGATGGTCGCCATCGGCGGCGTCATCGCCATCCTGTCGCTGTGGGCGGCGCGCCGGCTCACGGCACCGCTGGCCCGGTTCGCCGGCGCGGCGGAGCGGCTGGGCGTCGACGGCGAGTCGGATCCCTTGCCGGAGGCGGGGCCGAAGGAACTGCGTGCCGCCACCCGCGCCTTCAACCGCATGCAGGAGCGGCTGCGCCGCTTCGTCGCCGACCGCACGCAGATGCTGGCCGCCATCAGCCACGATTTGCGCACGCCGCTCACCCGCCTGCGCCTGCGCGCCGAGCTGGTGGACGACCCGGAGATGCAGCGCAAGATGCTGGCCGACCTCGACGAGATGGAGGCGATGATCACCGCCACGCTGGCCTTCGCGCGCGAGGACGCGCAGCGCGAGCCGCGCGGCCCGCTGGACCTCGCCGACCTGCTGCAAAGCCTGTGCGACGACCGCATGGACACCGGGCACGACGCCACCTACCAGGGGCCGGCGCACCTCGCCGTGGACGGCCGCCCGGTGGCGCTGCGCCGCGCCTTCGCCAACCTGATGGACAACGCCATTGCCTATGGCGGTGCCTGCCGCGTGCGTCTGGCGCCGGAGGACGGGCAGGTAAGGATACAGATCGACGACGACGGCCCCGGCATCCCGGAAGCCGAGTTCGAGAAGGTCTTCGCGCCGTTCTACCGGCTGGAGCGCTCCCGCTCGCGCGACACCGGCGGGGTGGGGCTGGGCCTGTCCACCGCGCGCAGCATCGTCCGCGGCCACGGCGGCGACGTCACGCTGGCCAACCGGGCGGAAGGCGGGTTGCGGGTGACGGTGGTGCTGCCGGTGTGAGGCGCTTTACGGGAGCAGCGGCGCACCCTACTCTCTATTCTGGATTTGCCTACGGAGCCGATCATGGCTGAACCTGCGCACGCCTTTTCTGAGGACGATGCCGAGCGCAAGCGCGAGGCGATCGAGGCCGCGCGGCGCGATTTCAAGGAAGGCCGCTGGATCGAGCACGAGCGGGTCCACGACTGGCTGAGTGATCTTGCTGCGGGGAAGGTGACGCCGCGTCCGCGATGCAAGTAAGGTGGTCCGATACTGCCGTCGACGACGTCGAGCAGATCTTCCATTACATCCGACGTTTCAATCCCGCTGCGGCGCGCCGCGTCGCTCATACCGGCGGCGCTTGATGGCTTCCATCGAGCGCCGCCGGTAAAACCCGACAGATCAATGCGATAGCATTGATTGAAAGGGTGATACGGACGACGCCTTCAGGCGCCGTCCGTATCAGTCCTTGCTGGAAGCCGGGGAAGCGTTGGCGCGTTTCCCAAATCGCGGTCGCCTCGGATCCGAAGCCGGGACGAGAGAACTCACGTTCATTTGGCCGTACGTCATCGTCTACGAACTCGATGAAGATACGGTTCGGGTGCTGCGCGTTTGGCATGGCGCTCGGGACCGTAGCTGACGCCGAGCACCAGGGGGGTTCTATCCCTCCACCCGCGCCCCTTCCGGCAGGATGCAGCGCACGCGCAGGCCCTGGGACGCCGTCTCGTCCATCTCCATGCGGCCGCCGTGCAGTTCGATCACGTTCTTCACCAGCGACAGGCTGAGCGCCACGTTGGACCGTGCGTCGGCGCGGTCGAAGCGGCCGGGGGCGTGGGCGTCGTCGGGGGAGGCCGTGCCGTCGCCGACGCTCAGCACCACCGAACCGTTGCTGCGGTGCGCCGCCAGCACGATGCGCCCGCCTTGCGGCGGCGAGCGGATGGCGCTGACCACCAGGTTGAACAGCGCCTGCTTCAGCCGCTTCTCGTCACCCTCGATGGCGCCGAGACCGGCGGGCGACGCCACCTCCAGCTTCAAGCCTTCGCGGCGTGCCCACTCGCGCGTCAGGCCGGCCACGGAGTCCAGCAGGTCCGCCACGTCCACCGGCGCGTGCTCCAGCGTCTGCACGCCGGCACCGATGCTGGTCAGGTCGACCACGTCGTCGATCAGCGACAAAAGGCGCTCGCCGGCCGACAGCACGCCCTTCACATACTCCAGCTGGCGCGGGGTGAGCGGGCCGAAGTACTGGTTGGCCAGCACCTCGGCGAAGCCGATGATGCCGTTCAGGGGCGTGCGCAGGTGGTGCGAGACGTTGGCGATAAACTCGCTCTTCAGCTCGTCCGCCGCTTCCAGCGCCGCGTTGGAGGCGCGCAGCGCCTGCTCCAGCCGGGCGCTGTCGGTGACGTCCAGGTAGCTGTTCAGCACCGCCCCGTCCGGCAGCGGCACGGTGGAGAACTCCACCACCGAGCCGTCCACGCGCTCCAGCCGGCCGGAGCGCACGGCGCGTTCCAGCGTGGCGCCGATCATCTCCTCCTTCAGCGATTCCCAGTCGCCGCCGTCGTCCAGGAAGGGGCGCATCTTCTCGAAGGCGTCGGCGATGTGCGGCTCGCCCTGAAGGTCCTCGTCGTGCAGGTCCCAGATGCGGGCGAAGGCGGGGTTGGACAGCTTCAGCCTTCCGTCGCCGCCGAACACGGCGATGCCTTCGGCCAGATTGTCCAGCGTCTCCTGCTGCACGGCGATCAGCGTGTTGTAGGAGGATTCCAGCGCCAGCGTGTTGGTCACGTCCTCCATGATGGTGATGATGCCGCCCATCGGGTTGGGCGCCGCCAGCACGCGCAGCGTCGTGCCGTCGGGCAGGTGCATCATCTCCTCCAGCGGCTCCATCAGGTGGGCGTAGCGGGTCAGCCGCTCGCGCTTGAAGCTCTGGAAGTCGGCGTATTCCGGCAGCTTGCGGCGCGCCCGCAGTTCCTCCAGCAGTTCGGAATGAGTGGGTTCGGCGCGCAGGAACGCTTCGTCCAGCTCCCACAGGCGGACGTAGGCCTGGTTGAAGAAGCTGATGCGCTGGTCGGGGCCGAACATGGCGATGGCGGTGCCCAGCCGCTCCAGCACCTCGGCGTGCGCGGCCTGATGGCGCTTCAGGTCGGTGCGCAGCGTCTCCAGCCCGGTGAGGTCGAGCGCGTAGCCGACCATCAGCGTGCCGCCCTCCACCGGCAGCGGCGCCTCGGTCAGTTCCAGCACGTGGCGCTCGCTGCCGATCACCACCGGGCAGACCTGCGACTGCGCGAAGCCGCCGCCGCGGGCGCGGCCGGCAAGTTCCGGTCCCGCCTCGCCGGGGCACAGCTCGCGCTGCTGCTCCACCGCCTGGTCGGGCGTGGCGTCCACGGCGCGGGCGTAGGCGCGGTTGCACCACGCCAGCCGCAGCTTGCCGTCGCGGATCCACACCGGCGTGGGCAGCGCGTCCAGGGCGGCGCGCAGTTCGGCGAGTGCTCCTTCGGCGGCTGTCTTGGCGGCCAGTTCGGCGGCGGCGGCGCGGTGGCCGGTGCTGACGTCGCGCAGCCACAGCACGTCCTGCGGCGCCTCGCCGTCGGCCGCCGTCCCCCGCCGGCCGCTGAGCATAAGGCGCCGGCCGTCCGCCGTGCCGATCTCCAGCGTGAAAGGGCGGCCATCGGCGCGCATGCGCTCCAGCGCCGCCAGGAAGGCCTTGCCGTCGCCCTCGGCCAGCGCCGCGGCGATGTCCTCCGGCCGTTCGATGGGGCCGTCGTTGAGCAGGGCGGTGAATTCGGGAGAAGCGGTGCGGACCCCGGCCGCGTCCCAGCCGCACCACGGCTGCGGCGAGGCGGCGAGCACCGCTTCCAGCCGCTCCACTTCGGCGGCCAGCCGGTCGGCACGTCGGCGCTGGCCGTCGGCGTACCAGCCCAAGGCACCCAGCGCGGCAGCGCCCAGCACGCCGGCCGCGCCGGCGGCCAGCGGCGACGCCGCGTCCATGGACAGGCCGACCCCGAGCGCGAGGCCGACGGCCGCCAGGGCCGGTGTGTATTTCATGGTAAACGCACTCACGCCGGTGAGACTAGAGCACGTCCTTCCGCCCGACAACCCAGCCGGAAGCACAAGCTGTATTTGTATCCCGTCGATCCCATGCTCACCCCGCCCTCACCCCGCCGCCGCCGGCTCCGGCGCCAGGGCGCGGATCGCCGCGGCCAAGGGCGGGAAGCGCTCCGCCATGGCCTGCCGGCTGCGCTCCATGGCCTCCGTGTCGCCCTTGTGGATCGCCAGTTCGAGGTCCGAGCAGGCGGCGGCGAAGGCCTTTGCCCCGGCGGTGCGCGCCGCCCCCGCGGCGGCGTGCGCGGATGAGCGGGCAGCCTCCAGGTCGCCGCGCGCCAGCGCGGCCGACGCCTCGTCCAGCAGCGGCTGCGTCGTCTCGATGAAGAAGCCCAGCATGTCCACCGCGTTCGCGTCCAGCGCCCCGAAGGTGGCGCGCACGTGGTCCAGGTCGAGGACCGGCGCCTTTGGTTCGAACAGGACGGCGGGCGTCTCGGCCGGGGCGGTGGCCGACCCCTCGCCCAGCCAGCGGTTGAGCGCCTCGGCCAGTTGCTTCAGCGTCACCGGCTTGGCGATGTAGTCGTCCATGCCGGCCGCGACGCAGCGCTCCATCTCGCCGGCCAGCGCGTTGGCGGTCATGGCGATGATGGGGATGTGGCCGGCGCCGGCCTCCCGCTCGGCCGCGCGGACCTGGCGCGACAGCTCGTAGCCGTCCAGGCGCGGCATGTGGCAGTCGGTGATCAGCAGCCGGTAGGGGCGGGCGCGCCACGCCGACAGCGCCTCCATGCCGTCGGCGGCGAGGTCGGCCTCGAACCCCAGTTGGCGGAGCTGGCGCAGCACCACCTGCTGGTTGGTCGGGTGGTCCTCCGCCACCAGGATGGCGGCGCCGATGGGAGCCGCGGCGCAGCGCGGCGCCTGCGCCGGGCGGGGCTCGGCCGGGCGCTGGGCGGTCTCCGGCGCGGCGCGCCCGGACAGCACGGCGATCTTGCGGTACAGCGCGTCGCGGTGCAGCGGCCGGGTCAGCGTCTCGGCGACGCCGGGCGGCTCGCGTCCGTCCACCAGCAGCAGGGCCGGCGGCGGCGTCTCGCCGGTTTCGGCGATGCGGGCCAGCAACTCGGCGGCCGTGGCGTCGGGCAGGCGGGAAGCCAGCACCAGGATGTCGGGCGGTGCGAGTTCGATGAACTCCATCACCTCCTCGGCGGTGATGGCGTCGGCCACCGCCGCCTTCTTGTCGGCGAGGTAGCGGACGATGACGGCGCGCTCGGCCGGTTCGCCGTCGGCGACGACGATGGACAGGCCGGCGAGGTCGGTGTCGTCCGGCTCGGCCGCGCGCGCGTCGCTGAGCGGGAGGTCGACGGTGAACCAGAAGGTGGAACCGTGTCCGGGCGACGACTGCACGCCGATCCGCCCGCCCATCATCTCGACCATGCGCGTGCAGATGGCCAGCCCCAGCCCGGTGCCGCCGAAGCGCCGGGTGGTGGAGCTGTCGGCTTGGCTGAACGGCTGGAACAGACGGGCCTGCCCCTCGTCGCTGATGCCGATGCCGGTGTCCTCCACCTCGAAGCGCAGGCGCACGCGGCCGGGCGGGGCGCCGTTCACCGGCAGCGTGCGGATGAGGACGCGGCCCTGTTCGGTGAACTTGATGGCGTTGCCGGCGAGGTTGAACAGGATCTGCCGCAACCGGCCGGGGTCGCCGCGCACCATGGCCGGCACCGCCGGGTCGACGTGGCAGATCAGCGCAAGATCCTTCTGGTGCGCCTGCGGGGCCAGCAGGTCGGCCACCCCCTCCACCAGTTCCAGCGGCGACAGGTCCAGCTCCTCCAGATCCAGCTTGCCGGCTTCGATCTTGGAGAGGTCGAGGATGTCGTCGATGATGCGCAGCAGCGCGGTGGCGCTGTCGCGCACGGTGGTGACCAGGGTGCGCTGCTCGCCGTTCAGCGGGGTGAGCGCGATCAGCTCCAGCATGCCCAGCACACCGTTCATGGGCGTGCGGATCTCATGGCTCATGGTCGCCAGGAACTCGGACTTGGAGCGGGCCGCGACCTCCGCCTGCTCCTTGGCGTGGCGCAACGCCTCCTCGGCGGCCTTGCGCTCGGTGATGTCGTAGCTCCAGGCGAGGATGGCCGGGCGTCCCTCGAACTCCGTGCGCTGAAGGGTTTGCAGCGCCCACACCCGGCCGCCGTCCGGGCGGTCCACCGCCACCTCCACGTCGCGGGCGACGACGCCGGCCTCGCTGTCCGGGGCCGGCGGCAGGCCGGGCAGGGCCAGCGTGTGGCGGCGGCCGACGAAGCGGTCCAGCGGCACGCCGGCCAGTTCGGCGGCGCGGGCGTTGGCGAAGGCCACGGTGCCGTCGGCACGTGCGATCGACACGCCGACGGGGCTCTGCTCCAGGATGGCGCGCAGGCGCCGCTCGCCCTGGCGCAGGTCGTGCTCGCGCGCCTTGATGGTGGTGACGAAGAACTGCAGCGCGCGGGCCATGTCGCCGATCTCGTCCCGTCCGCGGGTGGGGATGGCCACGGCATGGCCGGTCTCGTGCGCGATCATGGCCGCCTGCAGCACGCGCAGCCGGCGCACCACGTTGCGGTCGATGTACATGAAGATTCCGGCCGCACCCAGGATGGAGAACAGCGCCATGGCGATGATCGCGCTCTCCCCTTCGCGGATGACGCGCTCGAACTCGGCGGAGCGGCGGGTGACGTCCTGCTCGATGGCGAGGAAATAGTCGGACACGGCGGCGACCAGCCGGTCCGAGACGTTCTGGTTGCGGGTCACCGCCCCCTTGATGGCGCGCTGGAGCGTGATCTCGCTCATCCGGCTGGCGAACAGGTTGACCTCGCCCAGGCCCAGTGACGACAGCTCGCGGTGCAGCGGCTCCAGCCGGTGGACCACCGGGGCCGGCAGCATGGTCAGCGTCACCGCCGCGCGGTCCAGGGAATCGCGGAAGTCGCGGCGCATGCGCTCGACCTTCGCCTCGTGGTCGGCGCGGGCGGCGGCCAGCATGACGGTGAGCGCGTGGCCGGCGTGGTCGGTCCAGCGCTGCACGGCGTGTTCCAGGCGCCGGATGGCCTCCGCCTCGGCCTGCGGGTCGGCGGAGGCGGCCGGCGCCGATATCAGGGCGGCGGCCAGCGTGGCGATGGTGTCGCCGTCCATCAGTTCGGCGTGGGTGCGGCGCAGGCGCTCGGCCAGGTCGGTCAGCCGGCCGATCAGGCCGCTGGTCTCTGCCGTCACCGCCAGTTGCTTCTCCACCTGATCGTTCAGCGCGCGCAGGTTGTCGACCAGCTCGTTCTTGCGGCGGTCCAGCTCGGCCAGGTCGGCGGCCTCGCCGCCGCGGGTGCGCAGCCGGGCCATCAGGTCTTCCAGCAGAAGGATCTGGTCGCCGATGCGCGCCATCACGGCGTCGCGCACGGACTGGCTCTGCACCGCCACCAGCGCCGGTGCGTTGGCGGCGATGGTGCCGCTCTGCTGCGCCAACTGCGAGGCGCTGACCAGTCCCGGCACCTTGGACGTCGCGATCTGCTCGAACCCGTCGTGGAAGCGTGCGAACAGGGAGACGGCGACCATGCCCGTGGCGGCGGTGAGACCGCCGATCACCGTCAAGCCCGCAAGGATGCGGAACGCCACACCCAACCGAGGAAAGGGCAAGAGGACGTGCTCCCCTGGCGGCGCCGCGGGGCCGCGGCCGATCGATCCGAACGGCATAGCACGTCCCGCCGAGCCGGCGCAATTCGCCACGCCCGCACGGCATCGCCCGGGGCGGCTTGACCGCGGCGGGGTGTCCGGTCGATCCTGCGCCGGGGAACAAAGGGGTGAAACGATGCGCCGGCTGGGAATCCTCATCCTGATGATGACGGTGTGGGCGTTGGCCGGCGGATCCGCGCAGGCCGGCGGCACGCTGGAACGGGTGAAGCGGGCGGGCGTCCTGCGCTGCGGTGTCACCACCAGCGGCACCGGTCTGGCCGCCGTCGACGATCACGGGCGCTGGCAGGGGTTCTACGTCGACCTGTGCCGCGCCGTGGCGGTGGCCGTGACCGGCAGCGCCGACGCCATCGAGTTCATCGAGCTCAACGCGCAGAGGCGCTTCACGGTGCTGCACGAGGGCGGCGTCGACGTGCTGATGGACGGAGCCACCTGGACGTTGCACCGCAACGCCGTCCTGGACGTCGAATTCCCCGTCGTCTACCTGTTCGACGGCCAGGGCTTCATGACGCACCGTTCGCTCGGCATCACGCGGCTGTCCGACCTGCGCGAGGGGACCGTGTGCGTGATCCGCGGCACCACCACGGAACGCAACCTGGAGGACTGGATCGCCGTCACCGGCCGCAAGCTGGCGGTGAAGACGGTGAACTCGACGGAAGGGGGGCTCAGCGCCTTCTTCAACCACCATTGCGATGTGCTGACCAACGACCGCATCAGCCTGTTCGCCCAGCGGCTGCTGAACGCGCCGCACGCCAACGACTACGTCATCCTCCCCGAGGTCATCTCCAAGGAGCCGCTGTGCCCCACCATCGCGCCCGGCGACGCCGAGTGGTACAAGGTGGTGCGCTGGGTCATCCTCGCCACCGTGCTGGCCGAGGAGAGGGGGGTTGCCGCCGCCGACGCCGTGGCCTTGAACCACCACGCCGACCCCGAGGTGAACCGCCTGCTGGGCCTGACGCCCGGCGTCGGCGCGGGGTTGGGGCTGGACGACCAGTGGGCGTACCGGGTGATCGCGCAGATCGGCAACTACGGCGAGATCTACGACCGCCACCTGGGCGGCAGCTCGCCGCTGGGGATCGAGCGCGGGCTCAACGCGCTGTGGAACCGTGGTGGCCTGATGTACGCGCCGCCGCTGGGCGGGTGATCCGGGCGGCGGCGCGTTGCGTAGAGACGTGCGCGGCAGACGCCCCACACTGCCGCTTCAAATCCCCGCATCACGCCGCTATGGTGGCGCCTCCACGGGGGCATGCCCGTTCCAGCGGCCCGTTCTTCAGCGAGTGTCCGATCCCGCGATGACCAGACCCAACACCTACCGCGCCGGGCCCGACGAGCACGGCCACTTCGGCATCTTCGGCGGACGCTACGTCGCCGAGACGCTGATGCCGCTCATCCTCGAGGTCGAGAAGGCCTATGAGGAGGCGAAGACCGACGAAGCCTTCCAGGCCGAGTTCCGGGAGCGTCTGGCCCAGTACGTCGGCCGGCCGAACCCGCTCTACTACGCGGAGCGGCTGACCGAGCGGCTCGGCGGCGCCAAGGTGTATTTCAAGCGGGAAGAGCTGAACCACACGGGTGCCCACAAGATCAACAACTGCATCGGCCAGATCCTGCTGGCCAAGCGCATGGGCAAGACGCGCATCATCGCCGAGACCGGCGCCGGCCAGCACGGCGTCGCCACGGCCACGGTGTGCGCGCTCTACAACATGCCGTGCGTGATCTACATGGGCGAGGTGGACATCGCCCGCCAGCAGCCGAACGTCTTCCGCATGCGCCTGCTGGGTGCCGAGGTGCGCTCCGTCACGTCGGGCTCGAAGACGCTGAAGGACGCGATGAACGAGGCGTTGCGCGACTGGGTCACCAACGTCGCCGACACCTATTACCTGATCGGCACGGTCGCCGGCCCGCATCCTTACCCGGCCATGGTCCGCGACTTCCAGTCGGTGATCGGCGACGAGGTGCGCACGCAGATCCAGGCGCTGGAAGGCCGGCTGCCGGATTCGCTGGTCGCCTGCGTCGGCGGCGGCTCCAACGCCATGGGGCTCTTCCACCCCTTCCTCGACGATGCCGAGGTGAAGATGGTGGGCGTCGAGGCGGCCGGGCACGGCGTCGACACCGGCATGCACGCCGCCTCGCTGACCGGCGGGCGGCCGGGCGTGCTGCACGGCAACCGCACCTACCTGCTCCAGGACGAGGACGGCCAGATCACCGAGGCGCACTCGATCTCCGCCGGCCTGGACTATCCCGGCATCGGGCCGGAGCATTCCTGGCTGCACGACATCGGCCGCATCGAGTACGTCAGCATCACCGACAGCCAAGCTCTGGATGCCTTCCAGATGTGCGCCAAGGTCGAAGGCATCATCCCGGCGCTGGAATCCGCGCACGCCATCGCCGAGGTGGTGCGCCGCGCCCCCACCTTGCCGAAGGAGCACCTGATGGTGCTCTGCCTGTCGGGCCGCGGCGACAAGGACATCTTCACCGTCGCCGAGCATCTGGGAGTGAAGCTGTGAGCGCTTCGAAGAACACGGGCCGCATCGCCCGCCGCTTCGCCGCCCTGAAGGCCGGAGGCCGGGCCGGGCTCGTTACCTTCATCATGGCCGGCGACCCGGACCACGAGACCTGCGCGGCGCTGCTGGACGGCCTGCCGGCGGCCGGTGCGGACCTCATCGAACTGGGCATGCCCTTCACCGACCCGATGGCCGACGGCCCGGCGATCCAGGCGGCCGGCCTGCGGGCGCTCGCGGCGGGTGCCCGCATGACGCGCACGCTGGACCTCGTGCGCGGCTTCCGCAAGACGGACGCCGAGACGCCGGTGATCCTGATGGGCTACTACAACCCCATCCACGCCTACGGGGTCGAGCGCTTCCTGGCCGACGCCAAGGCGGCCGGGGTGGACGGGCTGATCGTCGTCGACCTGCCGCCGGAGGAGGACGCCGAGCTGTGCCTGCCGGCGCTGAAGGCCGACGTCAACTTCATCCGCCTCGCCACGCCCACCACCGACGACAAGCGCCTGCCGGCGGTGCTGAAGAACACCTCGGGCTTCGTCTACTACGTGTCGGTCGCCGGCATCACCGGTGCCGCGTCCGCCACCGACGACGCCATCGTCGCGGCGGTCACCCGGCTGAAGCGCCACACCGACCTGCCGGTGGCGGTGGGCTTCGGCATCAAGTCGCCGGAGCAGGCGGCGGCGGTCGCCCGCGTGGCCGACGCCTCGGTCGTCGGCTCCGCCATCGTCTCGCGCATCGCCGCCAACCTCGACGCCGACGGCAAGGCCAAGCCGGGCCTTGTGGAGGACGCGCTCGCCTTCGTGCGCGATCTGGCGGCGGGCGTGCGCGGCGCGCGTTCCTAACAGGAGTTCTGGTCAGCGATGAACTGGCTTACCAACTACGTCCGTCCGAAGATCCGCGCGCTGGTCACCCGCAAGGAGGTGCCGGACAACCTCTGGCACAAGTGCCCGAACTGCGAGGCGATGCTGCACCATCGCGACCTGGAGGAGAACCTCTCGGTCTGCCACCACTGCGGCTTCCACATGCGGCTCGACCCGGCGAAGCGGCTGGGCATGCTGTTCGACGAAGGCAAGTACACGCTCGTCGAGCTGCCGAAGACCATCGTCGACCCGCTGAAGTTCCGCGACCAGAAGCGCTACACCGACCGCCTGAAGGAAGCCCAGGGCAAGACCGGCCGGCAGGACGCTGTCCTGGTCGCGCATGGCGCCATGGACGGGCTGCCGGTGGTGGTCGCCGCCTTCGACTTCGGCTTCATGGGCGGCTCCATGGGCATCGCGGTGGGCGAGGCGCTGGTCACCGCCGCCAGGACGGCGCTGGCCCAGAAGGCGCCGCTGGTGGTCGTGCCGGCCTCGGGCGGGGCGCGCATGCAGGAGGGCATCCTGTCCCTCATGCAGATGCCGCGCACCACGATCGCCGTGGAGATGGTCAAGGAGGCCGGTCTGCCCTACGTGGTGGTGCTGACCGACCCGACGACCGGCGGCGTCACCGCCTCCTTCGCCATGCTGGGCGACATCCACATCGCCGAGAAGGGCGCGCAGATCGGCTTTGCCGGTGCGCGCGTCATCGAAAGCACGATCCGCGAGACGCTGCCGGAAGGCTTCCAGCGCTCCGAATACCTGCTGGAGCACGGCATGGTGGACATGGTCGTCCACCGCAAGGACCTGCGCGCCACGCTGATCCGCACGCTGGACCTGCTGATGCGCCCGCTGACGCTGGCGGCGCGCGACGAGGACGACCTGGAAATCCCGGCGCTGCGCGCGGCCGGCGATTCGGCGGAGCCGGACCACGGCGTCCAGGCCGAGGCCGCCGACCGGACCGCCCGGCCGGCCGAAGCCGAACAGCCCGCATAGGACAGGACAGCACCGCATGGCCGTTTCGGAATCCCGCGCCGACCCGGTGCTCGAGCGGCTGAAGGGGCTGCACCCCAAGGTCATCGACCTGTCGCTGGACCGCGTGCACCGGCTGCTTGCCGCCCTCGGCCACCCCGAGCGGCGGTTGCCACCGGTGCTGCACGTCGCCGGGACCAACGGCAAGGGCTCCACCCTGGCGTTCGCCCGCGCCATGCTGGAGGCCGCCGGGCACCGCGTGCACGTCTACACCTCGCCCCACCTCGTGCGTTTCCACGAACGCATCCGCTTGGCCGGCCGGCTCATCACCGACGAGCATCTGGCGGCGCTGCTGGAGGAGTGCGAGACGGCCAACGGCGGCGGGCCGATCACCTTCTTCGAGGTGACGACCGTCGCCGCCTTCCTGGCCTTCGCCCGCGAACCGGCCGACGCCGTGCTGCTGGAAACCGGGCTGGGCGGCCGGCTGGACGCCACCAACGTGGTGGATCGCCCGGCCGTCACGGCGATCACCCGCATCAGTTACGACCACCGCCAGTTCCTGGGCGACACCATCGAGGCGATCGCCGGGGAAAAGGCCGGCATCCTCAAGCCCGGCGTCCCCGCCGTGCTGGCGCCCCAGCCCGATAGCGCCGCAGCCCGCGTGCTGGCCGGGCGCGCGGCGGCCATCGGCGCGCCGGTGCATCCGTGGTCGGTCGAGCCCACGGCAAGCGGCTTCCGCTTCGAAAGCCCCAGGCGGTGCCTGGACCTGCCGCGGCCGGGCCTGACGGGCGCGCACCAGATCGTCAACGCCGGGGTGGCGCTGGCTTGCCTCGACCATCTGCCGCTGGCGGTGGACGACTCGGCGGTGGCGCGCGGCCTTGCCGCCGCCGAATGGCCGGCGCGGTTGCAGCGGCTGACCCGCGGCCCGCTCCCCCAGGCGGTGCCACCGGGGTGGGAGCTGTGGCTGGACGGCGGCCACAACGATTCCGCCGGCGAGGTGCTGGCGGCGCAGGCGGCGGCCTGGGCGCGGCAGGGGGTGGCACTGCCGCTCGACCTCGTGTTCGGCATGCTGGCCAGCAAGGAACCGCAGGAGTTCCTGGCCCCCCTGACGCCCTTCGTCCGGCGTGTGCGCACCGTCGCCATACCCGGAGAGGAGGCCTCGCTGGGTGCCGCGGATGCCGCCGCGGCCGCGCGCGCCTGCGGCATCGCCGACGCCGAGCCGGCGGTGGACGTGGCATCGGCACTCGGCGCGCTCACGGCGGCTGCGGATGGCCCGTCGCGGGCGCTGATCTGCGGCTCGCTTTATCTGGCCGGATCGGTGCTGGCGGAGAACGGGTAGGAGATCAGCGGCGGCGCGGGCGGGCGGCGGGTTCGCCGTCCTTATGGGCCAGGTCCTTGTGGCCTGTGTCCTTGTGGCCTGCGTCCTTGTCGGGGCGGTCGAGTTCCAGCATCCCACGCAGTTTCGCCAGCGTCTCGTTCAGGTGCGAGATCCTGGCGGGCGGCTGGGGGATTGGCGGGAGCGGCTCCTCGGGCATCGCGTGGGCGGCGGGCTCCCCACGCTCCACCTCGTCCGCGTCGTCGGACGCAAGCTCGGGATCGCGGATGGCGAAGGACAGGATCTCGTCATCGGAAATGTCGTCCAGGTTTTCCGGCTCGTCTTCGGCGGGCTCATCCTCCTGGTCGGGCGGCGTCTCGCCCTCGTCCTCGTCCGCATCGCGGTGCCGGTCGGCGATCAGGCTGCGCAGCGCGGCGATGGTTTCGTCGAACGGCTCGTCGTCGTGCGCCGCCGGTTCGGTCCGAGCGGGCTCGGGATCTTCCGCTTGGGGCTCCTCCGGCTCCGGCCCCTCCTCGGCGGCCTTTTCGACCAGGGCGCGCAGGGCCGCGAGGCTCAGCTCCATTTCGCTCGCCGAGGGCGGCGTGCCCTCGCGCGGGCGGAAGAACGGCTCGCGCTCTTCCTCCTCCTCGATGATTTCGGCGATCACGGCGCGGGGATCGGGTGGCCGTTGGGCCGGCGACGGTGCGGCGGGCGCTTCCGCCTCCGCTTCGTCTTCGGCGATCAAGTCGCGCAACGCGGCAAGGCTGCGCTCGAAGGGTATATCCTCGTCCCCGGCGACAACGGTGTCGGGTTCCGGTACTGCCTGCGCCTGCCCCTTATCGCCCTCGTCTTCGTCCCGTTCGGGGTGCGCTACGGTGCGCAGGGAGGCCATCGTGCGTTCGAACAGATCGTCGTCCGCCCCGATGCCCTCATCCGCCTCCGCTTCGACCTCCGCCTCGCGCAGCTGCGGCATCAGGTCGACGACATCGTCGACCTCCTCCTCCGGCTCGACCGTATCCTTACCTGCGGGCGCACGGCCGCCGCGCACGGCATCGAGCAGCCCTTGCAGCGCGGCGATCCCGGCGTCGACGGTATCCTCGTCCTGGGGGGCGGGGGGCGGGGCGGCCAGCGGTCCGGGGCTGCTTTCCACATCCTTGGAATGGCAGCGCGAACAGCGGTAGTGCGGGGCGATCGACAGCACCGGGTAGCTCGGGCCGAAGCGCCGCTCCAGGTCACCGCGCGCCAGCAGCCCTTCGTGCCCGCAGTTGCGGCAACGCATCTGGATGTCGACGTCGATGTCGCGAAGGAACAGGATTCCGGCCATGGGCGCCAGTATACGCGGCGCGCTCCGGCCGGGCTACCCCGGCGGTGGCGTCCCCCGATGACCGGGTGGCCCGGCGGCTTGATTTGCCGCTGAACCTTCGCGTGAACCATGCTATAAGCGACCCCGGCTGCGCCCGTAGCTCAGCAGGATAGAGCACAGGATTCCTAATCCTGGGGCCGTGGGTTCGAATCCCGCCGGGCGCACCATTTTTTCCCCACGTTCGTGTCCGGTGTTCCCACGCGTCGGCGGCGGTGCCAATGCCGGCCCGTGACGCTCTGCCCTTCGAGCAGCTGACCAAAGGCCTAGTCGCGACCTGTGGCAAGGCGGTTCCCGGCAGCGTAGGATCGCCATGCAGATTGGCTGCCCCTGAAACGACAGGTTGAACAGTGTCGACTGATCCCGCGGGGGCATCCATGGGTCGGCCGGGCGTTCCGGCCGAGGCCGAACGCGAACGGCACCCGTCGCTTTTCGAGGCTGTCTGCAATGGCATGGCCGTGGCTGTCGTCCTGCTGGACGATCACCGGCGGTGCACCTACGTCAACGCGGCCGCCGAGGATCTGCTCGGCCGCCGTCTCGACGACGCGCGGGGATGCCCGGTCGGTGACATGCTGTACCGTGCGCGGCCGGACGGCAGTCACCACCCTCTGGCGGACTGGACCGGCGACGGCGTGAGCGGCGAGGCGTTCGTCCGCAGGGGAGACCGCTTCCATCCCGTCGCCTACACGGTCCGTCCGATCCGCGATGCGGGCATCGTCGCCGGCAGCATCGTCGAACTGCACGACATCGCCGAGCGCAGGCGCTCGGAGAACCTGCTGGTCGCTCAAAAGAAGGCCCTTGAACGGGCTGCGGGCGGAGCGTCGCTCTACGATGTGCTCAACCTCCTGGTGCAGGCGGCTGCGGAGCATCTGGGCGGCCGGGCGGCCGTCTTCATCGCCGATGAGGCAGGTGCGCGCTTGCGCGTCGGCGCGGCGGCCGGCATGGCGGAGGCGTTCATGCAGGCTGTCGATGGACTCGAAATCGGCCCGGACGCGCCCGCCTGCGGCACGGCCGCCCACATCGGTGAGCGGGTCATCGTGCGCGACGTGGCGCAGGACCCGCGCTGGGCGCCGCATCTGGCCGTGGCGCAGGAGCACGGGATCCGCGCCTGCTGGTCGACGGTGATCCGCTCCTTCAGCCGCAAGGTGCTGGGAACCTTCGCCGTGTACCACGGCAGCCCGGCCGACCCCCTGCCGGACGACCTCGAGGCGATCGACCTGCTTGCCCACACCGCAGCCGTCCTCATCGAGCGGCACAGGACCGAGAAGGAGCGGCAGGCGAGCGAGGCGCTTCTCTCCGCCGTCCTCGATTATCTGCCCGTCGGCGTGGCCGTCTACGATCCGCAGGGCCGCGTCACGCGGATCAACCGGACGATGCGCCGCTTTACCAGCAACGTCCTGCCTTCGGCCGACGGCGATGCTGCCCGACGCTGGCGCGCCACAAAGCCGGACGGAACGCCCGTCGAGCGGCATGAGTTTGCCGGCGCCCGTGCCCTGCGGGGCGACGCCGTGGTGCCGGGGATCGACTTCCAGTACCGCCAGGACGATGGAACCGACGTCTGGACGCGCGTTTCAGCCGCTCCGCTGCGGGACGAGGACGGGCGGATCACCGGCGCCGTCGCCGCCGTCATCGATATCGACGCCGAGAAGCGCGCCGAGCAGGACTTGAAGGCGGCGCTGGCCGAAGCCCGCCAGAACGAGCTGGTGGCCCGCGAGATGAGCCACCGCATCATGAACAGCTTCCAGCTGCTTCAGGGGCTCCTGTCCGCGCAGACGCGATCGATCACCGATCCAGGCGCCCGGCAGGTGGTCGAGCAGGCCTTCGGCCGGGTGCAGGCGATGGCGGTGGTGCACCGCCGGCTTTTCGAAGCCACGCGCCGCGATCTCGCCACCCTGGACGTGGCGGAGTATCTGCGCGGGCTCGTCGTGGCGCTGGCGGATGCGTTCACCGATCGCAATCATTGCGTGCTTGATGTCGAGGTGCCGGTCACGGTCCGGATGGAGGCCGGGCGCGCCTCGTCGCTGGGGCTCATCACCACGGAACTGACGCTCAACGCGCTCAAGCACGCGTTCCACGGCGTCGATCGGGGGCGGCTGGCGATGCGGTTCGACGTGGTCGGGCAGGGCTGCCGGCTGACCGTTGCCGACAACGGCGTCGGCCTGTCCAAGGATCTGGACCCGAAGGCGTCGTCCGGCATGGGAATGCGGCTGGTGCACGGCCTCGTGCGGCAACTGAACGGAACTCTGGCGATCGAGCATGCTCAGCCCGGAACCCGGTTCGTCGTGACCTTTCCGGCCTGATCGGAAACGGCGGAACAGGGGGCGGGCGGCGATGTTAGCAGGAGGTTCGATGCATCATCGCCGGGAAGCGCATGTCTCATCAGGAGCAGGGCGGTAACGGGGCGGCGTCTTCGGGGCACACGTCTCCGGGGCATAAGGACCTCGGCCGGATCCTTTCGGATCGCGTGCTGGACGCGTCCCCGCCCGTCGAACAGCTTCTGCACCAGCAAGCCGTGCTGGCCGACTTCGGGCGGCTGGCACTGGTCGAGGACGACCTCGACCGGATCCTGAACGACGGTGCCCGCCTGTGCGCCGAGGCGACCGGCGTGGAGTACTGCAAGGTGCTCCGTCTGCTGCCGGGAGGGCAGGAACTGCTGGTCTGCGCGGGCTACGGCTGGGGGAGGGGCGTCGTCGGCAAGGTGCGCGCCCCGGCCAGCGGCGAGAACCCGTGCGGGCGCGCCCTTCATGAGGAGCGCCCCATCGTCGACGTCGACGTGCGCGCCAACCCGACGTACCATCTGCCGTCGATCTACGACCAGTACCGCATCGTCTCGACCATCAACATGGTCGTCCTTACCGACTCCGGCCCCTTCGGCGTGCTGGAGATCGACACCGACGAGAAGCGCCGCTTCACCATCGCCGACGTGAATTTCATGACCGCCTTCGCCCACATGATGGGCGACGCCATCTCCCGCATCCGGCGCACCGGGACCGATCGGGGGCCGGTGGGCATGGTGCTGGAGGCCTTCGCCGCCGCCGCGCGCGGCAAGGCCATCTCCGTGTCCGTCCGCCTGAACCCCATGCGCGGCGAGGAAGCGGAGGTGGTGGTCGAGCCGGTGCTGAGCGAAACCGTGCTGGCCGGGCCGCGGCGCCTGCTGGAGCGCATCGGCGGACACATCCGCCGGGAAGGCGACGCGCTGGTCGTGCGCATCCCCGTCCCGTGACGGCGCGCCGCGGCGGGAGGGGGACACGCATGACGGACGGGTTCGCGTGGTGGCAGCAGGGGGTGATCTACCAGGTCTACCCGCGCTCGTTCCAGGACACGGACGGCGACGGGATCGGCGACCTGCGCGGCATCCTGGCACGCCTCGACCACCTTGTGGACCTGGGCGCGGACGCCGTGTGGATCTCCCCCATCTTCCCGTCGCCCATGGCCGATTTCGGCTATGACGTGTCGGACTACGCCGGCATCCACCCGGCGTTCGGCACGCTCGATGACTTCGACGCGCTGGTGGCGGCGGCGCACGGGCGGAACCTGAAGGTCATCCTGGACTACGTGCCCAACCACACCTCCGACCAGCACCCGTGGTTCGTGGAGAGCCGGTCGTCGCGCGGCAACCCGCGGCGCGACTGGTACGTCTGGCGCGATCCGAAGCCGGACGGCGGGCCGCCCACCAACTGGCTGTCGGAATTCGGCGGCAGCGCCTGGGAATGGGACGCCGCCACCGGCCAGTACTACTACCACGCCTACCTCAAGGAGCAGCCGGACCTGAACTGGCGCAACCCGGCGGTGCGCGCCGCCATGCTAGACGTGCTGCGCTTCTGGTTCGAGCGGGGCGTGGACGGCTTCCGCGTCGACGCCATCCACCAGCTGATCGAGGACGAGCGCCTGCGCGACAATCCGCCGAACCCGGACTGGCGGCCGGGCATGCCGCCGTCGCGCAGCGTGTCGCGCATCCACACCATGGACCAGCCGGAGGTGCACGAGGCCATCGCCGCCATGCGCCGCGTCGCCGAAGAGTACGGCCCCGACCGCCTGATGATCGGCGAGGCGTACCTGCCCATCGACCGGCTGATGGCCTACTACGGCGCCGATCTCACCGGCTTCCATCTGCCGTTCAACTTCCACCTGATCTCCTCGCGCTGGAACGCCGAATCCGTCGCCGCGCTGATCGCCCGGTACGAGGCGGCCCTGCCGCCCGGCGGCTGGCCCAACTGGGTGCTGGGCAACCACGACCGTTCGCGCGTCGCCAGCCGGATCGGGCCGGCGCAGGCGCGCGTGGCGGCCATGCTGCTGCTCACCCTGCGCGGCACGCCGACGATCTACCAGGGCGAGGAGATCGGCATGGCCGACGTGCCGATCCCGCCGGATCTGGTGCAGGATCCGTGGGAGAAGAACGTGCCCGGCCTGGGGCTGGGCCGCGACCCGGTGCGCACGCCCATGCCGTGGGACACCGGCCCCAACGCCGGTTTCACGGCGGGGCGGCCGTGGCTGCCGCTGGGCGCCGACCACCCGACCCGCAACGTCGCCGTCCAGGCGGCCGATCAGCGCTCCATGCTGGCGCTGCACAAGGCGCTGATCGCGCTGCGCCGGTCGGAGCCGGCGCTGGCGGTGGGCACCTACGCGCTGCTGGAGGCGACCGACGACGTGCTGGTGTACGAGCGCCGGCACGCCGGCCGCGGTGTCCGGGTGGTGCTCAACCTGGGCGACCGCCCGCAGCCGGCGGCGGGCACGCCGGGCCTGGGGCGCATCCTGCTCTCCACGCACCTCGACCGTGCCGGGGAGGCGGTGGACGGTGCGGTCGTGCTGCGCCCCGACGAAGGGCTGGTGATCGGCGCATAAGGGCGCTTGGCCGCGCGGCCCGCCGACCGTATTTGATTCAGGAGACCAGACGGCATCCACGGGGGCGCGATGCGGGGGGAGCGTTTCATGCGGGTGCCGCTGACCACGGCGGAGACGGACGAGGCGCTCGCCTGGGTTCAGCGGATCGGCGAGACGGTCTGCCGCCTCGCCGGCGACGGGCACGACCCGGCTCCCGGCACCGCGATCCCGCCGCACTTGGCCCTGGCGCTCGACGTGCTGGCCGATGACCTGGACGCCATCCTGCACGGCCGCGCCCCGGACAGCCGGCGCGGCACGGTGGAGGAAGACGCGCAACGCCTCGCCGCGCTGATCTGGGCCTGCCTGCGCGTGCACCTGGGGCCGGGGCAGTCGCTGCGCCCCCTCTACGCGGCCGTGCGCGTCATGCACGACCGCGCGCTGGCCGCAGGCGCGCCTGTGCCGGGAGTGCGCTGAGCGTTTGCCCCGGCACACCCCCTTCGATCAGCGCAATTTGCCGAAATGTCGGTGGGGTTCATGCCAACGCGCCTTGGACAGGCGGCGGGCTTCCCGCAATTCTGCGGCGGGATGCACGGATCGGTCAGGGGGGCCGGTCCGCCGTCCATGACCGTCCGGGAGAGCCATGGCCCTGCGCACCTTGCTCCTTGTCGATGAACACCCCAGCCTCGCCCGGTCGCTGTGCGACGCGCTGACGTCCTGGCGGATCGTCGTCACGACCGACCGCGACAGTGCGCTGCGCGTCGTGCAGGTCCACAAGCCGCCGGTCGCCCTGGTGTCCTTCGCCCTGTCGCCGGAGGCGGAGGAGCCGCCGGGGGCGCCGGTGCTGCTGGCCGGGATCCTGGGCGAGGCGCCGGAGACCAAGGTGATCATGCTGGGCGGCGAGGACCGGGCGCAGGCCGTGCGCGCCATCATGCACGGGGCGCACGACGTCTACCGCCCGCGCGACAACGCGCAGGAACTGGCCCTGCTGATCGAGCGCGCCCACCACCGCCACGAGCTGGAAGCCGAGAGCCGCCGGGTGGCCGGCGAGGCCCCGGCCACCTTGCGCGCCGTGCGCGACGCGGCGGAGCGGCGCGCCGTGGCCGACGCGCTGGCGCGCGCCAACGGCAACCTCTCGGCCGCCGCACGCCTGCTGGAGGTCAGCCGGCCGACGCTCTACAACCTCATCCGCCAGCACGGCATCCGGGCGACGGATTCGTGAGGGGCTTACTCGCTGCCGCGGCTGGACGGGTTGCCGATCATCGACAGGAACTCCCGCCGGGTCGACGGGTCGGTGCGGAAGGCGCCCAGCATGCGACTGGTCACCATGGTGACGCCCGGCTTGTGCACGCCGCGCGTGGTCATGCACTGGTGCGCCGCCTCGATCACCACGGCCACCCCCTGGGGCTGGAGCACCTCGTCGATGGTGTTGGCGATCTGCGCGGTGAGCTTCTCCTGGATCTGCAGGCGCTTGGCGTAGACCTCGACCACGCGGGCCAGCTTGGAGATGCCCACCACGCGCCGGCGCGGCAGGTAGGCGACGTGCGCCCGGCCGATGATCGGGACGATGTGGTGCTCGCAGTAGGATTCCATGCGGATGTCGCGCAGCACGACCATCTCGTCGTAGCCGTCGACCTCCTCGAAGGTGCGCTGCAGAAGTTCGACCGGGTCGACCTCGTAGCCGGCGAAGAACTCCTCGTAGGAGCGCACGACGCGGTCGGGCGTACCGGCCAGGCCCTCGCGGTCGGGGTCGTCGCCGGCCCAGCGGATCAGCGTGCGCACCGCGGCTTCCGCCTCGGCGCGGGACGGGCGGCCGGTCTCGCGGGCAGCCTCGTGGGCGCCTTCGCGGGCGGCTTCACGGCCGGGGCCACGGACGACGTTGTCGGCGAGGGTGGTCTTGGAAACGGTCACGGAAACGGTCCTCTCGATGCCTGGGCGCAGCCGGTCCCCCGTTCCGGGTCGTCTGCCGGGTCAGCCTTGTACGGTACGTGCTCCGGCGCGGATCACAACCGGCGGCGGATTGTCGCACTACTCCCGGAGGTAACGCAGGCGCGCCCGCTTTCAAGGCGCGGCCGGCGCTTCGGTCCGGCGGCTCTCAGTTCAGCTGCCCTCAATTCAACTGCATTGGCTGGTGCGGGCTGTCCAGGGAGAAGGCGGGGATGGCCACGTCGAAGGTCTCGCCCCGCTCGGTCTCCATCTGGTAGGCGCCGACCATGATGCCCGACGGGGCGGCCAGCGGCGTGCCGCTGGTGTATTCGTAGGCGCCGCCCGGCTCCAGGACCGGCTGCTCGCCCACCACGCCGGGGCCGCGCACCTCCTGCACGCGCCCGAAGCTGTCGGTGATCCGCCAGTAGCGGGTGCGCAGCTGCACGGTCTCGCTGCCCTCGTTCTCGATGCGCACGTGATAGGCCCAGACGAAGTGGTTCTCGGCCGGCACCGACTGGTCTTCCAGGTAGATGGGGTTGACGGTGACGCGGATGGCGCGCGTGATCTTGCTGTACATGCTCTGACCTCCCCGGCGCGGCGCGCACGGCTTATGGAATGAAGAATAGGGGTGCACGCACGGCGAAGTCCAGGGCACCCGGCCGCACCGGCGGGGGCACCCCGGGCGGAAATGCCACACCCGAGCGGGCGCGTGAGGGTGGGGAAGAAAGTTGCGGGGAGGGTGCTTGAACCCCTGCACCGGAGGTGATATATGCGACCGCGTTTGCCACTGGTATGAGCATAAGCCATGCCGCGTCTCCACGCCCTTCGTCTCCGACGACGTAGTTGCGCCCCGCTTTTCGCGGGGGCGGCCGTCATCGGGTCGCGTGCGGACGCCCAGGGGCTGAACCGGAACTAACCGGTGCCCCTCCCGGCGAAGGCGCGACCCGCACCTTCACACAGCACCGCCGGGAGACCCCAGCCGATGATCATCACCACCGAAGAGACGCAGCACGCCCCCATGATCGAGGCGCTGCTGGACACCGCGTTCGGCCCGGAGCGGCACACGAAGACCGCCTACCGGCTGCGCGAGGGCGTCGACCCGATCCCGGAGCTGTGCCTGGTGGCGCTCGACCACGACGAGCACGGCAACGAGACGCTGGAAGGCACCATCCGGTACTGGCCGGTGGTGATCGGCAACGGCACGCCGGCGCTGCTGCTGGGTCCGATCGCCGTGTCGGAGCGCTGGCAGGGTGGCGGGCTTGGCAGCAAGCTGATCCGCATGACGCTGAACAAGGCGGCGATGGCCGGGCACCGGATCGTGCTGCTGGTGGGCGACGCGCCGTACTACGCGCGCTTCGGCTTCAGCCGGCAGCTGACGCTGGGCCTGCAGCTCCCCGGCCCGGTGGACCTCGACCGGTTTTTGGGGCTGGAACTGGTGCCGGGCGGCATGGACGGCGTCACGGGCATGGTGGGCCGCGGACCCATTTCGGACCGGGCGGCGGAGGTGCCCCTGCCGTCCCCTACTGACCGCCGGGCGGAGAGCCGCATTTGGCTCGCCCGGCCGGCTTGAAACCGGCGCGCGGTTCGCCTATAAACAGGGGCGTCGCGGGTGTAGCTCAATGGTAGAGCAGAAGCTTCCCAAGCTTACGACGAGGGTTCGATTCCCTTCACCCGCTCCAGTTTCCCCACGCTCCCCATAAATCCGCACCGGCGCTCACCCCGTCATCGCATCCAGAAGGGTGCGCAGGGCCGGGGCGTTGACGGGCTTGTGCAGCAGGCGGAAGCCGCTTCCTGCGCATTCGGCGATCCGGTCCGGGCTGGTGTCGCCGGTCAGGACGATGGCGGGGATGGACGGCGCGCACGCGCCGTGGATCGCGCGGACCACCGAAACACCGGTCTCCTCGCCGCGCAGGCGGTAGTCGGCGATGATGACGTCGGGCGTCCGGCCGCTGGTGGCGGCCAGCCGGACGGCGTCGACGCCGCTGCCAGCGGCGAGCACGTCCCAGCCCCAGCTCTCCAGCATGCCACGCAGGCCCGCCAGGACCAGCGCCTCGTCATCGACGATCAGCGCCAGCCCGCCTATCTGCGGTTCCGGCACCAGCGGCCGGGCGGTGCGCCCGTTCCGCCCGTCGCGCCGGGCCCGGGCGGCCGGCACCGTCACTGAGAAGCCGGTCCCCCGCCCAACCCGGGAGCGGACCGCGACCTCGTGGCCGAGCAGGCGGCCGAGGTGCCGCACGATCGCCAGACCCAGGCCCAGCCCCTTCGACCGGTCCCGCTCCGGGTTGCCCAGCTGCACGAACTCTTCGAAGACGGTGTCCAGCTTGTCCGGCGGGATGCCCGGGCCGGTGTCGACGACCAGGAGCCGCACGTCGCCGCCGCTCCGGCGGCAGCCGACCAGGACCGCGCCGCCGCGCGGGGTGTACTTCACGGCGTTGTCGATCAGGTTGCGCAGGATCCGCTCCAACTGGGCCGGGTCGCTGCGCACCCAGGCCGTCGAGCGCACGACGCGGAGCGTCACTCCCATGGCCTCGGCGCGCGCCGCGTTTTCGGTTTCCAGCCGCTCGAACAGGGAGGCGACGGGAAAGGCGGAGACCTGCACCTCGACCACGCCGGCGTGCAGGCGGGAGATGTCGAGCAGGCCGTCCAGCAGGCTCTTCAGCGCGTCCAGCGCGCTGCGCATCTTGGCGACGACGGGGCCGGCCGGGTGGTCCTCCAGCTTGCGGGTCAGGGCTTCGTGGAAGAAGAACAGCGACTGCACCGGCTGGCGCAGGTCGTGGCTGGCCGAGGCGAGGAACTGCGACTTGCCGGCATTGGCACGCTCCGCCTCCTCCTTGGCGGCCACGAGGGCGGCTTCGGCCCGCGCCCGCTCCGCCCGGCTGGCGGCCAGCGCGCCGCCGGTCTCCTCCAGCGCCAGGGACACCGCGTCGGCCTCCATGACGCCTGTCTCTCGGTGGGGCAACGGGTCGCCGCGGCGCAGCGCGTGGGCGGCCGGGACGAGCGAGGTGATGGCGCCGGCGATGCGCCGGCTGAGCGCCGCGGCGCACAGCGCGCCCGCCGTCAGCAGGGCCAGCGCGATGCCCAGGAACAGCAGGATGGTCTGGTAGGCGGAGGCCGCCAGTTCGGAGCGCGGCACGCCGATGGCGAAGTACCAGCCGTGCTTGGGCGAGCGGCTGAAGGCGACGCGCGTGGCGATGCCTTCGGGCGGGATGGCGTCGATAATGCCGGCGACCGAGGCCCGCATGGCCGCTCCCAGTTCCGGTCCGACCGGCCTGCCGACGTAGGTGTCGGGCTCGCGCGACCGTGCGATGGTCACCATCCGGGAATCGAAGACCCCCGCCAGCCAGTGTTGCGGCAGGCCCACCGACGAGACGAGACCGGCCAGCGCCGCCGGCAGCACCGTCATGGTCAGGTTGCACAGCGCGGCACCATCCTCGCCGAAGACCGGATAGACGATGCCCAGCGTCGGCTTGCCCACCAGCGGGCCGATCACCAGATCGGACACGACGGGGCCGCGGGTCTCGAAGGCGCGCGTGACGAAGCCGGTGGCCGGGTGGTCGGGCGGCATGCGCGGCAGCGGCTCGCCGAAGGGGCGCAGCGTGTTCACCAGCTGCTGCCCGTCGAGGCCGCGCAGCACGACCCACATCCCCTCGTCCGGCACCGCCCGGCGGGCCTGCTGCCAGAAGGCCAGCAGGTCCCCCTGCGTCAGGGAGGGCGAGGTGGCCAGCGCCTGCAGCCGGTGGATGATGGTGTCGAGTTCGCGGTCGACCGATTCGGCCAGCGCCTGCGTGGTGCGCAGCAGGTTTTCTTCGGAGCGCTGCCGCTCGTGCGAATAAGCGAACAGAACCGCGATCCCGCAGGCAACTATTGCCGGCACGAGAAGGCTGAAGACCAGCAACAGCAGGTAACGCCGGACCGGCATGTGTGGGGATGCTCGCACACCAACAGAGGTTGCGGAGCATAACGACTTTCCACCGGCAATCCAACGCTGCCGCCGTTGCTTACGCCGTGTCGCCGGCTTCGGGCTTTGCGGCGAACACGCGGCTGGCGCGGATGTCGGCCTCGGCGATCTCCATCAGGTCGCGGCGGGTCAGCGGGCCGGGCGCGGCGAACAGGCGGTTGGCGTGGCGCAGCCGCATGCGGTCCAGCGCGTTGCGCACGGATCGGGCGTTGGCGAAGTGCGGCTGGACGATGCGCCGCTCCAGGTACTCGCGGAAGGCGGCGTCGGCCGCCGGGGCGAAGCGGTAGTCGCGGTCCTTCAGCATCAGCCCGGCGATGGCCATCAGCTCGTCCACCGTGTAGTCGGGGAAGTCCACGTGGTGGGCGATGCGCGACGACATCCCGGCGTTCGAGCGGAAGAAGCTGTCCATGCGATCCTTGTAGCCGGCGAGGATAACGACGATGTCGTCGCGCTGGTTCTCCATCACCTGCAGCAGGATCTCGATGGCCTCCTGGCCGTAGTCGCGCTCGTTCTCCGGACGGTAGAGGTAGTAGGCCTCGTCGATGAACAGCACGCCGCCCATGGCGCGCTTCAGCACCTCCTTGGTCTTGGGGGCGGTGTGGCCGATGTACTGGCCCACCAGATCGTCGCGCGTGACGGTGACCAGGTGGCCTTTGCGCACGTGGCCCAAGCGGTGCAGGATCTCGCCCATGCGCTGGGCGACCGTGGTCTTGCCGGTGCCGGGCGGGCCGGTGAAGCACATGTGCAGGCTGGGCTTGCCGCCGCTCAGGCCCGCCTTGCGCCGCACCTCGTCCACCAGCAGCAGGGCGGCGATCTCGCGGATGCGCGTCTTCACCGGGGCAAGGCCGACCAGTTCGCGGTCCAGCTGGTCCAGCATCTCCTGGATGCCGGCGTCGCGGTGGGCGCCAACAAGATCAATGGGGGCGTGTTCGAGGGTGTCCATGGTCTTTCCCTATCGGGGAGCGTCGTAGGTTAGGTTGAGCGCCAGCGAAAACCCAACGTCGCCGCCGGTGCGGACACGTTGGGTTTTCGGCTGCGCCTCAACCCAACCTACGAATTCCTATGCCCCATACCGTTCACCGGCGGGGCGGTCGGTGGCGTAGCTGTGCGTCTGGTACGACAGGCGCCGGTCGCCGCTGACCTGGCGTTCCAGGCGGAAGCCGGGCTCGTCCTTCGGGCGCTGGGCGATGAAGGACAGGGCGACGCTCTGCCGGCCGGGGCTGCGGTCATAGGCGGTGATGCGGATGTAGTGGGCGGGGTAGGTCTTGCGGCATTCGTCCAGCGCCACCATCACCTGGGCGGAGTCGCGCTGGTCGAACATGGGCAGACCCCACATCTCCCAATAGGTGTTCCGCGGGTGCGGGTCGTCCGTGTACTCGATGTTGATCGGCCAGTCGTTGGACAGCGCGTAGCGCACCTGCGATTCGATCTGGTCGTCGGTGAGGTCGGGCAGGAAGGAAAACGTGCCCTGCGTCAGTCGCATCATGGTTCGGGTCTCCTTGCTGATCAGGCGACGCTGGCGGTCGGCACGAAGTCCGGCGTGTCGGTGGAGGCGTAGGTGAAGGTGACGTCCTTCCAGGTGTCGAGCGCCGCGGCCAGCGGCGCGCAGCCCTTCGCGGCCTCGGTCAGGATCTCCGGCCCCTCCGTCAGGATGTCGCGGCCGGCGTTGCGGGCGAAGACCATGGCCTCCAGCGCCACGCGGTTGGCGGTTGCCCCGGCGGCGATGCCGTGCGGGTGGCCGATGGTGCCGCCGCCGAACTGCAGCACCACGTCGTCGCCGAAGATGTCGAGCAGCTGGTGCATCTGCCCGGCATGGATGCCGCCGGACGCCACCGGCAGGGTCTTGCGCAGGCTGCCCCAGTCCTGGTCGAAGAAGACGCCGTTCTGCAGGTTCGTCGGCACGAAGGATTCGCGGCAGTTGTCCAGGTAGCTGCGCGTGGTGTGCGGATCGCCCTCCAGCTTGCCGATCACCGTGCCGGTGTGGATGTGGTCGACGCCGATCAGGCGCGACCATTTGGTGATGACGCGGAAGTTGATGCCGTGGTTCTTCTGCCGGGTGTAGGTGCTGTGCCCGGCGCGGTGCAGGTGCAGCACCATGTTGTTGCGCCGGCACCACTTGGCCATCGATTGCATGGCGGTGTAGCCGGCCACGAGGTCGATCATGATGACGACGCTGCCCAGCTCCTTGGCCAGCTCGGCGCGCTCGTACATCGCCTCCATGTCGCCGGCGGTGACGTTCAGGTAGTGGCCCTTCACCTCGCCGGTCATCGCCTCGGCGCGGTTCACCGCCTCCATGACGTAGAGCCAGCGGTCGCGCCAGCGCATGAAGGACTGGTCGTTGATGTTCTCGTCGTCC
>Ga0196970_1000442_pt1 | contig 48419 bp, 40 predicted proteins | sample S1v_513CmetaG_FD_148672 | JGI IMG/M metagenome (GOLD analysis project Ga0196970, IMG submission 148672) | Soil microbial communities from Anza Borrego desert, Southern California, United States - S1+v_5-13C | ecosystem: Environmental > Terrestrial > Soil > Desert | place: USA: California... | reverse complement strand
ACCCCCGAGCTAATGCCCCTCCCGATCTCGCTCTCCCACAAGCTGGCTCGTCGCCTCTCCCAGGTTCGCAAGAACGGCACGCTGCCGTACCTGCGGCCGGACGGCAAGACCCAGGTCACCGTGGAGTACGAAGATGGCCGGCCCGTTCGGGTTGACACGGTCGTCGTCTCCACCCAGCATGATCCCGACACCACCCAGGAGCAGATCCGGAAGGATATCATCGAGCACGTGATCCATGAGGTGGTCGACCAGAAGCTGCTGGACGACAAGACCAAGTACTTCGTCAACCCGTCGGGCCGCTTCGTGATCGGTGGCCCGCAGGGCGACACCGGCCTGACCGGTCGCAAGATCATCGTGGACACCTACGGTGGTTATGCCCGCCACGGCGGTGGCGCCTTCTCGGGTAAGGATCCCACAAAGGTCGACCGTTCTGGCGCCTATGCCGCTCGCTATGTGGCCAAGAACATTGTCGCCGCCGGCCTGGCTGCGCAGTGCGAGGTCCAGTTGGCGTACGCAATCGGTGTGGCCCGACCTGTCTCTGTCCTGGTGACCACCTTCGGCACCGGCAAGATCTCGGACGAGAAGATCGCTGAGCTGGTGGTGCAGAACTTTGACCTGCGCCCGGCTGCGATTATCCGGGACCTCGATCTTCGCCGCCCGCTCTATCGCCAGACTGCGGCTTACGGCCACTTTGGCCGCAACGACCTGGATCTGCCCTGGGAGCGGACCGACAAGGCCGCAGCCCTCCGTAGCCAGGCTGGCCTCTAGCGCCGTTCTAAAACGCCCGCCCTTGACCAGGGGCGGGCGTTTTTCCCTTCTCATATGGTGGAGGTGAGGGGGGAGCAACGATTGTGGAAGGATCTTGCCGTCTGGGGAGCTATGGCTGTAGGGGTCTACGGAGCAATCTGTGCGGCCGCACACCTGATCATTCTGATTCGTTCCTTCCAGCGACCACCTGGTCTGGTGACCTATCTAGTACTCGTGAAGGACCAGGCCGATCAGGTTGAAGGGGTGGTGAGGAGCCTGGCAGCAGAGGAGGGGAGCGAACTCCTACTCGTTGACCTCGGCTCCACAGACGAGTCGCTGGCGATCCTTCAGAGACTGGCCTTGGATCTGGATCAGGCCCGGCTGGTTCAGGCGGACCACCGGGAGCGCAAGGCGGTAATCGCATCGGCCATGGCGACCGCGCAGACGCCCCTGGTCGTCATGGTCGATCTGAGCAAAGTGGTTACTGGAAAATAAAGGAAAAACCCAAGCGAACGACGAACCCTCTTCACAGGGAGGGGTTCGGTTGCTCAGGGTGCTTCTCGAAGGACTGCTGGATTTACTCTGGCCCCCGCGGACCACCTGCCTGATTTGCGAGGGCCCGGCAAACGGTAATGGCCTTGTCTGCCTAACCTGCTGGGGGGCAATGCCTTTCCCTGAGGGTCTCTCGCGGTGTCGGCAGTGCATGCGGCCACTTGCCAGAGGAGTTGGCGCCTGCGAGGACTGTGCCGGCGGCCAACCGTACGAGCGGGTTTGGGCGATAGGGCTGCACAGAGGAGCGCTGCGCGAGGCGGTCCACCACCTCAAGTTCGGTGGTCGGCGTGAGCTGGGTGAGCCACTGGGGCGTTTGTTGGCGGCGCAGATTCAGAGCCCTTATGACCTGGTGGTTCCCGTGCCACTTCACCCTTCCCGTTTGCGGCAGCGCGGGTACAACCAGGCCGGACTCTTAGCGGCAGAGCTCGCAGCCTGCATGGGAGTGCCCATGGTTGAGAGAGCCCTCATTCGCCTGCGGCGAACTGGGCACCAGGCCAAACTGGAGCGGCAGGCTCGCCTCAAGAATCTCAGTGGGGCCTTTCAGGTAGCTCCAGGTGAGTCGGTCAGGCTGACCGGGAAGTCCGTCCTCCTGGTTGACGATGTCCTGACGACCGGTGCGACGGCCACCGCAGCCGCCACAGTCCTACGAAGTGCTGGGGTTAGGTGCGTGGACCTCGCTGTCCTGGCTGTGTCGGACAAACCCGTGCGCCTGGCTCGGGCTACTTCTGTTGATCCTCCTCACCCGCTGCGCTCTTCCGATTCGTCGTCTGCTCCACCGCCTGGAGCAACTCGGCTGGGAGCGACGTGAGCGGCGTGAGTGCCTGTTTATTGGCAGTTACTACTTCGTCATAGACCTCCTTGCGGAGCACGGTCACATGCTTGGGCGCGGAGATACCCACGCGGATAACCGCCTGTCCACCCGCTCCTCGGACCTGCACAATCTGGATCTCGATATCATCACCGATGAGAATTGACTCATGAAGGCGCCTGGTCAGGACTAGCATAGAGGTTGCCTCCCCTTGGCTGTGCTACGCCTTGAAAAGGCGCTCGCGAGTACTGAGCCGATCGTCCGCCAGGATCACCTGTCGCGCCTTCCGGGTGAATGGGTTGAAAATGAGCGGGGCTCGGAGGTTCGCGGTGGACTCCTTGAAATTCGCCGGCACGGCGGCCATGACATAGAGCAGGATCTGCTCGGGGTTCTCCGCCCCAACCTCAGCCAGAGCGTCCTCCGGAATGTCCGGTGAGTACTGGGGGAAGAAGGCGAAGGGGAAAACGATTGTAAAGGCCACCTCTGGATCTTCCACGGCGATCATCTGCTTAAACAGATCGCCACCGCCCGGCAGATCAACCACGAGGAAGCGCTTGACCCCTGGAAAGCCGTAGAGACCTGCCCCAAACTCAAAGGCTTGTTCCTCGACCTGTTTGACCTGTTCACTGGCCACTTCACCCATGGGATACCCTCCGCATCGTGCACGTCCGCAGGATGCGAACGTGAGATTCATAGTATTTCCAAGAACCATTGCTCCTAGTTTCGCCAAGAGCGGTTCCTGTGCCTTCTTTCGCGCGGGCGCTGTGCCGCGTCCACATTGTTATCCCCAGAGGTAAGCCCATGAAGAGGCATTATCAACAGAGTTATCCCCATTATCCACAGGGTTTTCTGTTCACAGCCTGTGGGGAAAAGGGCGGATGACGGTTCCTGCCCTAGGGTTCTCGACCGAGAATCCGATCGGCACCAGGCGCCCTTTTTCGTTTCAAAGGCCCATGTTGAAGCATCCGAAAGGAGGGTAAAATGAGGCTAGGAAGTAAGCTTGGCAGGGAATCCCCCGGCCAAAGGGGAATAAAGGTAAGACCCTGAGAGGACTCACGGGTTCTCTCGAGATGGGAGGAGTTGAGGCTATGCAGGTTGCAGTACGCGGAAAAAACATCGAGATTACCCCTGCGATCCGAGACTACGTCGCCAAGAAACTGGGGAAGATCGAGAAGTTCGCTGATCACGAGGTGACCGCTCAGGTTAACCTGTACGTAGAGCGTGGTCGTCACATCGCTGAGGTCACGGCTGGGCTAAATGGCATGCTTCTTCGCGGCGAAGAGGCTACGGCGGACATGTATGCCTCCATTGACCTGGTGGCTGACAAGCTTGAGAAGCAGGTACAGAAGTACCGGGCCCGCCTGCGCCGCCGTAAGGATGCGGTTGCTCCGGTCGACGCCGCACCCATTGGGGAGGACGACGCCTCCGCCGATCTGGACGGTAAGGTGGTCAAGACCAAGCGCTTCCCGGTCAAGCCCCTCGCGGTTGACGAGGCAATCCTGCAAATGGATCTGCTCGCTCATGACTTCTTTGTCTTCGTGAACAGCGAAACCCACAAGGTCAATGTGGTCTACCGTCGGCACGACGGTGACTACGGGCTTCTGGAGCCCGAATACTAAACCACGTTACGCAGACCCCCGTTACCACCAAGGTAGCGGGGGTTTTTCCCTGTCCGGGCAAAGGGGATCGAGGAAGCAAAATGGAATACTAAGCCCGTTTGAGCCGTTTCGCGAGCGAGGAGGCTACTGCGTTGCGCCGGGCAGCCATTATCTTTGAGGGTGGGGACCCCGCCCAGAACGAACTGCAGGAGACGATAATCGGGTTGCGCCACGCGATCACCCTGGACACGGTGGAGAAGTACCGATCTGCCGGACTGGACGAGGTGATCCTTGCGACAAACTTCCCGGCGCTGGCCCGCGCCGGAGAGCGGTTGGGCGCCCGTGTGTACGATACCCGGTCCGCTGCCCCGTTTCACTTTGGCCGCACCCTCCAGCAGGTGGTGCGCGAGAGTGAGGCCGATTCGGTGATCTACCTTAGCGGGGCGGCGTTACCCTTGATCAGCCAGGCGGAGATCAGGTGGATCCTTGAGGCGCTCTCTCGCCCGACGCCTACTGTGGTGGTGAACAACCTCCAGTCGGTCGATCTGGTCGCCTGGAGCCCTGCCAGCAACGTTGAGCGCATCACTCCGCCTGAGAATGACAACCTCCTGGGCTGGCTCCTCCGCGAGACGGGTATGGAGCGAGTTCTGATCCCCAACTCTGCGGGGATCCACTTTGATTTGGACACCCCGACGGACTTCCTGACCCTGGGCCTCTCCGGTCTAGGGGGGCCGCGCACCCTTGCAGCCTTGAAGGCGGTCAACTGGCCCCTCGCCCTGGACCGCCTTACTACTGCAGCCAACGTGCTTACCACCGATCTGCCCGAGGTGGCCCTGATTGGCCGGGTGGGGACACCGATCGTGGATCACTTCAATAAAAACCTGCGCGTGCGACTCCGCCTCTTCTCCGAAGAACGAGGCATGAAAGCTACCGGTCGAGAGGAGGAGGGGAAGGTCTTCTCACTGATCGGCGACCTGGTCGATGAGCTCGGGCCTGACCGCTTCTTCCGCCACCTGGAGCGCATTTGCGATGCCGCCTTCTTTGACACACGAGTCCTGTTCGCAAACCGAGGTCGGCGAGTGACCGAGTGGGATCGGTTCCATTCTGACCTTGGCATGCCGGAGCGGATTCAGGATCCCTTTGTGCGGGCGTTTACCGCAGCGGCGCTGGCGGCGAAAGTCCCGATCGTGCTGGGTGGCCACTCGACCGTGTCTGGAGGTCTTTGGCTCCTAGTGGACCGAGCGATTGACCTGCGCGGCGGGGTGGAGGCCAGTCGGGCCAAGGGATTCGCCAAAGCCTGAGGCCCCCACCGGTGCGACCGGTTCGTCGTTCAGTTCTGCCAACAGAGAGGACCGCTCGTTGCTTGTCCCGGTGTGCTGTGCTAAAATATCGCGGATACTCACCCAACACGCGAACCAAACCCCGGCCGTGGGGACTCTAAGTAGATATCGACCGGGTTTTCGCTATTGCGCCGGCCTTTGCTGGCAGCCTAACGAAGAAGGTGTAACTGTGGCACTGAAGTTCCTTCAAGCCATCTTCGGCGATTATAGCGCGAAGGTAGTGAAGCGTCATCAGAAGACGGTGGCGTTGATCAACAGCCTGGAACCTCAGATACAGAAGCTGTCCGATGCGGAGCTATCGGGGAAAACAGCGGAGTTCAAGCAGCGCCTAGCCAACGGCGAGACCATGGAGGAGTTGCTTCCCGAGGCATTCGCCGTCGTGCGCGAGGCCTCGATTCGAACCACCGGCAAGCGGCACTACGACGTGCAGATTATTGGCGGCATTGTCCTGCATGAGGGCAATATCGCCGAAATGAAGACCGGTGAAGGCAAGACCCTCGTGGCCTCCCTGCCGCTCTATCTGAACGCTCTGGCAGGGCGCGGTTGCCACCTTGTGACGGTCAACGACTACCTGGCGCGGGTTGGCCGCGACGATATTGGTCGCATCTACCGCTTCCTGGGAATGACCACGGGACTGATCGTCCATGGGCTTTCCTCAGAGCAGCGCCGTGAGGCCTACGCCTGCGATATTACCTACGGTACGAACAATGAGTTCGGCTTCGACTATCTCCGCGATAACATGGCCATGTACCCACATGAAATGGTTCATCGCGAGTTCTATTACGCGATCGTCGACGAAGCTGACTCGATTCTCATTGACGAAGCCCGTACGCCGCTCATTATCTCTGGCCCTTCTGGCAAGCCGACTGAACTCTACTACACCTTCGCGAAGATCGCGGAGCGGCTGAAGAAGGAAGAGGACTACATTGTTGAGGAGAAGGAGCGGCGCATTGCCGTCACCGAAGAGGGTATTGCCAAGGTTGAGAAGTGGCTCAACATTGACCACCTGTACGAAGGTGAGAACCAGCAGCTCGCCCACTACCTGAACAATGCAGTCAAGGCGAAGGAACTCTTCCACGTGGATAAGGACTACGTCGTGAAGGACGGCGAGGTCATTATTGTCGATGAGTTCACTGGCCGTCTCATGTTCGGTCGGCGCTGGTCCGACGGCTTGCACCAGGCGGTGGAGGCGAAGGAAGGCGCCAAGATCGAAGGAGAGACCCAGACCCTGGCGACCGTTACCTTCCAGAACTACTTCCGTATGTACAAGAAGCTGGCCGGCATGACCGGTACGGCTCTGACCGAGGAAGAGGAGTTCCGGAAGATCTATAATCTCGACTCCATTGCCATTCCGACCAACAGGCCGGTTGTCCGCCAGGATCACCCGGACGTGGTCTACAAGACCCTCAAGGCAAAGTTCAACGCCGTGGCTGACGAGGTCGAGGAGCGGCATAAGAAGGGCCAGCCCATGCTGGTCGGCACCGTCTCCATTGAGAAGTCGGAGTACCTGTCCGCACTCCTCACCCGTCGTGGCATAAAGCACCAGGTGCTGAACGCCAAGTACCATGAGCGCGAGGCGGAGATTATCGCCCAGGCGGGCCGCTTCGGCGCCGTAACCATTGCCACCAACATGGCGGGTCGTGGTACCGACATTCTCCTGGGCGGCAACCCCGAGTTCGCTGCACGCCAGCGTATGCGGGCCGACGGCATGCCGCATGAGCTGATCGTAGCCGCCACCGATGTCATTCCGTCGGAGGATCCTGAGGTAAAGGCAGCGGCGGAGACCTACCAGAAGTACCTGAAGGAAGAAGAGGCCAGGGTAGCGGAGGACGGCGCCAAGGTTCGTGCCGCTGGTGGACTGGCTGTGATCGGTACCGAGCGCCATGAAGCCCGGCGTATCGACAACCAGTTGCGCGGCCGCGCCGGTCGTCAGGGAGATCCCGGCGAATCCCGCTTCTACGTAGCCCTGGAAGATGATCTCATGCGCCTCTTCGGTGGCGAGACTGTCGCCAATCTAATGAGCAGGCTGGGCATTGAAGAGGATGTGCCCATTGACAGCCCGATGGTCTCCCGGGCCATTGAGAATGCGCAGAAGAAGGTCGAAGCTCGGAACTTCGATATTCGCAAGCACGTGCTCAACTACGACGATGTCATGAACACCCAGCGTGAGCTGATCTACAAGCAGCGGCGACAGGTGCTGGAGGGGCACGACACGCGCGAGGTGGCGCTAGACGCCCTGAAGGCGATGGCCGAGCATGTCGTTCACGAAGGTGTGCCGGAGGATGTCTACTTCGAGGAGTGGGATCCAGAGATTCTGGTGGCCCTGGCCGAGGAGGCCGGCCTCCCGAAGGGCTACCTTTCGGTTGATGCGCTCAGGGAGTCGATCCAGAACGTCCGCAAGCACGCTGACGGCGTGAAGGCTCTGGCGGAAGTGATCACCGAGGCGGCTGTCAGGGCATACGAAGCGAAGGAGCAGCGCCTGGGCGCCGACATGATCCGATCCCTCGAGCGGTTCATTATCCTCAAAACGGTCGACGAGAAGTGGATGGACCACCTGGACGGCATGGACGACCTTCGTGATGGCGTCGGACTGCGTGCCTACGGCCAGAAAGACCCGCTTGTCGAGTACAAGATGGAAGCCATGGAGATGTTCAATACCATGATCAGCTCCATTCAGCGGGATCTGGTCCGTCATCTCTTCACGATTGAGGTGGCCCGCGAGCCGCAGAAGCCACGCATTATGATCGAATCCGGCTCTGGCGGCACCGAATCTCGCACCCCCACGAGGAACGCCGAGAAGAAGGTTGGGCGCAACGACCCGTGCCCCTGCGGCTCAGGCAAGAAGTACAAGTTCTGCCACGGGCGTGAGGGCTAGTGGCTCGGAATGAGTGACTAAGTCAAAACCCCCGGGGATTGGTCCTCGGGGGTTTTGCTATGCCTATGCTAGACGTGCATAACGCTCCGCTTCAGCCGAATCCCGGGCCGGAACACTGGCACCTTGCGGGCGGGGATCATCATCCACTCACCGGTGCGGGGGTTCTTGCAGCGCCGCTCCCGCCGAGGGGACACCTGCCACCGGCCAAAGCCGATGAGGGCGACGTGCTCGCCGTGCTCGAGGGACTCCTCCACAACGTCGGTCAACGCGTTGAGCGCCTGGGCCGCCACATTGTACTCGATCCCCGCCCGCCTCGCCATGGCATAAACCAGCTCTCCCTTGGTCATCCCTAAGACCTCCTCATCTGTAGTTGGAACCGAAACCTCTAAGTAGACCCCTTTTACTAACCAATACGTATAAACTCGCCGAAGAGTTCGATAATCTGGATAGAAAAATAACAAAAGGTGCTCACTTTTTTCTGCTGTCGATGAGCCAATGAGAAAGACCCTGTGGGGGGACGCCCCCAGGGTCGACTCCTAAAGCTGAACCCTTGCACGCTTGGCATTCTCCTTGGTGATCGTTGTCTCGATCACCTGCTCCCACAGGCCGGCAAAAAGCTCATCCATGACCTTGATTCCATCGGCGGTTACGCCCCCGGGGGTTGAGACTCGTCCGATAATGTCGTCAAAGCTGTACCCGGTCTGGTCCATGAGCGCACAGGTGGCTCTCACCGTCTCACGGATCATGCTGTCCACCGTTTCGCGCGACAGATCGGGCTGGTAGTGGCGGGCTGCCTCGGACAGGGCGCGGAAGGCGTAGCTGAGGAAAGCAGGTCCACATGAGGTGAGATCAGAGGCGACCCGCGCCTGAGACTCCTCGATCACGTAGGGGCGACTCATGGCTCCCATAAGTCGGATCAACAGATCCCGGTCGCTGACTGTACAGCGTGACCCGAACACGAGAAGGGAACCCCCGCTGCTTACCTGCTGGACCAGGGAGGGGATTACTTTGGCCACCCGAGCTTGGGTCCGTTCCTCCAACATAGGGATCGTGATCGTATTGTTAATGGCCACCAGAAGGTGCGCGGGGGTTATGTATGGACCGGCATCGTCCAGAACCTCTTTGGTCTCACCGGGCTTCACGCAAAGAAACAGCACAGCGCATTGTCGGACCAGTTCGCGATTGGTGAACGCCTTCGTGACTCCAGGCAGAGCGCTGGCCACCGCTTCGAGCTTCCCGGGGCTGCGGTTGCTCACGACGAGCTCGTCGAGTGGCAGCACGCCTGATCGCGCCAGTGCTGTGACCAGCATCTGGCCCATGTTGCCCATGCCAATGAAGCCAACACTCACCGGCGATTCCCTCCCAAGCCTACTCACGCTACACCCTATTCTCTGGTCGAGGAGTCGGTCACAGCGAACAGAGGCTTGACCCGCCAGACGCGGAATTGCTCGGGGGGCGTGTGAATGGTACAATGGGCAGAGTGACCACGGGCGGGGAGGAACAGATCATGTACGATGAACTCAAGCGCCGGACCCAGCGGCTTAATGCCAAACTCGTCGACCTCAGGAGGTCTCTTTGACGTAGAGAACCGGCTTGAGGAGATTGCCGCCTTGGAGCATCGGATCGCCGCCCCGGATTTTTGGAATGACCAGGCGGTGGCTCAACGGGTGACAAAGCAGGTGGCCCAACTGAAGGCCCCTCTTGAGCAGGTTGACTTCTACCAGCGGCGAATCGACGACCTTCTCGTAACCATTGACCTGGCCGAGGAGGCTGACGATGCTGAGTTGACAGCCGAGGCCAACCGAGAGGTCTGGGAGATTGAGCAACTTGTACATCAGTTTGAGTTGCAGATCCTCCTCAACGGCAAGTACGACGCATTTAGCGCCATTCTCACGATCCACGCAGGCGCTGGCGGCACAGAGGCCCAGGATTGGGCGGAGATTCTTCAACGCATGTACATGCGGTGGGGTGAGCGGCACAAGTTTAAGGTAGAGGTCCTCGACTACCTCGCTGGCGACGAGGCGGGTACCAAGTCGGTCACCATGGCGGTGCGCGGGGCGTATGCCTATGGCTTTCTACGACCGGAGATGGGCGTTCACCGGCTTGTCCGAATCTCACCGTTCGATGCCTCCGGGCGCCGGCATACGTCGTTCGCTGCCGTGGAGGTCATGCCGGAGATCGAGGAGGACGTGGAGGATATCGAGATCCGGCCGGAGGACCTGAAGGTGGACACCTTCCGCTCTGGTGGGGCTGGCGGACAGCACGTCAATAAGACGGAGTCGGCGGTACGGATTACACACCTTCCCACGGGCATTATCGTCGCTTGTCAGCAGGAGCGATCGCAGATTCAGAACCGTGCGGTCGCCATGACAATGCTCCGCTCCAAGCTTGTCGAACTGAAGTTGGAGGAGCAGTATAAGGAGATGGCCCAGGTCCGGGGTCCGCAAATGGAGATCGCCTGGGGCAGCCAGATTCGCAGCTATGTCTTCCAGCCCTACACCATGGTGAAGGACCATCGGAGTGGGGTGGAGATGGGCAACGTTCAGGCGGTTATGGACGGCGACCTGGATTCGTTCATATATGGCTACCTGGAGAAGAAGGCCAATGGTGAATTGTCCCGGCCGTAGCGCCGGGATTTCCCCGCGCCAGGGGGGCTCGCCAATCCGAAACTTGTAAGATCCGCACCGGCGTCAAACTCTATGAGAGGCGCAGACAGTCGGTGTATTGCAGGAAAGTATGCGAAGGGAGCGGTCGCTCATGGCGCCGTGGCGAAGGTTTCTTCCATTCCTGGTGGCCCTGGTCGCCCTCTTTTCCGGCGTATGGCTAGGCCGGGTGACCGCCCAGACGAATGAGCCCGGCTCCCCTGCTGACCCACTCGTCAGCAAGTCCTATGTAGACCAGTGGACCACCTTTCGAATTGTGACCGTGCCCGCTGGTCAGGTAATCCTGGGCGATGCTGGCACCGAGATGGTCCTGCGCGGTGGTCAGGCGACCGTTGTAACAACGCCGCAGGGCGGTGTGCTGAATGTCTCTGTCGGGGTGGACATGCAGGTAGGCGAGGCCGTGCCACCCAACACCCTGGTTGTGATCCCCCGTAGCGATGGTCGGGGCTTTCGCGCTGTGACGGACCTGATCCTCATGGTAAAGGGACAGGCCACGGTTGTCCCGGCTCCGTAAAGTAGTGGTACAGGAGGGCTCAGAGATGCAGGGCCATTCACTAATTCGTCGCATTGCGTGGGGCCTGGTTCTAATCGCCCTACTGGCATCGACACCGGTTCTCTGGAACCGCTATACCCGGGAGACTGGCAGCCGCCGTGTGGACCTGGTTCTAGACCTGCCCGCTATGCAGGTACTCGCCCTTCAGGACGGGCGCCCCATTAAGGACCTACTGGTTGAGGCGGCGCAGGCCGGTATTACCAGTGTTGCTGTCCCGGAGATGAACGCTAAGGATCTGGCGGACCATGGACTGGCGCGCGTTGTGACCGGTGCGCAGCTACGGGCCGATCTAGCCATGACGAATGCGCCAAGTCCGTTTCTGCAGCGGCTGGTGAGCAGCCCTGATTTCAATCCGGGGTACACCTATGTGCTACCTGCCACCCAAGAGGTTGCCCAGCGGCTCTGGCGGGACGTGCAGTTGCGCTTTGACCCGGAGCGTGTAGCCCTGATCTCTCCCGCAGGCGGAGAACCGGGGTTTGGCGCGATCGCCCTGAACTACCGGGATAGCCAGTTGGCCGGGTATGGGATCGGGTATGATCCCCGCGACTTTGAGGTGGTTCGTCAGGCGGGCCTCCGTCCGGTCGTGCGCCCCCGCCCGGCGCCCGGTGTAACGCCGGAGTCGATCAAGGCGATCTTCGCCGATCTGGACGCCCTCGCCCCCGAGATCCGCTCGGTCATGTTTCAGGGATCTGAGGTGCTGGGCTGGCGCCCTGACCGGACAGACGCCCTGCAGCAGACGGCCGATGAGTTGAACCAGCGGGGTTGGGTCGTGGACCTGGTCGAGCACTTCAGCCAGTTGAGCTTTGTGGACCTGACCGGCTATCAGTTCCTGGCCCAGGAGCTGGATTATCGGGTTGCCCGCGTCTTCAGCATGGGCCAGGAGTGGCAGGACAAGGTTCTCCCCTACGAGGCCGTAGACATGTGGTGGCGGGCTGTGCTGGAACGGAACAGCCGGGCGCTTTACCTGCGTCCGTTCCTGAAGAAGCAGGACCCCGGCCTCAGCGCTAGCGAGACGACCATGAAGTACTTCGCCAAGTCGGTCGAGGAGCTTCAGTATCGTGGCTATTCAACGGGTGTGCCGGATGTCTTCACTCCGTTCTATGTAACTTGGTGGGTCCGAGCACTCTTGGGGTTTGGCGTGGTCGGTGCGGTCATTCTATGGCTTAGCCTGATCTGGCCCGTGGACCGGCGGCTACTGGCTGGCCTCATGGGGATTGGCCTCGTCGGTGTGACGGGAATGGCGTATGTCATGCCCAACACTGGGGCGGACATCATCGCCCTGGCGGTGGCCGTGATCTTCCCAACCCTGGCCGCTGCCTGGCTCATGGTCCGCTGGGGCGTGGGCTGGGTCACCGCCTCGATCAAGCCGCAGGTTGCCCCACCCTCTAGCGGGCAGACCGGCTGGCTGGTCAAGGAGGCGCTGATTGCGGCGGTCGCCTTCTTCGGTATCAACCTGGTGGGTGGTATCCTGGTCGCTGCCACCCTGGGCGACATTACCCACATTCTCGAGTTTGTGTACTTCCGGGGCGTCAAGCTGGCCTTCCTGGCGCCACTGGCCCTTACCGCCCTCACCTACCTGGTGATCGGTCGGCAAGGGAACCCACTGGTCGTTCTGCGCTCGCTGGTGGCTGACGGTCTCGCCCTTCTCAAGGTGACGGTCAAGTACCGCGAGCTTCTACTCCTGGGTCTGCTGGGCCTGGCCGGTCTCTACTACATTCAACGGTCGGGCAATTTCCCAACGGTGCCGATCTCTCAGTTGGAGCTGGACATGCGGGCCGCCCTGGAGCGCTTGCTGTTGGCCCGCCCGCGCACCAAGGAGTTCCTGATTGCCTACCCCGCGCTCGTGGTCTCGGTGGCCTTCCTGGTCGCCAAACTGCGCCAGTGGGTACCGCTGTTGATCCTGGCAGCGGTTACAGGTGGTGTATCGATTATCAATTCCTTCGAGCACCTCCGTACCCAGTGGGCACTCAGCCTGCTGCGCGGGATTAACGGCCTCTGGCTGGGCCTGGTGATTGGCGCCGTTGCCCTCGTTGGGCTGATCGTCCTGCGCTGGCTTGTGCGGCGGCTCTTCCCATCGGAGGGGACTCCTGGCTCGGCTCGTTAGCCATTACAGGCGAGGAGGATAGGCCCATGTCATCGAACCAGCGAAAGAGTCTTGTTGCAGCAGCGAGTTTGGTGGCTGTGGCTGCGATTCTAAGCCGGATTTTGGGCTATGCGCGCGAGGTCATGCTGGCCGCCAAATTTGGCGCCTCCAATGTGACCGACGCGTACCTCGTGGCACAGGAGATCCCTGGGGCAGTCTACTACGTCGTCTCCCTCTCCCTCGTGCTGGCCTTCATACCGATCTACCGCGACGTTCTGCAAAAGCAGGGCGAGGCCGCCGCCTGGCGCCTGGTCAACATCTTCCTGAATGTCGCCCTGATCGTATTCGGTGTACTTTGGGTGATCGGTGAGATCGGCGCCCCGCTCTACCTGCCGCTACTGGCGCCGGGCTTCTCTCGTGAGGCCATGGTCCTGACCATTAGCCTGACCCGAGCCATGTTGCCCATGCTGCTGTTGGTCGGAGTGGCAGGCCTTTCGGCAGCCGTGCTGAACGCCCACCAGCGCTTCGGTCCCCCAGCCTTCTTCGCCCTCGCCAGCAACGTGGTGGTGGTTGGAGCGTTGGCAGTGGCCTCAAGGCCGGAGCATATCCACTGGATCGCTTATGCGGTGGTGGGTGGCACCCTATTAGGTGTAATCATTCAGGTGATCAACCTGCCCAGGCTTGGTTACCGCTACCGCCTGACGCTCGACTGGGGCGATGCTGCCCATCGCCACGTTTGGGGCCTGCTCATTCCGGTCATGATCGCTACGAGTGTCTACCAGGTGCAGACCCTGTCGGCCCGGTTCTTCGCATCGCACCTGGCTGAGGGAGCCATCTCCCTGCTCAACTATGCCGCGCGGATCGGTACCCTGCCGTTCACCGTGGTGGGCATGGCTGTAACCACGGTCATCTATCCGGTGCTGGCCGAGCAGGGCGCCGCCGGACGCTTCCCAGACCTGCGGGAGACCCTGAAGGGCGGAATCCGGACCCTCTCCTTCATTCTCGTTCCCATGGCGGTTGGGACTGCGATCTTTGCTGAACCGATCACCCGATTGATGTTCGAACGGGGCGCGTTCACCCCCGACGACACACAGATGACCGCCTATGCCTTACAGTTCATCGCTCTGGGCATGCTCTTTACCGGATGGGTAGATGTCCTCAACCGCACCTTCTACGCCATTCAGGACAGCTTTACCCCCATGTGGATGGCTGTGGTGATGATCGGGATCAACCTGGTCCTAAACTACTTCCTGGTTGATATCCTCGGGCTGGGTGGTTTGGCACTGAGCAGCTCCCTCTCGCCTCTGATCGGCAGCCTCTTGCTACTCTGGCGACTGGGCCGCCGCATTGGTTCAGTCGGCGATTGGAGCGTAGGACGGGCGCTTCTCTCCTACATTGCGACCTCGATCCTTGGCGGTGGCGCTGGTTGGTGGCTACTCCGCCTAGGGAGCACGGCGATGGGGGAGAGCGGCCTCGTGCAGGCGGCCCTGCTCGTCGTGGGGCTCTCGCTCATTCTGGTGGTGCACATTGGAGCGGCGATTCTCTTCCGCACGCCCGATGGCGATGAAATCCGGCGCATGGGCGCCCGTGTCATGAGGAAGATACGACGGGCATGATTGTTTACAACCGTTTACGGGTAGTCGGACAAGGGCGGTGTCGTTGAGTGGCGGAGATCCTGGTGTCGGGGTACTACGGCTTTCATAACGCCGGGGACGAAGCCATTCTGGGCGGCATTATCACCGCGTTTCGGGACCTTGATCCCGATGTGCGTTTCACCGTGATTTCAGGCACGTCGGCCTACACGCGTCGTGTGCACGGTGTGGAAGCGGTGAGCCGTGGCGATCTCAAGTCGATCTGGCGAGCGATGGACCGGGCTGACCTCCTGATCTCGGGTGGAGGAAGCCTGCTGCAGGATGTCACCGGTGCGAAGTCGATCGTGTATTACCTGGGAGTCGTGGGGCTGGGAAAGCTCCACAGGCTGCCCGTCATGTTCTACGCCCAGGGAATCGGTCCCGTAACGGGCATGTTGGGGCGCACCCTGCTTCCGGTGGTTGGCAACACGGTTGACCTGGTAACCGTGCGCGATGCGGAGTCCGCAGAAGCCCTTCGCAAGTTGGGCGTGCGCCGCCCGGAGACCCGAGTGACAGCAGATGCGGCCCTGGTTCTCTCCGCACCGCCCCGGGCGGCTGGTGAGGAGGTTCTTGACCGCTTCGGTATTCACCTGACAAAGCGCCCAGTGATCGGTGTCTCGGTCCGGCCCTGGAAGCTGGCCAGTGCAGGGGTGGCCCTGGAGCTGGCCAGGGCCCTGGACGACCTGGCGGCCCAGTACGATGCAACCGTACTCTTTGTCCCCATGCAGCAGCCCCATGACGTGGCCGCGGCCCAAGAGGTTGCCACCCACATGAAGGCACCAGCGATCACCTTCGCGGGGGATGTCACCTACCGGGATGTTCAGGCGCTGGTCGCCTGCTGCGATGTACTCGTCGGAATGCGCTATCACGCTCTCGTCTTTGCGGCTCTTGCACGGGTACCGATGATCGGCCTTTCGTACGATCCCAAGAACGACAACCTGCTCCGGCTCCTGGGCCAGACAGCGGTTGGAACGGCGCAGGATCTGAGCGCTGATCGAGTGAAGGCGGCGGTCAGCGAGGCCCTGGAACACTCGGGCCAGATTCGCCAGCGCTATGATCAGGTGTTGGACCGCCTCGTCCCCGAGTCCCGGCAGAATGCCCAACTGGCCATGGACCTTTTGAAACGGTGGCGAAAGCGATGAGCCGAGTACGGATCCTCTCCATCGAAGTGGACAAAGTCACCATGACCGAGGCGGTTGATCAATGCCTCGCGTTTCTGGATGACCCAAGACCTCATGTGGTCGTGACTCCAAACGCAGAGATCGCCTACCGTGCCGGGCAGGAGCCAGCACTGGCGGCGCTGCTCAAGGGGGCTGATCTCGTCATCCCCGACGGCGCCGGCGTCGTCCTGGCTTCCCGGATCCTCGGCGACCGCCTGCCCGAGAAGGTGGCCGGGGCTGATCTGGCCACAAACCTCCTGCGCACCCTCTCGGAGCAGTCACGCGGGCGAGTCTACCTGCTGGGGGCGAAGCCCGACGTGGTAGCCAGGGCGGTAGAGCGCATTCGAGCACGCTTCCCGGGCCTTACGGTAGCCGGGTATCGGGACGGCTATTTCCGACCCGAAGAGGAGCCGGCCGTGATCGAGGCAATACGGGCTGCCCAACCGGACGTGCTCTTTGTCGGGCTGGGCTCCCCACGCCAGGAGTTCTGGCTTCAAAGCCACCTGGCAGCCACCGGCGCCCGGGTTGGTCTTGGCATTGGCGGGACAATCGACGTCTGGGCAGACGAATCAAACCGGGCTCCCGAGTGGGCGATCAAGGCCAACCTGGAGTGGCTCTGGCGGATTGTCAAATTCGGTCGCTATGGCCGAAGCCTCCCCCCACTGATCAAGTTCGGGCTGGCGGTCGTCCGGCAGCGGCTGAGAGGGCGCTAGCATGCGCATCGCCCTCTTCAGCGATATCCATTCCAATTACCACGCCCTGGAGGCGGTCCTGGAGGACATGAAGGGCCAGAGCGTGGATAAGGCGATCTGCCTGGGCGATATCACCCTGAAGGGGCCACTCCCCAAGCAGTGCGTTGACCGGGTCCGGGACCTCGGGTGTCCGGTTGTGCTCGGCAACACGGACGGATGTTACCACGCAGAGTATCATCCGTCCCGGTTTCCCACGCGCAACCGCAGTCAGGTCGCCCTGCGCGAGGACTACGACCGACACGTTGCCGCCCTGACCGCTGCCGACCGGGCTTGGCTGATCGGCTTTCCGCTCACCCATACCGAGTGGGTCGAGGGGGTTCGCCTGGACTTCTTTCACGCTGCTCCACACCACAATTACACATTGGTCATGCCATGGGCTGAGCCTGCAGAACTGGAGGCCCTTCGCCTGGCCGATGAAACCTTGCTCTCGGCCTTTGGGCACAACCACCGCCCGTTTGTCCGCTTTCAGAGTGGCCGGGTTGTCGTTAACTCTGGGAGTGTCGGCCTCCCGTTCGATGGAGACCCCCGCCCCAGCTACGCCATCGTCGAGATTGGTGGCGGTGGGGTGTCCGCTCAGATCCGCCGCGTTCGGTACGATGCAGAGGGAGCCATTCGCGCGGCCAGGGACTCCGGCATGGTTGGCTGGGAGCTCTTCGCACACACCGCCCGCACCGGGGAGTACCCAGGGTAGTAACAACACCTTGCCACAGGACGGCAAGGTGTTTTTGTTGGGCTGACATTCAAGAAGTTGGCAGAAAAAAGGCGGGGAAGAGCCGCTCTGCGGCAGGACTTAAGGCGATTGTGGAGAATCCATTCGCACCATACACAGTCTAGATATGGTGCCATGTTCCACAAAGGAGGAGTCAAGCATGGGCCCTGTTACCCCGCCCGTTCCTCACATGCCACAGGGATATCCGCCCCGGCCTCGGGTTACCGCTGCTGATATCCGGTATGAATGGGAACTTGCGTCCAACGTGGGGACCATCGCGGTCGGCGTCGTGCTCCTCCTGTTAATCGGACAGCTTGTGAACATGCTCGTTGCCGCCATTATACCAATCGGTTTTGCGCTTCTCGGCATGGTCTTTGTGAACCTGTCCAACAAGGGCAGCATGGTGCAGGTCTCTGAGGTCCAGTTCCCCCACCTGCACCGCCTCGCCCAGGAGGTTGCCCACAACCTCGACATGCAGATGCCTGCTATCTTCGTCACCCAGAGTCCAGTCGTGAACGCCTATGCCACGGGACTCTTTGGGCAGCGGACGGTCGTCCTGCACAGCGCCCTGCTGGAGCAAATGACGCTTGATGAGGTCAAGTCGGTGATCGCTCATGAGTTCGGCCATATTAAGCTGAACCACATCATGTACGGCATTCTCCAGAACATCACGGTGAGCGGCTTCCTTGGCGGTCTGATCTTCATGCCGATCAAGTGGCTCTTCTTCTTTGCCAGCCGGGCGGCGGAGTACAGTGCCGACCAGGCCGCCCTCGTTGGGACCATGAACATTCAGGCCTGTGTCACCTCCGAGATCAAGCTGGCGGTCGGCGCCAAGCTGTACGAGCAGATGAACATTCAGGCCTACCTGCTTCAGATTGAGGAGTTCAGCCACACCACGGGTAGCAAGTTCATCGAAATCCTGAACGATGCCACCCACCCGATGACGGTCAACCGAATCCTCCACGTGATTCGCTTCTACCGGTCGCCCAAGTACCAGCAGCTGGCTGCGGCACACGGGCGGTCGGGAACTACCACCCTCACCTCCGGTCATGTTGGCACCCGCGACCTGTTCCAGCGGGTGGCCTCCAAGGCCGAGTACGATCGGGACATGCAGCGTGCCACCGCTGGCATGGCCACCCCGCAGCCGACCGTTCCTCAGGCCACGCACCAGCAGGCTGCCCCGTCTTACATGCCACCGGCCCCGGCGCAGCTGGCCTATGCCGTGGCCCCGCCATCGATCAGTTGTGGCGGTTGCGGCATGCCGCTGGACGCCAACGCCCGGTTCTGCAACCGCTGTGGCACTCCGGTTGGCGGCATGAACGCACAGCCTGCTCCCCAGGCATCGTTCCAGCCGCTCCCCACAGAGCAGGCCCCTGGCGGGGCGCAGCCAACCCCCGTCGGCCCTGCAGAGCAGCCAGCGGTACGGGTGGTGCGGCGAGTAGTCCGGAGCGGCGAAGGGACGGTCCCGGAACAGGCCATGCCTCCCGCACCGCCCGTTCCAGCGGCTACGGCGCCAGCCGTTTGCCGGGGCTGCGGCCAGCCTGTTGCCGCTGACACTAAGTTCTGCGCCAATTGTGGGCAGCCTACGACCTAATCATCCGGGCTCGCACCCCAGAAGCAGGTGACGTACGTGTCTGGTCTAGAGACTGTTGTGAAGAGCCACGTGGGAAAGGTTCGGACCCGAAACGAAGACTCAGCCTTGCTCCTGCACTGGCAGATGCACGGGCAGGAAGAGACAGAGCGCATCACGCTTGCTGCCGTAGCCGACGGCATGGGGGGCCATGCCAATGGCCATGTGGCGAGCAAAATGGCGCTCCGGGGACTCGCCTCTGCCCTGGTCCAAGGCCTAGCCAATGCTCCGCTCGAGGGGTTCGCTCGCCTGCCTGACAACCAGGTGGTAGACCTGCTCTCCTCGGCGGTAGCCGGTGCTGTCCAGCGTGTCAACCAGGCGGTTGAGTTCGGCCTGAACGATATGGGCGCCACCCTATGCGCTGCTCTCTTCGTGGGGGACCGGGCGGTCATCGCCAATATCGGCGACAGTCGGGCCTACCTGATCGATGGATCGATTCAGCAGATCACCACCGACCACTCGGTGGTCGCCCAGTTGGTCAGCCGGGGCGAACTGACAGCGGAAGAAGCGCGGGTTCACCCCCGCCGGAACGAGATCTACAAAATGATCGGGTTCGGGCGACCCGTGCAACCCGACCTCTTCACCCTTGAACTGCAGCCAGGCGATCTGTTGCTCCTTTGCAGCGACGGTCTGAGCAACCTGGTGACCGAGGCCGAGCTCTTCGGTAGTCTTGCCGGGGGCAGGCCGATGGAAGGCGGCGCTCAAGCCCTAGTCGATCTCGCCCTGCACCGCGGGGCCGACGATAACGTAACCCTGGTAGGCGTACGGGTTCCACACAAAGGAGGCCGATGATCGCACATGAGGACGACCCAATTCTTCTGTACCGGGTGCGGACATCGCCTCAAGGCAGGAACCCGCTTTTGTACTCAGTGCGGCAAACCCGTCTCTATAATGGTACCCCCGGTTAGCATGCAGGGAGGCAGTCTGCCCCAGGGCATGGTAATGGGCGGCCGCTGGACCGTTATGAAGCAACTGGGCAAAGGCGCTATGGGCGCCGTCTACCTGGTTCAGGACAACCGGTTGGCCAATCGCCGTGCGGCCCTGAAGGAGATGCTTGACCGCTCGGAGACAATCGGCGACCGGCATCAGGCGATCGAGCGGTTCAACCGGGAGGCGGAGACCCTGGCCGGGTTAACCCATGCCGGCATTCCCCACATTTACGACCGCTTTACCGATGAAGACCGGGTCTATATGGTCATGGAGTTTGTCGATGGCATGGACCTGGAGAAGCTTCTCTACAAGTTCCGTGACGCCTTTGGGACTCCGCTTCCAGAGCGGGTTGTGGCCCATCACGCCTATCAACTGACTGGGGTGCTCGACTACCTTCACAAGCAGGTGCCGCCTACACTGCACCGAGACTTGAAGCCTTCGAACATCATCCTCCAGCCGTCTGGCCATCTCAAGCTAATCGACTTTGGCATTGCGAAGCTGTTCAACCCAGGTGGTCAGGGTACAGGCCTGGGAACCCAGGGATATGCCGCCCCTGAGCAGTACAAGGGGCTAGCCGAACCGCGCACCGACCTGTACGCCCTCGGCGCCACTATGCACCACATGCTCACTGGGCGAGACCCGCAACTAGAGACACCCTTTGACTTCCCCGCCCCCTCGCAACTTGCCCAGTGCTCTCCCGGTCTCGAAGCGATTATCATGTGCCTGCTGGAAATGAAGCCGGAGAACCGGATCAGCGCCGGCGAAGTTCGTCGCCGCCTGGCCGAACTCTACCCAGGCATTCACGACTGGGACGAGGACCAGCGGGTTCTTCAAGTGCTAGGCGCCCGGCCGCGCCCGGTTACCCGGGTCCTTGCGCCCCCCACTCCGGCGCCAACCACCCAGCCTACGCCTACACCGGCGCCCGTTCCTCAGCCTGCACCTACCCAACCTGCATCTGCGCAAACAGGGGGGGCCGGCCCGAAGTTCTGCACCCAGTGTGGAACGCCGCTGATCCCAGGAGCGAGGTTCTGCACCGGTTGCGGTAAGCTATACAATACTGATCCCGTACCCGTTCCGGTGGCCGCAGCCTCGGTCCCGGTGCCCACGGCTCAGCCAGCGCCGCCTCCTCCATCTGCTTCAGGCCCGCTTGAAATGCGGGTTCCGGCGCATCTTCATGGGACACAGCCCCTCGAGTATGTGGCCTTCGACGACGTCGCCGAACCGGCTTGCCTCCTTGGCGTGGTGAAGCAGGGTGAAAACGAGTTTGCGTTTGTCTGTTCCGGTCCGAACGTCGCCACGGGAGCGTTGGTGGAGGGCTACCTCCAGCGCTGGCAAGGTGGGCAGGCGTACTTCGAGCCTGTGGACAGTCAATCTCCCGCACTTGTTCATGAGCTACGTACCGCTTGGGAGAGGTTCTGCACCAAATCGTGAGGAGGAGTTGACACGTGAGCCAGAAGGTCTGTCCGTCATGCAATGCACCGAACGACGTGAACGCTGGATTCTGCGGTAGCTGTGGTGCTCCGTTGGGGAGTGGCCAGGTGGCGTCATCGACCGTTCCGACCCCCCCGGCCCCGCCGGCCCCTTCCTATCAGCCCTCGACCCCGCCGGTCCCCACCTACCAGGCTCCGCCCGCTCCTACCTACCAGCCTCCCGCTCCGACCTACCAGCCTCCCGCTCAGGGCTACCAGCCTCCCGCTCAGGGCTACCAGCAGCCGGGCTACGCTCCTGGAATGAACGCCGATGCGGCCCGTGCCTACCAGGCGGCCCAGGCCAACGGCCTTGTGATTCCGGCAGGGTACGCCCCCGCCGGCTTCGGGGTCCGCTTCGTGGCCGTCCTGATCGACGGTGTGATCCTCTTCGTTGCCAATTGGGTCCTCGCCCTGATTGGGCTCGGTCTGATCAGCTACATTGCGGGCATTGCCTATTACATTGCCTTCTGGGCCCTGAAGGGCCAGACCCCCGGCAAGATGGCGATGGGTCTCTACGTCGTCAGCGCCGATGGACGGCCCCTGGATTGGGGCAAGGCGATTGTCCGCTACGTAGGTTACATGGTCTCCGGCTTCATTCTCGGCATCGGCTTCCTCATGGTCGCGTTCGATGACGCCAAGCGGGGGCTCCATGACCGAATCGCTTCGACCCTGGTGATCAAGCGGATCTAATCGGGATTTCAGAGAGCATCCATCGATCTGATGGGTGCTCTCTTTCTTCTGGTTGCGACAACAATGTCGAGAACTGGCAGGTTGACCAGAAACCACGGGCGGCGCTTTTTCGTCGAACGGAGAGGGAACCGTATAGATCTTGTCGAAACCCCTCGTGATAAGCCGAATTCGAACGACAAAAAGCGTAGGGCCGTAGAGGGATTTTCCTAAACGTAATAGTATGAATGAAGTATGGGGTGATCCCAGTTGATTCAGTTGGTGAACGTGACTAAGGTGTATCCGAATACACACACACCCTCCCTCAATGGAGTCAACCTTCGGGTTGAGCGGGGGGAGTTTGTCTTTCTCGTTGGACCCTCTGGTGCCGGCAAATCCTCACTCATGAAAATGCTCTATCGTGAAGAGTTGCCCACGTCTGGTCGGGTGCTGTTGGACGGCAAGGATCTGGCGAAGCTACCCGACCGTTCTGTCCCCTATCTCCGTCGTAGCCTGGGCGTGATCTTCCAGGACTTCAAGCTCCTGCCCGAGCGGACGGTCTTTGAAAACGTGGCCTTCGCTCTGGAGTGTACCGATGTGCCTCGCCGTGAGATCATCCGGCGGGTACCGGCTGCCCTGGAACTGGTAGGGCTCCGCCACAAGACCCATGCCCGCTCCAACGAACTCTCCGGTGGTGAGCAGCAGCGGGTGGCAGTGGCGCGCGCAATCGTGCGCAATCCGGTCCTGGTAGTAGCCGACGAGCCAACTGGCAACCTGGATCCCGAGAACTCGTGGGCGATCATGAAACTGCTCCAGGAGATCAATCAAATGGGCGCCACCGTCGTGGTGGCAACCCACGCCAAGAATATCGTCAATGCCATGAAGAAACGGGTTATCGCGATTGAGCGAGGCCGGGTGGTCCGCGACGAGCAGAGGGGGACCTACGGCTATGAGCATTAGGGGATGGGCGAACGCCCTGCGCGACGCCTTTCGCAGCATGACCCAGAGCGGGCTCATGTCCCTGGCCTCAACCCTCTCCGTTGCCATTTCCCTCCTAGTTCTAGCCGTGATCATGCTCCTGGCGGTAAACCTGGAGTTCATGGCGACATCGGTCGAGCAGCAGGTGGAGATTCAGACCTTCCTGTGCGCCGCCAACCGAGAAGAGGCGCAGTGCAACAAGCAGGAGCTGACGGAAGAACAGAAGCAATCAATCGTCGCCCAGATTCGCACCCTGGCGAATGTCAAGCAGGCGGAGTACGTCACCCGACATCAAGCGCTGGAACAGCTGAAGCAGAGTGACCCGACCAAGGCTGAGGTTCTGCAGGGGTTTGAGGGTGCAGAAAACCCCCTGTCCGACGAGGTCTACGTGAAAGTCGTCGAGGTGGAGCAGGTCAAGTCGGTGGCCGAGGCGATTCAGGCGATACCCGGTGTCGCCAAGGTCCAGTACGGCCAGGGCGATGTCGAAAAGCTGCTGGTCATGACCCATGCAATCCGCATTGGTGGGTTCGGGCTGGTGATTCTCCTCGGGGTCGCAACGATCCTGACACTATCTAACACGATTCGACTTTCGGTCTACGCCAGGCGGCGTGAGATCTCGATTATGAAGCTGGTCGGTGCAACCGATTGGTATATTCGCCGCCCCTTCATGCTGGAGGGAGTCTTCCTCGGGATCCTCGGGGCCGGCATCGCCAGTGTGATCACGACCTACGGCTACAACCGCCTGATCCCTTACTTGCAGCAGACGACCCCCTTCCTGCCCCTGGTGCAGCCTGCGAATGTCATCACGAATATGACCCTGAGCCTTCTGACTCTGGGTGCAGTGTTGGGCGCTTTCGGCAGTCTGATCTCCCTGAGGCGGTTCCTCAAGGTCTAATGGAGGTGCGAGTAGATGCGTAAGCGGTTTTATCCGCAGTGGGCTCTGGTGCTCGCCCTTATTGTGACCCTTCTCGCTCAGGCGGCGCCCACCGTCCGTGCCGATGACCTGCAGAGCCAGCTGAATCAGGCACAGAAGGACCTGGAGGAGATCAGGCGCAAGCAGGCCGAGACCCAGAATGCACTGGCCGATGTCCAGTTCCAGGCGGAGGAGGCGGAGGTCCAACTCCGTATCGTTGAGGAGGAGCTAACGGAGGCCAATAGCCAGTTGGCCGTTATTACCGAGCAACTGAACGCAACGAGCGCCGAGCTCACCGTGGTGGAGGCCGACCTGGCAGAGGCCCAGAAGCGCTATGACCAGAAGAAGGCGGTGCTCGGAGCACGAATCCGGGCGATTCGAGAGAATGGCCGTGTAGACTATATCTCCGTGCTCTTTGGCTCCACGACATTCCGGGACTTCACTGGCCGGCTGGAGATGCTCAGCGCCATCGTTCGCAAGGATCGCCAACTGTTTGATGGCATCACCGCGGACAAGCTGGCCCTGGAGAAGCGACAGGAAGAGGTGACGATCCGCAAGAATCGCTTGGCGACCCTGCAGTCGGAGGCAGAGGTGCGGAAGACATCGATCGAGACCAAGCGGAATGAGCGCGAGCAGGTCTCCCGGTCGCTGGAGGAGAGCCGGCGCCTGCTGGCAACACGGCTTGCGGAGTATGAGGCCCACACGGAGCTCCTCACCCAGCAGGTGGCCGAACTGGTCCGGCAGATGAATCGCCAGGCTGGTCGCTTCGCGCCGATCCCGCCGACATCTACCCCGTATATCGTCACCTCGGAGTTCGGGCCGCGAATCAGCCCGATTACCGGCACCTACAACCCGCATCGCGGCACGGACTTTGCCGTGCGCTACGGAGCGCCGGTGTACGCCATTGAAGATGGTGTCGTGATCGTTGCCGGGTGGGACGACGTTTTGGGCTACCTTACCGTCATCGACCATGGCGGCGGGGTTACCAGTTGGTACGGCCACTCTAGCAAGCTACTGACCAAGGTCAACGATACGGTGACGCAGGGTCAGCAGATCGCGGAAGGCGGTAGCACCGGCTGGTCAACCGGGCCGCACGTCCACCTTGAGATTCACGTGAACGGTTCGCCGAAAAACCCGTTGGAGTACATTAAGGCCGATCTGACCTACATGCTGGATTAGGAACTTTGGAAAAAAGTGCCAGAGTGAGAACGAGGGCCTCAGAGGACGCACGGGCGCGCCTGAGGCCCCATTTTTCGGTTTGACCATAGTTTGCCTCACGGAGTATACTCACACACAGACTCCGATACACATGTCAGAGAAGCGGGACTCGAGGAGGTAGCACCGGGCAATGGATGAACGCCGTGAGAGTCTCACGCTGACGCTGGTGTTCGTGGCGATAACGAGCGCCCTCAGCTATGTTGCGGGCGCGATCGGTTTAATCCCCTGGGTGAATCAGCAGGTGGCTCACCTGACGGCGGGGGAAGCCAAGCCGCCTGCTGTTGTCGAGAAGGTGAACGGGCTTGACGTGCAGCGCCTCTCTGAGGTGGTGCAGGCGATCGAGCAGTCCTATGTCGAGGAAGTAGACCCTGCCAAGTTGACGGAAGGGTCTCTGAAGGGCATGGTGGAGGCGCTGGGGGACCGCCACTCTGCCTTCTACACGGCCGAGGAGTACAAGGAGTTCTTTACCCACATTATGGAGGGCGTAAGCTTCTCGGGCATTGGCGTCCACGTGGAGATGTCTGAGAAGACCGGTCTACCTACGGTCCTTCGTCCGATCAAGGACAGCCCAGGGGCCAAGGCGGGCTTGCGCATGGGCGATGCGATTATTCGGGTGAACGACAAGGACGTCACCGGCATGGACCTCAACGAGGCCGTAGCGCTGATCCGGGGACCCGAGGGGACCTCGGTCAAGCTGACGATCCACCGGGAGGGTGAGCCTAAGCCGCTCGAGTTTACGATCGTGCGCACCACGATCAAAATGCCCAGCCTTGAGTACCAGATGCTCGACAAGACCAGTGGCACTGGCTACGTTCAGTTCTACGAGTTCACCAAGGGGACCGCTCAGCAGTTGCAGAGCGCGCTGCAGGACCTCAGGGCACAGGGAATGACCCGCTTGATCCTGGACCTGCGGCAGAATCCCGGAGGCCTCTTGAACGAGGCGGTGGATGTTGTTTCTCTCTTTGCCCCGAAGGGGCAACCGGTTGTGCATATCGTGGAGCGGGGGCAGGAGAAGCAGACCATTCCGTCCAAGGGGTTGGAGACGTTCGACCTTCCCCTGATCGTGCTGGTTGACGGAGGTAGCGCCAGCGCATCTGAGATTACGGCCGGCGCTGTCAAGGACCTGAAGCTCGGCGTGCTCATGGGCACCAAGACCTTCGGCAAGGGCTCGGTCCAGACGTTCTGGGACTTCCCTGACGGGTCTGGCATTAAGCTGACCACCGCCAAGTACCTGACCGCGGGTGAGAAGGCAATTAATGAGATCGGGATTGATCCAGATATCGTGGTGGAGAACCCGGACAGGATTACCCCGGGTGCAGCCGGAGACCCTCAGCTGGAGGCCGCTCTCGAGCAGATTGAGACAATGACGCGGTAGACTTGGGAGGGATCGCCTTGCAGCCGCTGCTTGATATGGCACACTACCTCCTCACGTCGCTGCCGAAGCTGCTGTTCAGCGTTTGGGCGATCCTGCTCCTCCTCGTCGCTGCCGTAATTGTCTTCGCTCAATACCGAAGGGCAGCCCTCACCGAGGCTGAACTGTTCGGACTCCCCTTGCGGAACCCGTGGTTACAGACCCAGTATTCGCTCCTGGCAGGACTCTTCGGCGGGATCGCCGGCAGCATGTTGCTCTCCGTGGCAGGGGTAGGTCTGGTGCAAATGCCAGACGCTACCTCTGCCCTCCTGTATCTGTGGCCGGTGTCGATCGTGCTCGGGGCGCTCAATCCCCGGCTGATCTGTTTTGCGTACTCGGGCACAGTCGTTTCGCTCAGCCACCTGATCCTTGGGTGGCCCAAGATCGATATCCCCTCCATATTGGGCCTGGTGGCTATGCTCCACATGGTGGAGGCGATTCTGATCTGGAGTCATGGGGCGACCAGCCCCACGCCGATTACCATTCCGGGCAAGCATGAGGAGCCCATGCCGGGCTTCCTCCTGCAACGGTACTGGCCCGTGCCGCTGATCCTGCCACTCTTCTCGAGCGGTGGAGCCATTGCCCTGGACATGCCCAACTGGTGGCCGCTCCTGCGTCCAGATCCGGCGCATTTGCTCTCCGCAGGCCAGTTGGGGTGGGAGTTCCTGCCGCTTGTCGTCGTGCTCGGCTACTCAGACCTGGCCATATCCGCCCCTCCGGAGGAGCGGGTTCGCCAATCCAGTGGGCTCATGCTGCTCTACAGTGCCCTGCTACTCCTGCTGGCTGTATTGGGAGGCCATTATCGGGCCGTTCTCTGGCTGGGAGCACTGTTCAGCGGCCTGGGTCACGAGGCAATGGTGATCATTGCAGGACGGCTTCAGTTAACGGGTCTCCCCTATCTCCAACGGCCGGCGAGAGGGTTGGGAATCCTGGATGTCGTACCCGGGTCGCCGGCGGCTCAGGCTGGACTGCGCAGCGGCATGGCCATTATCTCGGTCGACGATTATGAGACCAACACCCGGGAGCAGTTCCACGAGGCGCTCCTCTCCGCCCCGGCCTACCTGAGCCTCTACTACCGAAACGGTCGGCAGCTGGAACACTGCCGGATTCCACGTCCACCGGAGGGACTCTACGGCTTCGGGGTGATCGCCCTGCCAGAGCCGAGTGATCGGGCCATGGCCCGCATGCGGCGCCCCGCCTTCTTCCGCTGGTTTGGTGTCGAGAAGTGAGCCCTCACGTGACAGCACGTCGCGAGGAGGGCTTTTCCCTTGTCACCGTTGCGTGGTTCGCTACATAGGCTGGCAGGGGAACGCACATAGAGGGCGATGGGCGAGCAAAGGAGGTCAATCTGGTGTCCAAGTACCTACCGCCGAATGCCGGGGAGCAAGAGGCCGGGCGCGTGGTTCCGGGTCCAATCCGAGGGGGGCACTGTCCGCCGCCAAAGGAGATTGTCGTTGTAGAGGCGCGGAAGGTGTTTGACTTCTGCAGCCAGGAGGACACCCTGGAGCGCTGCTTCTTCGTAGCGGGGCTGACGAACGGGGCCATGGTCACCGCCTGTGAGATTACGGACGTCACCTGCCAGGAGATCATGGACCGAGAACCCATCCCTGAAGATGAGGGCAAGGCCCTGGTCTCCATTCAGGTCAACCTGACCCTAAATGTGACGATTACGCCGGGGAACGGTGCAGCCCCGATTACAGTGCAGCGCAACATTGCCTTCCCGAAGCGGGTCGTTCTGTGCGCCCCCATGGGGACCGATGTCTCGTGCGACGTCCGCGGCACCTGCATTTGCACGATCCAGCCCCCGTCGCCAAATGGTGGCGATACGGAACCCAACGTCTGCTGCACGATCCAACTCTCGATCACTGTGACCAGTACGGCGAACGTCAAGGTTCTGGTCCCGACCTTTGGAATGGTACTGCCCAAGGAGTGCAGCGCTGCACCTGTGATCGGGGAGCAGATCCCATGCGATTGCGACGAACCCGTCGGCCGCATAGTTGATCCGCGTTGTTGAGCCCAACGGGGCGCCGGAAGAACCGGCGCCCCTTTCCCATATGCTCGGGGGACCATTCGCTTCTGCGTGACATAACATGGATCAGCCCGCGTTATCCAGACCGGGCCCGGAGGAGGATACGTTTGGCTGATCGGAAAGACGGTCACCATGAAGTGATCTGTATCGAAGTGAAGAAGGTCTTTGACCTCTGCTTTCAGGAGGAGCGTGTTGAGCGGCTGTTCCCGGTCCCCGAGAACCTGCCCACTGGCCACATGATCCTCGACTGCCAGATCGATACGGATAAGGCCCGGTGCCGAGAGGTCTCCCCTCGGCAGAAGGTGGACCACAAGAAGAACAAGTTCCTGGTCTGCCTCGCCATTGAGGTACCTGTGGAGATCACCGTGATCAACGCCAAGACCGGTCAATCTGCTTGCCCTGTGATTACCCACACGGTGACAATCCTGAAGCAAGTGGTGCTCTGTGCCCCTCACGGTACCGACGTTCGGTGCGAGGTTACGGGCAACTGCTGCTGCGTGCTTGACAGGACGAACAACCAGATCAACTGTGTCTTCAACCTGGTTGTGGTCGTGAAGTCAACGGCAACCGTCCAGGTGCTAGTCCCCACGCTGGGGTTCTGCATGCCAGCGGAGTGCCGGACCGGGTCAGACCGGGTTGACCCGCTTGTACCCAAGGATTGCTGCCCGGATTGTGATTAGGCCTTGCGCTGATTCGGTGCGGCGCATGGAGGGCGAGGCGATTCTCGCCCTCGACTACACAGATTCATGAGGTCGTCCCCAAACACATAATGAAGGGCGAGGCGCCCAGCGCCTCGCCCTTACCCTTATTGAAGCAACTCGCTTACAAAACGCTTGGCGATCTCCTCAGGGGTTCCGCCACGGACGGCTATGAAGTAGACCCGCCCATTCTTGGTGAAGAAGAAGTTCGTTGCCTGCTGCCCCTCGGTGCGGTAGCCATTGACCGGGCCCAATTCCACTGGCTTCGGTTGGGAGAAGACCGGATTCTCCGGCCCAATCTTGGCGGCCATGTCCATGAACATCTGGGTGGCGTGGGTGGGGCCAGCCCCGTTTCCGACCCAGAGATCCACTTCGACCGTCCCGTCGCTGTAGGTGGCCTTAGCTCCCTCTTTAATCGGCACACGCTTCTTGTGTTGCTGGTCGAACGCGAGCATTCCGTCCTCGCCGGTGAGCAGGGCGACCTGCTTGAAACCACCGATCTGTTCGGGGAGGGAGATCGGCCCCGGAGCCGTCTCCGGTGCAGTCTCCATACCCATGAACAAGTAGACGAGAAGTGCGGCGAAGCCGACGATCAGGATAATCGGTGCAGCCTTGCGCATGCACGAGCCTCCTTATGTGGTACTACACCTCCCAGTATAGCGGTTCCCGTCCATAGACGAATACGCGCGCAGTGTTCAAAGCGGGACTAGTCAAAGGTACCGATATCCGCTGCTCCACCGCCGTTGACAGCCAACCGGAACTGAGTACCGAGTAGTACTAATAGAAAACAGGAATCGAATTCCGCATGTCTATTACTGATCATAAGCTATAGGGGTAACATTAGAACTTTAATTTCACGACAATTTACCTGAACTGTGGTCTATACCTTATCGTCTTATCGAGGCCTAGAGAAATAGGCCACAATATACAAGGGGGATACTAGAAAGATGAGCATTCGCCGCAAGACCTCACTGCTGCTGAGCCTGCTGGTTGCGTCCAGCCTGGTTCTGTCGGCTTGCGGACCGAAGCAGGCTTCCACCGGAACCACCGGTTCCGAGAAGCCCGCTGACCAGCCCGCTGCCACGGCCAAGAAGCCGGCTCGGGGTGGTCAGGTCGTTCTGCCGATCGATAAGGAGCCCGATAGCTTCAACCCGATTCTGTACTCCACCGCCTACGGCGCTGAGGTAATCCAGCACGTCTATGAGACCCTGTTCGACTTCAACGATAACTGGGAGCCCACGCCGTCGCTGGCGGAGTCCTGGAGCTGGTCCGACGACAAGCTGACCTTCACCGTCAAGCTGCGTCAGGGTGTCAAGTTCACCGACGGCGCCGAGCTGACCTCTGAGGACGTTGCCTTCACCCTCATGGCCCTGAAGGACCCGGCCTACACCGGCCCCCGCGCCTCCTCCATGAAGGACATTGAGTCTGTCACTGCGACCGACAAGTACACCGTCACCTTCAAGCTGTCCAAGCCCTTTGCCCCGATCTTCACCAACATTAACTACGGCATTCTCCAGAAGAAGCTGTTCGAGGGCACCTCGATTGCTGACATGGAGAAGAATCCGGTCAGCATGAACCCGGTCGGCTCTGGCCCGTACAAGCTGAAGGAGTATGTCCGCGGCCAGTACGTGATCCTGGAGCGCAACCCGGGCTGGTGGGGCTCTGCCGTTTACAACGGCGCTCCATTCGTTGACACCATTCAGTACAAGATCATCCCCGACGGCCAGACCATGCTTGCGGCCCTCCAGAACGGCGAGATCGACTGGATGAACCCCGAGCCGGCTGATGTCGCCATGCTGGAGAAGGATTACGCCAACAAGCTGACCGCCTACAACTATGACCGTAACGGCTTCGGCTATATCCAGATGAACAACCAGAAGGCCCCGCTGAACGACAAGCGGATCCGCCAGGCCCTCACCTACGGCCTGAACCGTCAGTCGATTATCACCGGTGTGCTGGAGGACCGTGCCTCCATTCCGCCTGGGCCGATCCCCCCGGTCTCGTGGGCGTTTGACAAGAGCGCCAAGGCCTACAGCTACGACCCGGCCAAGGCCAAGCAGTTGATCGAAGAGGCCGGCTACAAGCTGAACAGCAATGGCATCTACGAGAAGGATGGCCAGCCCCTGAAGCTGACCTTCTACGCCTCCTCCGGCTCCACCCTGATCGAGGGCATTGCCTCTGTTGCCCGCAACAACTGGAAGGAGATCGGCGTGGATCTGGATGTCCAGCTCATGGACTACAACGCCATGTCCGACAACTTCGTGAAGCCCGGCAAGTTCGACCTCTCCTTCGGTGGCATGTCGCTGGGCCTCGACCCCGACTCCCAGTACAACCTGTTCCACAGCTCCACCGGCAAGCCGGACGCCAATGGCAACGTGAATGGCTTCAACCGTTCCCGCTATGGCAATGCCGAGGTCGATCAGCTCCTGGAGTCGGCTCGCGCCGAGTCCGACCCGGCCAAGCGCAAGGAGTTCTACACCAAGTTCCAGCAGATCATTATCGATGAGGCCCCGGTGATCATGGTCTACGCGAACCAGTACACCGACTTCGTCAGCAGCAAGATCAAGGGCGTCCGCAACTTCCCAGGTGTTGGCGCCAGCACCCAGTACGTCTACCAGTGGTATATCAACGAGCAGTAAAGCTCACTGCGGACTAGCGTGGAATGGGGGCGCCCGCCCTGGGCGCCCCCATTTTAGCTTCCACATAACTGAATGGTGAGGGTGGTGACACCGGATGGGCCGCTTTCTAACAAGGCGTATCCTGAACATGATTCCCCTTCTGATCCTGGCGACCATGCTCTCCTTCACGATCATGCGGCTGGCCCCGGGCGGCCCGGAGAACCTGCTGCTTGGCGCTGAGGCCGACGCGACCATGGATCCGGAACGGATGGCCGCACTCCGTGCGAGTTGGGGTCTCGATGATCCGATTCCCGTCCAGTATCTCCGCTGGGTCAAGAACATTGCCATGGGCGACTTCGGCAACTCGTACTTCTACCGCAAGCCTGTGGGTGAAGTGATCACTGCCGCCTTGCCGAACACGCTCCAGCTGAACGTGATCGCGCTCTTCCTCATCTACGGTATCGCCATTCCGCTGGGTGTAATCTCAGCCGTCAAACAGTACTCCAAAGTGGACTATGCAGTCACAGGCCTTGCTTTTGCCGGACAAGCAGCACCAAGCTTTTGGGTCGCAATGATGCTCATTTGGGGCATTGCGATGAACTCGGGTGGCGTGATCCCCACCAACGGCATCGCCACACCGGGCATTAACTTAGAAACTTACGGGTGGCTCTCCGTCCTTGCGGACCGCGCGAAGTATATGATCCTGCCGCTGACCGTCGTCGTCTTTGGCGGGCTGACGGGCCTGACCCGCTACATGCGCTCCAGCATGCTGGAAGTCCTCAAAGAGGACTATATCCGCACGGCGAAGGCGAAGGGTCTGGCGCAGAAGGTGGTTGTCTTCAAGCACGCGCTCCGCAATGCGATGCTGCCGATCGTCGCTATCTCTGGAGGTCTGCTCTCCAGCATGGTGGGCGGCTCGGTCGTCGTGGAGACTATCTTCTCGTGGCCTGGTCTGGGCCGTGTCGGGTTTGATGCTGTCATTCAGCGTGACTATAACGTCGTCATGGCGATTATGGTCATGTCCTCTGTGCTTACCCTGATCGGCTTCCTCCTGGTTGATATGGCCTACGTTTGGATCGACCCACGCATTAAGTACGATTAGTTGAGGGGGTGACACCCAATGGCTCTTCCTGAGATGAAGCAGGAGACCGCTGTTGAGGCGGGAATGGCGCCGAAGGAGACGACCCAGTTCCAGCAGATCGCCCGCCGCTTTCTCCGCAACAAGACCGCTGTGGTCGGGGCATGTGTCCTTGTGATCCTGTATACGGTTGCACTCTTTGCGCCCTGGCTGGCCAGTGAACCGCTTGAGTACCTGAGCATTCCTGACCGGTTCCTGTCGCCAAGCTGGGCGCACCCATTCGGCACGGACAACCTGGGCCGAGACGTGCTCTCCCGCATGATCTGGGGCTCACGGATCTCCTTGTCGGTTGGCTTTGTCGCCATGGGCATGGCGGTGACGATCGGGACCCTGGTGGGCGCGATCGCCGGATTCTACGGGGGCACCTGGATCGACCTCCTGCTCATGCGCATTGCTGAGGCGATCGACATTATCCCGGTCTTCTTCCTGCTGATCACCATTGTGGCGGTGCTGCCCAAGTCGACCTACAATATCATGATCATTCTCGGCATTACCTCGTGGCCGGGGCTGGCTCAGATTGTCCGCTCGCAGTTCCTTTCGCTGCGCCAGCGTGACTACTCTGAGGCGTCACGGGCGATGGGAGCCCGCGATTCCCGCCTGATCTTCCGGCACATTCTGCCCAATGCTGCGGGCCCGATCATTGTCTCGGCGACCCTGCGGATCGGCTCGGCGATTCTGTCCGAGTCCAGCCTCTCCTTCCTGGGCATTGGCACCCCGCCTCCCGCGATCTCCTGGGGCCAGATGCTGAACAGTAGCCGCGCGTTCATGGGCAAGGCGCCCTGGACCATGATCTGGCCAGGTGTGGCGATCTTCCTGGTGGTGATCTGCTTTAACTTTATCGGCGACGGCCTGCGCGACGCTCTGGACCCGAAAATGAAGCGGTGAGTAAACAGTAAGCACCCTGCGGCAAGAAGCGCAGGGTGCTTTTCGCTCGCTCACCTGAGGGCATCCACCGTTTCTTGCAAGCGGTCCGGGGCCGTGTAGACAAGGTTCCCGACCACCACCGTGTCGGCCCACTGCCCGGCCTCGAAGGCCTGGGCCCCGCTCGCAATCCCACCGCCGTAGACCACGTGGGCGTCGCCGGCGTGCTCTTTGACCGAGCGCAGCAGCGCCATGTCGCCAAAGGCTCCGCTGTACTCTACGTAGATGAGGGGGAGGCGGAGGACCCGCCCGGCGAAGGCGGCGTAGGCCGCAGCCATGGCAGCATCGATCGATGTGTCAGCGCTGGTCACCTTGGCCACCGTTGCGGCCGGGTTGAGCACGAGGTAGGCCTCGGGCAGCAGCAGATCCCAGGGGATATACTCCCCGACCACGGGCAGGATGCCCGCCATTGCCTGGGCCTGGGCGCCCCCGAGCCAGCGGGAGTCGGGCGTGTTCAGCACAAGGGGGATCAGGAAGAGTGCCGGCCCGGGCATGGCTGACTCCATGGTCGAGACCTCCAGCGCCACGGGCACGGGGGCATCGCTCAGCCGCCCCAGCAGGCCGAGCACCGCCTCCTGGGTCATGCCCGTGGAGCCGCCGACCAGAATCGCATCGGTGCCCGAGCCGTAGATTCGCGCGAGGGCTTCATCGGACAAGGGGCGGTCGGGGTCCAGTTTGGTCACGTGCCGCCACTGTCGCCAGTTGGGGGGAGGCGGCCAGGTCACCGGAGATGTCACAAGCTTCATCCTCCGTTCGCTTTCAAACGTACGTTCGTAGTGTTATACTAAGGGATAGGCGATAAGACAGGGGGTCGAGCTTTGCATGAAGCCGTTCAAGCTTGTGTCGGACTACAAGCCGCGTGGCGACCAGCCCAAGGCGATCGAAGTGCTGGCAAACGGTGTCGAAAAAGGGCTGCGGGAGCAGATCCTCCTCGGCGCGACCGGAACCGGTAAGACCTTTACCATTGCCGGCCTGATTGAAAAGGTCCAGCGGCCGACCCTGGTCCTGGCCCACAACAAGATCCTGGCGGCGCAGCTCTGCAGCGAGTTCCAGGAGTTCTTCCCGGAGAACGCCGTGGAGTACTTTGTCTCCTACTACGACTACTACCAGCCGGAAGCTTATATCCCTACGACGGATACCTATATTGAGAAGGATGCCATGATCAACGAGGAGATCGACAAGCTTCGTCACTCGGCGACCATGGCGCTCTTCGAGCGGCGCGACGTGATTATCGTGGCGTCGGTCTCCTGCATTTACGGCTTGGGCTCGCCGGCGGACTATAAGGACCTGGCGGTCTCGCTTCGGGTGGGGAACCAGGTGGATCGGGACTTCATTCTCCGCCGCCTCGTTGACATTCAGTATGACCGGAACGATGTCAACTTTGTCCGCAACAAGTTCCGGGTGCGGGGCGACGTGGTCGAGATCTTCCCGTCCGGCTCGTCTGACCGGGCGATCCGCTGCGAGTGGTTTGGGGACGAGATCGACCGGATCTCCGAGTTCGACCCGTTCACCGGTGAGATTACCGGCAGCATGAATCATGTCGCCATCTACCCGGCGAGCCACTATGTTGTGGCCGATGAGAAGCGGGAGCAGGCGCTGGTCTCGATCGAGGAGGAGCTTGAGCAGCGGCTGAAGGATCTGCGGGCGCAGGATAAGCTGCTGGAAGCGCAGCGGTTGGAGCAGCGGACCCGCAACGACCTGGAAATGCTGCGGGAGATCGGCTTCTGCTCGGGGATTGAGAACTACAGCCGGCACCTCACGGGGCGCCCGCCGGGGGCTTCGCCCTATACCCTGCTGGACTTCTTCCCGAAGGACTGGCTGCTGGTGGTGGACGAGAGCCACGTCTCGATTCCCCAGGTCGGGGCGATGTACAACGGCGACAAGGCCCGGAAGGACAACCTGATCGAGTTCGGCTTCCGGCTGCCGTCTGCGGCGGACAACCGGCCGCTCAAGTTCAGTGAGTTTGAGGAGCGGCTGAACCAGGTGATCTACGTCTCGGCCACGCCGGGTCCGTACGAGTTGGAGCGGGTGAAGCCCATCCACATTGCGGAGCAGATTGTCCGGCCGACGGGCCTGCTGGATCCTGAGGTGGAGGTCCGACCGATCAAGGGCCAGATTGATGATCTCTACGCCGAGATCAAGCAGCGGGCGGCGAAGAACCAGCGGGTGCTGGTCACCACGCTGACCAAGAAGATGGCGGAGGACCTGACCGATTACCTGAAGGAGCTCGGGATTCGGGTCCGGTACATGCACTCGGACATTGAGACCCTGGAGCGCATGCAGATCATTCGGGACCTGCGGCTGGGAGTCTTCGACGTGCTGGTCGGGATTAACCTGCTGCGTGAGGGTCTGGACCTTCCCGAGGTCAGCCTGGTGGCGATTCTGGACGCTGACAAGGAGGGCTTCCTCCGGGCGGAGCGGTCGCTGATCCAGACGATTGGCCGTGCGGCCCGAAACGCCGAGGGCCGGGTGATCATGTACGCCGACCGCATAACGCAGTCGATGCAGAAGGCGATCAGCGAGACCAACCGGCGCCGGGCGATTCAGGCAGAGTACAACCGGGTCCACGGAATCGTGCCGCAGACGATCATCAAGCCGGTGCGCGATGTGATCCAGTCGGTGAAGCCGGCGGAAGAGGCGACACCGATCAACCTGCTGGACACCCCGAAGCAGCAGATTCCGCAGATGGTGGAGAAGCTCCGCAAGGAGATGAAGGACGCCGCCAAGAACCTGGAGTTCGAGAAGGCTGCCGAGCTGCGGGATCTGATTATCGAGCTGGAGCGGAAGAAGTAGCTGACCATTTCGTGGGCGGATCACCAATGTCCACCGGGCCGAGTGAGTCGGTCACGAGGTCCCGGCGGTTGCTGAACGTGCCATCTGCCTGGTGTTGGTAGACGGCGATTCGCCCGGTCTCCGAGACCCATAGCTGCTCTCCTCGCAGCGCGATGCCCAGCAGATTCAGGCCTGCCGACTCCGCTGCGTATCCCAGACCTGCTCCGGGTCCGTCCATGACCAGTGAAATGGTCAAGACGCGTATCCATCTCCGGCTACGCAAGCGCACTCCCCCTAAACGCAGGTCAGTCTGTGGGACCTGAAAGCCAATGGGCAGGACCTGAAAGCCAATGTGCGGGACCTGAAAGCCAATGTGCGGGGCCTGAAAACCAATGGGCGGGACCTGAAAGCCAATGGGCGGGACCTGAAAACCAATGTGCGGGACCTGAAAGCCAATGGGCGGGACCTGAAAGCCAGTGGGCGGGGCCTGAAAGCCAACAGCAAGGACCAGGGTGCCACCCACAAGGACCTGTTAGGACGAAGGAACCCAGCCCCACCTCCCGATCCACGGGAAGGCGGTGCACTCCGCATCGCCCGCCGAGAGGCAGACCGTCAGGTCCCCGTTCTCGCCCAGTTCGTAGCGGCCGGCGGGATTCGGCAGGGCGAGCCAAAGAGCCTGACCGACATCGGCCGGAACGATCTCCAGACCAAGCGGACCACCGTGGCTCCTATGGAACCCTTGGATCAGGGCATCCTCCGAGGAGTACGGATAGTTCTGGTTCTCGCCGTATGACCCGGACCAGACCGAGAGCCCCCACCGATCGCCCACCTGCGGCATGGGGCCAGCCAGGATCACATAGTCGAACGCCCGGTTCTTCTGGGTGGGCAACCGCCTCACCCTGCGCAGGACCGTGAACTGCTCTACCCGCTCCTTGGTCGTGATCAGGTCGTTCAGCTTGCCGCTTGCCTTATCCACCACGAAGGCGTAGGAGGGTCCCCGGCTACCCGTGGGGTCGTTTGGGATCACCACGTTGAGGAGTTGGAACTCTGGGCCATCAAGCAACCGAAACCGGCCCTGCGTGTCGGTCACGATCGTGGAAAGAGGCAACTTGGCCTGTTGGATCTCCTTCAGGTAGCGTACCACGGCGGGCTTCAGCGCTGCCAGCGCCTCGCTGCGCTCGCTACTCGGCGCGGCGGCAGACGCCTTATCGAGCACAGTCCCCAATACCAGTCGGGCCTGCTCCACGGGGGTTTGGGCATCCACCCCTTCCGCCGGCGGCGCACCTTCCTGGCCAAAGCGCAGGATCAGTGCAACCAGCAGCGCTGCCACGGTGACAGCGCCCGACCACTCCAGCGCCAGGCGGCGGCGGGCTCGGGGCACCTCCGCCATGCTGGGCGCCGTGTGAAGCGCCTGCGCCCGGCGCCGCAGCCCCTCCGCTACCAGGTTGAAGGCGATGATCGTCAGCAGGAAGCAGAGCGCCGGCAGCCAGATCGACCAGGGGGTCCGGAAGAGGGCATCGTACGGGCGGGAGAGCATGGAGGACCAGTCGGGGATCCGGGACATTTGGATCGTGCTGGTGTTGGACATGACCTCAAAGCCGGTCATGACGGTGACCGAACCGGCGAGGTAGATCGAAAAGACGCCGAACTGGGCCAGGAGGAGCAGCGTCCAGGCCATGTCTGCCGCAGCGGTCACCCAGAGTTGTGGCGCCAGGTGGGGGAGGAGGTGGCGCCAAAAGATGCGCCCGGTGCTTGCGCCTACCGCTACGGCGCCCTCCATGAAGGGCTGGACGGCCAGCGCCTCGGTGTGCTGCCGGACCTGCTCCACCAGCCGTGGGATTCCGGCCAGGGCGAGGATCCCGGTGATCAGCCAGTAGGCCGAACCGTCTTGCAGGCTGCTGAGCACGGGCACCAGGGGCAGGAGGGCGGCTGGGATCAGCAGGACCGGCAGGGCCGAGAAGAGGAGGCCCAGCAACTGCCCGGCGGCACGCCAGAGCCCGCCCCGCAGCCCGGCGGCAAGCCCCCAGGGAAGGGCGACGAGGAACCGGATCGGGGTGATTGCCAGGGTGAAGAAGAAGGTGTAGCGGGCGCCGATTATCAGCCGGGCGAGCAGGTCCCGCCCGGCCATGTCCGAGCCCAGCGGGTAGCCCAGGGTGCCGGGCTTGTACGGCGGGAAGAAGACCTCACCCTGTACGATGATCTGCCGGGGGACCTGGTCGGCCCTGGTGAGGTCGATAAACTGCCCGCCAAACAGGGCGATGAGGGCAAGCGCGCCCACCCCGATCAGACCGATCAGCAGGGCGGGGGTGCGAATGACCTCCCGCAGCAGCCGGCTCGGGCGCCAGGCCCAGGCGAGTTCAGCGGCGGCTGCTGGCCATTCCCGCAGGTGGCTGACGAGGGCGGCGGGCCACGCCCGGAGCCCGGCTGCCAGCCGGTCAGGCAGGGGCTGGCCCACGGGCTGCGGTCCCGCGGCTTCCTTGAGGCGAGGGTCCAGGGCCAGGCGGAAGGTAGCAAAGGCTACATCAATCAACGCGGCGAAGAGGAGCAGCACCAGCGCAATGCCGGATGAGGCCGCAGGCTGCCCCCTGCGCTCCAGGATCAGGCCCAGGGTCCGCCCGATTCCGGGGAAGTAGAGAATATACTCGACCACCACCAGCCCGGTGACCAGGCTGGAGATCACCAGCGGTCCAGCCTCTGCCACCCGAATCCAGGCGTTCTTGAGGGCGTGGCGGAAGACCAGCCGGGCGTGGGTCACCCCTTTGGCCAGGGCGGCCCGTATGTAGAGTTGCGCGTGGATCTCGTCGAAGGCGACTGCGGAGACCCGGGCGACGATTGCGGCGGGCAGGGCAGAGAGGGCGACCACCGGGGCGATCAGGTTCGACGCCTGCAGGGCGCCGCCGAAGGCGGAGAAGGCGAAGAGCTTGACCCCAAGGGTGGAGAGGCCCCAGATCACCAGCAGGCGCAGGCCCAGGACGACGAGGATATCTGGCGTGGAGAGCAGGAGCATGGAGCCCAGGGTGGTGGGCGCCCGCAGCCCGCGAAGGCCGAACCGGCTGCTTAAGAGCCCCAGCAGGGTGCCCACGCCAAGGCCGACCGCCAGGGCGAGCAGCAGCAGGAGGAGGCTGGCCGGCGCCCGGCTGGCCAACTCGGCCAGGACGGGCTTTGGCTCCATGTACGACGCCACGCGCAGCGGTTCGAGCCCCCCGAGGTCGCCGCGCAGCAGGCCGGTCAGGTACTGGGTGCTGGCGGTGGCCCAGCGGTGCACGGAGAAGGTTGCGGGGACGCCCTCCGCCCCCCGGAGAATCCCGGCCTGGGCGTGCAGCAGGAAGACAGCGATCGCGCCGGCGACCAGGAAGAAGAGCAGCCGTTTGAGTAAGGTACCAACCAGGCGAATGTAGCTCACCGAATCACTCCTCGCCTAAGTGATTTCGGGCAAGTCTGCATCGTTCCATAAAAAAGATGCCGCCACGCAAGTTGGCGGCGACGCGCAGAGCCACCACCCGCCCTGGGTGGTGGCTTGTTGGTTACGCCTCCTGCTCGCCGGCCGCGGACTCCGCCTCGACCTCGGGCTCGAACTCCTCCTCAGCCGATTCGGCCTCGGCGCCGTCGCCCGCCGTCTTCCGGGGCCGGGTGGAGACCTGGGTCCAGTTGAGGGCCACGGCGTAGCCGAGATCCTGGTCGTGCACGACCTCGGTTTCGCCCTCGTACCAGAGGTCGGGGCGCAGGGTGATCTTGGCCTCCTCGAAGAGCGGCTTCAGCCCGCGGATCGTTGGCGCCTTGCTCCCGATCTCGAACTTGAGCGGATAGATGTCCGGACCGGTCTGGTTCGCCGGGCTCACTAACAGATAGGTCTCCTGGTCAATGACCCTGAAGACCACCTTGACCAGGGTCGGTTCAGGAATGCCGGACTGTAGCTTGGCGCACTCGCTGAGCTGCACATAGGAGCCAACGTTGCCGAGGATCGTTCCCGGCGAGCCGGTCCGGAACATGGGGTCCTTTCCATAGAGCGGGAACTTGAGCCGATCCGGATTGGCACCGATCACCTGTCCACCAGCAAGCTTGCGGATCTCCATTCGACACATCCTCCCCTTCCGGTGTGTGAGCCATCTCACCTTGGTATACGTAAGTGGAAGGGAAAAGGTTCGAAAAGATCCACCAAAAAGTTTGATGCCTTACAGCAATGGTGCTCAGGCCGCCGGCTTCCGGTTCAACCGGCGGAAGCCCACGTAAACGAGGCCGACGCAGATCACAAGCCCAATCGCTGCCGGGGCCAGCATGGCCCAGCCGCTCTGGCCGCCGAAGGCGACGCCCCAGATCATCTTGCCGACCGCCATAAAGACCAGGACCGAGAGGCCGAACCAGAGGCTCCGCTTCCAGAAGGCGGCGCAGAGCAGGGTCAGCGAGGCGGGCACCAGCAGGGTCATGAGCACCTTGGCCGTGTCCCACGTGCCGAAGAGGTACTGCCGCTCCACCTCCAGGAACTGGTTGATCTGCTCAGTCACCGCCACGGGAGCGGGGAACCAGGCCATGCTCGTGGTCAGGGCGAAGACCGTGCCGAGAATGCCGGCCAGGCTCCGCCGGTAGGCGAAGTAGCAGAGGGGGATCAGGAACAGCGGCCGGACATACCAGCTCAGCACGTTGTGGTGCCTGGCCCAGATCCAGTTGTAGAACCCGTCACTGGTGGCGGCGAGCAGGACGAAGAGCACGGTGAGGAGGCCAAAGCCAGTAGCCAGGTACCAGTCGAGCCGATTTGTGGTGCGTGCGGTCATGTCAAACACTCCTTCCAGGTAGATGTGACCGGTCAGTCACATCGGGGCCAATAAGAGTGGCCTACCCGAGGCGCAGGCCATTGTCAGCAGACGGATCGGTTACGGGATCACGTTGTGACTATGCAGTCATGTGACTGGTCAGTCACATCATTGCACATCGATCAAATGGTGTCAAGCAAAATGTTGGCACCATTCGCCCCGTGGGAAGAAGAACTTACTAATAATCGAACGAATCATGAAGGTCCATTCGTGTGTAAAGGCGAACCCGTGTAAAGAGATATATTAAATCTGTTCAACACTTGATCAGAAGTGAGAGGCGAAGCAGCACATGACTCGGAATTATTCGTTGCACCAGTCTCGGCGATCCTTCCTCAAAACGCTCGGCCTTGTCTCTGGCATGTTAACCCTGCCGGGGCTGGGGCAGGGCGTAGTCGCGGCCCAATCGCCACCGGTCCCGCCCTCCGCTCGAGTCGGGTTTCTGCCGCCTTGGGCTCATACCAGGTCTCTGGCTGCAGGGCGCTTCCTCGCCGGCATGCGTCTGGGGTTCGACCAGGCAAACGGCGCGGGTATTGAGCTGGTCACAGCCAGGGCAGGGGGGCCAGCCGGCCCCACGCCCGACGAGATCCGCCGACTAGTTGAGCATGAGCGGGTAGACCTGTTGGTCGGCATGGTCAACCCCACGGTGGCGGCAACACTGGGGCCGGTCCTGGCGGAGAGCCGGACCAGTCTCCTGGTGGCCGACGCCGGCGCAAATCTGATCCGACCGGATGAGCGACACCCCTACATATTTGCCAACGACCTGGGTTACTTCCGGGCGAACTGGGCCATGGGTGAGTGGGCGGCGTCGCATGTGGGCAAGCGCGCCTTCGTTGCCGCATCGCTGTTCGAGAGCGGGTACGACTCGCTGGAGGCCTTCCGCCTCGGGTTTGAGTCGGCTGGAGGCCAGGTGCTGGCGACCCGTGTCACCCCCGTGAATGCAACCGATCTAGATGCCCCTGCCCTCATGGCGGAGGTCCGGGCTGCAGAGCCGGACCTGCTCTTCGGCCTCTTTAGCGATCAGGAGGCGGTCTCGTTCCTCCAGGCGTTCGCGGCGTCTGGGCTCGGCGCCCGGGTGAGACTGCTCACCTCGCCGTTCCTCCTGAATGAGTCGCTCCTGCCAACGCAGGGCGAGGCGGCCCTTGGCGTAAGGAGTTGCCTGAGTTGGACCCCTGACCTGCCCACTCCGGAGAATGCGCTCTTCCGGGAGGGGTATACGGCAAGGACCGGCGAGCGACCGGATTCCTTCGCCATGCTGGGCTACGACACGGCCAGGCTGATCGTACAGGCGCTTGCCGATACCGGCGGGACTGGCCGGCACGACAATCTGCGGGACGCTCTGCGAAAGGCGAAATGGAGTAGCCCGCGCGGTGCGATGCGCATGGACCCGGCCACTCACACAACCAGTGGGCCGGTCTACCTGCGCGAGGTGCGACCGGTCGGTGATCGGCCCCAAAACGAGATTGTGGCCACACTCCTCCCGATCGATCCGGCGGATCAGCGGCTGGCCCCGCTACTCTCGGCCACCCGGACGGGTTGGCTCAACCCATACCTGATCGGGTAGCAGGCCGATACCGCCCCGACCTGGGAGCTTACCAGACAGCAATCTGACAATGCGAGGGAGTAACCTATGGGTATACCGTACATCGGCGAGATTCGCTTGTTCGCCGGCAACTTTGCTCCTGCAGGCTGGATGTTCTGTGAGGGGCAACTCTTGCAGATCTCAGAGTTTGACGCCCTCTTTAACCTGATTGGCACGGTCTACGGCGGTGACGGTCAGGAGACCTTTGCGCTGCCTGACCTGCGTGGCCGGATCCCGATCCACCAGGGCAACGGGTACGTGGTAGGGCAGCGGGATGGGGTGGAGACGGTCACGCTGAGCGTAATGCATATCCCGGCCCACAGCCACGTGCCCATGGCAAAGGCTGCGGCTGGGACTCAGCCGGGGCCGGGTGGGGCCACCTGGGCGGCCTCCACCCTGCGGAAGTACACCACGGAGCCGCCCACTGTAGACATGAACATCCAGGCGGCCGGCACCCACGTGGGCGGTCAGCCCCACGACAACATGATGCCCTACACCACGCTAAACTTCATCATCTCCCTGTTCGGCGTATTCCCATCACAAACCTAAAGGGGTAGAGATCGTGGCCACTCCATACATGGGGGAGATTCGGGTCTTCCCATTTGAGTTTGCACCCAAGGGCTGGGCCCTCTGCAACGGCCAGCTCCTGCCGATCAACCAGAACCAGGCGCTATTTGCCCTCCTCGGTACCCGTTACGGTGGCAACGGCATTACGACCTTTGCCCTGCCAGACTTCCGGGGCCGGACCCCTATTCACTGGGGAAACGGACACGTTCCGGGGGAGCGGGACGGAGAGGATACTCACACCCTTTCCATAATGGAGATGGGTGCCCACACCCACCCTGTGCTGGGAACGAGGGCGAAGGGAGTGTCGGCGGACCCGAGTGATCGGCTTTGGGCCGCACAGAGTGCGAACGCCTATGGCACAGAGCCCGACAGCGCGATGGCTCCGGGCCTGGTCACAAATGTTGGCGGCAGCCAGCCGCACGAGAACATGCAGCCCTACCTGACCCTCTCCTTCTGCATTGCCCTTCAGGGCTACTTCCCCTCCATGGGAGGGACGGAGATGAGCGCTGAGGCTTTCACGGGCGAGGTTCGCATGTTCGGTTTCGACATCGCCCCCACCGGGTGGGCGTACTGCGACGGGCAAGTCCTTCCGCTCTCCACGAACGTGCAGCTGTTCTCTCTTCTCGGCACGACCTACGGCGGCAATGGATCCTCCAGCTTTGCCCTGCCAGACCTACAGGGCCGTGCGCCCATGCACCCGAACCCGGCACCGGAAGTGACGGGCCTGAGTTTGCGCGCCCTCGGGGAGTCGGGCGGCTCTGAGACTGTGAGCCTTCTGTCAAGCGAGGTGCCCACGCACGCCCACAGGATCCGTGCCTCAGTTGCGCCGGCCGATGAAACCAGTCCGGTTGGGACCGCCTGGGGCGGCACTGCCAGTTCGGATCCCACCACCTACGGACCGGCCACCACCACAGTCCTCATGGCCTCGGACGCCCTCGCTGTCGCCGGTGCCAGCTCGCCACACAACAACATGCAGCCGTACCTGACTGTCAACTTCTGCATAGCGACCAAGGGTCAATACCCACCGCGCGACTATTAGGGGGCACTCGACGTGACACTGACTCGGACTTCAGGTGGAGGGAGAGCCGCGACCATGCTTCTACGGCTACTGCTGGCCAGCGCCCTGGCGATACTGGGGCTGGTGCTGCTGCCGCAGAACGCTCTGGCGCAGACCTTCACCGTCAATACCACAGCAGATACAGCCGATACCGCTCCCGGCGACGGGACTTGTTCAGACGGGGCGAACTGCAGCTTGCGGGCCGCCGTTATGGAAGCGAACGCCCTCGGGGGGGCCGACACGATCATGTTGCCCGCGGGGACCTACACCCTGACTCGGGCGAAGGCCAACCCCAAGCTGTCGGAAATGGACAGCAGCGTTGGCGACCTCGACATTCGTGGGGGCCTTACAATCCTGGGCGATTCCTCCAGCACCACTATCATAGCGGGTGGTCCTTCTGGCTTTAACGACAGGATCATGGAGGTGATCGCCGACCCATACACGCAGGACCCCATCCAGGTCACCATTCGGAATGTGACCATTCAGGGGGGACGGAATCAGGCGGAGGATGAGTACGGCCGCGACGGAGGCGCGATCGCGTACTACGGCCATACTACATCGAAACTGGTCATTGAGAACGCAGTGATTCGCGACCACACGACCGCCAAGGGAAATGGCGGCGGCATTGCGTTGGTCAACCTCCTTCCGACCATAGAACTGTCGCCGGTGGAGATTCGAAACACGGTGATCGGCGAGAACCGGGCGTGCGATGGGTCGGGTGGTGGCCTCTTTGCGGGCTACAACGTACCCGTTCAGATCACCGGCTCCCAGATTCGGGCCAACCAGGCCGGCACCTGTGGGTCCGGCACCAACCCAAGTCTGGGTGGGGGGCTCTACCTCTCTGACAGCGCGGGATCTTCCTTTCTAAAGGGCAGCACCGTTGCGGAGAACGTAGCGGACCGCGCGGGCCGCGACGACGGCGATGGCGGTGGCCTCTATGTGGGCCGGAGCATGGAGATCGCCAACAGCCTGATTGCCAACAACACAAGCGACCGCTCAGGCGGTGGCTTGATCGCCAGTCTGGTTGGGTCGGCCAACCTGACCGTGAAGAATGTGACCATATCGGGCAACACCGCGAAGCAGTTCGGCGGCGGCTTCTACATCAGCCGGGTCGACGAGATGCTGCTGCCCTCTGCTACCCTGCTAAATGTCACCGTGACCAATAACCGGGCCGACTCCGATGGCAGTCTGCCCGGTGGTACCGGAGTAGGTGGCGGCATTTACTACCCGGTCGCCAGCAACGTGGAGACCGTGAGCCCCCTTCACCTGCAGAACACGATCGTCGCGGGGAATTTTGTAGGCCTGGGCTCCACAGCCAGCGATCTCTACGGCAGACTGGACTCGGACGACTCGTTCAACAACCTGATTGGCACGGGTGGCTCCAGCAACCTTGCTACCGGCAACGGTAACCTGGTGAACGTTGCCAATCCTGGTCTGGGGCCGCTAGCCGACAACGGTGGGCCGACATTGACCCACGCCTTGCTTGGGGGCAGCCCGGCACTTGACCGGGGCAACGGTTATGGGAACATCCTGATCACCGACCAGCGGGGCGCCGCACGCCTCGTCGACGGCGACGACGGCGATGCCACGGACGAGATCGATATTGGTGCGGTAGAGCAACATCCCTCGATCAGCAAGATCCCTGACAGGGTGATCCTGCAGGATATGAGTCTGGCGTTGGTCCTGCCCTTCTGGGTTGGCGATATCGACAGTGGGCTAGAGTCGGTAACCGCCCAGTTGTTGGCGGAGAGCCGCCCGGGGTTTACGACCCACGAACTTGCGGTGACAGGCGGCGACGGCACGCTGACGGTCAATATCTCCCCAGGGCAGAGCGGTACCGCCACCTATCGGATTGCGGTGTCCGATACCCTCCTCGGCAAGTCTCAGATCAGTTCGAGCGATTTTGCCCTCACCGTGTTGCCGCGGGCACAGCTCTCTGTGACCAGGAGCTTCACCGGGAGCCTCCGCCAGGGAGATCTGAACAGGAGTTACACCATTGTTGTGGCCAACGCCGCTGGCGCTGGGCCATCGCTCCTGCCGGACGACCCGTTGCTCCCTGGCGTCACGGGAATCACGGTAACAGAAACCTTGCCCAATGGGCTGGTTCCCAAGAGTGCGAGCGGAGGCGAGGACTGGGACTGCACCATTTCCGGGCAGAGCCTTAGCTGTTCGTACGCGAAGTCGCTGGCGGCGGGGGAATCGGCGCCAGCCATTACCGTGACGGTGGATGTGGCCGAGGATGCATCTACCCCTCTCGCCAGCCCCGTGACACTGGCGGGCGGAGGCGACAACACCCCCGTCGATAACACGGACTCTACCCCTGTCGCGATCATTCAGACCCCTGATCTAACGATCGAAAAGAGCCATGCGGCGACCTTCCGCCAGGGCGACACCGGCCTGACCTACGCCCTGAAGGTCACCAACACTGGAACGGGCCCGACCGATGCCTCCTTCACGGTGTCCGACACCTTCCCGGTCGGAATCGAACCGAAGGCGGCGGAGGGTACGGGTTTCACCTGTAGCGTGGTGGGCCAGGGTGTCAGTTGCACCCGCAACACAGCGCTTGCGGCTGGTGCCGAAGCCACAATCACCGTAACGGTAGATGTGGCCCGCGACGCGGCGGCCTCGCTGAACAGCACCGCGTCGGTCTCCGGAGGCGGTGAGCTGTCGAGCCGGACCGGTAACAACAGTGACGATGATCCTACGGCGATCACCCTCATGCCGGACCTGACCCTGGCCGTTGCGTCGGTCGGCACATTCAGGCAGGGGCACCCCGCCGGGTACACCCTTACGGTAACCAACGCCGGCCAGGGGGCCACTGGTGGGAAGGTGACCGTGACCAGCACCCTGCCTTCGAGCCTGGTGCCATCTGCCGCGAGCGGGTCCGGTTGGACCTGCACAGTAGCTGGTCAGTTGGTTACCTGCGAGACGGAGTCGGTCGCTGGGGCCGGCCTCTCGCTTGAGCCAATCACCGTTGACCTCACCGTTGCGGGCAATGCCCCCTCGAGCGTGGAGAGCAGTGCGACTGTGAGCGGCGGCGGGCAGACCTACACGGTGAACGACACCGGTTCGCACACGACCAGCGTGGTTCCGGCCTCCGACCTGACAGTGACCCTGCTGGATCAGGACGCGACCTTCACGCAGGGTGACATCGGTCGGCATTACGGGATCCAGGTGCGGAACAGCGGCGCCGGACCCACGGTTGGCGAAGTTGTTGTCACCCTTACAGCGGACCCGAACCTGACCATTACCGCCATGTCTGCGCCTGACTGGTCCTGCACGATCGCCGAGGGGAAGTGCACCTATAGCGGCGCAGCGGTCCCAGGTGGCGCCGACTTCCCGGCTCCGATCGACGTGACCGTTACCGTGAGCGCAACCGCCCCGCGGAGCCTCACTACCTCGGTCGCCGTCTCCGGCGGCGGGGAGCTGCGGACGGACAACAATGAGGCGACGGAGAGCACCCCGGTGAAGCAGTTGCCGGACCTGCGGGTCACGGTGGCGCCTGCGGGCAGCTTCACCCAGGGGCAGGGGGATGCGGCGTATACG
>Ga0196970_1000441_pt1 | contig 48582 bp, 14 predicted proteins | sample S1v_513CmetaG_FD_148672 | JGI IMG/M metagenome (GOLD analysis project Ga0196970, IMG submission 148672) | Soil microbial communities from Anza Borrego desert, Southern California, United States - S1+v_5-13C | ecosystem: Environmental > Terrestrial > Soil > Desert | place: USA: California... | reverse complement strand
AGTTGAATCCGCGTGTCGCAAGAGACAGTGCCGATTCAAACGTCCCGGACAAAGTTGGACCCCTTTAGGCATGCGCCATCTCGGCTCCCTCATGGAAGCCCGCTACAACGATCATTGGGATGAGTTGCTGAACCCGTGATCTGGGGCAGTGTCAGAATGCACCCGCCGATGCAGCGCAGTGCGTTGAGCGAGCGCAAGATGACAAATAACGACCAACGCCAGCGCCGATGCAACAAACCACCCGTACGCGAGCAGTTCCGGATTCCGAAACCAATCAAACCAAACGAGCGAGCAAAGTCCAGCCATTGAGACCCACGAAGCGAAGCCAAGCATTCGACGAACCCACGCTTGGATCGGCATCAGTCCTGATGAAAACGCGAGGCCTCCCAGGCTGCCGAGCAAAAGGGAATCGGCGCGCGTGTCGAGACCGAGGTTGGCGCGGCGCAGCAGCTTCAGCGAGGTCGGGTCCATTTGAATGACAATCACGCGCAAAACCATCGCGAGAAAGCACAGCAGAAATATCCAGGAGAGCGCCGAGGATCGCGTGGTTTTCTTCAGGAACAGGCCGAGCACAAGCGGCCACAGCAGATAAAACTGTTCTTCGATGGCGAGGGACCATGTGTGGTTGAACGGGTTGTGACGGCTGTAATGCGAAATCTGCGCCCAATTGGTCCAGTAAAACAGGGCGTGCAGCGCGTCCGCTCCCAGCGCGCTGAAACGGCGGGAAATATCGGAAAACGCGCCGAGCAGCACAAAAACCATCAGCATGGCAATTAGCGCAGGCAGCAATCGTAGCGCGCGCCGCAGATAGAATCTGCGCAGGCTGATCGAACCGTTTTGATTCCATTCCTCGGTGAGCAGGGCGGTGATCAGGAATCCGCTGAGCACGAAGAACGTGTTTACGGCCACCCCGGAAAAGGTGTCGTCGATCCATCGAACGTGCGAGAACACCACCAGCAGTACCGCGACGCCCCTGATGCCGTCGAGCGATGGCACATAGCCCAGGCGTGGCGTCGATTCGCTTCGGAACGCTGTGGCTGCTGCTGCGGGCTTTGCCGGTTGGGGTTCAAGGCGCATGTAGCAGACGATGTCTCAATGCGGCCAGACTGTGGGACTTTGGAGCAAAGCATTCAAGCCCGCTCAATCCACAGCTGTTGCGGCCGCAGAAATCGAGCCTTGGATGTTCCCAACCGCTGGACTTTCAACAAGGACTGGGTGTGGCCATTCCCGGCATCCGAGCAAAAGCATGTCCTTTTTTAGTTGGCGGCTACACCAGGACGCGGGGTTCCGCGTTGAACCGGCAGCTTCAGGACCGCTGGACGCAACTCCCCGGCACGCGCGGTCAATGTGATCTCACCCGATTCGCTGCCCGCCTGAACAATGATCTGCGCGAGGCCATTGAACACGCTGCGTTCCCACTGCACTGGAATGACGTCGTCGCGCAAGGCAACCCAGGCGCCCTTGTTGACGCCGCCGCTCCCCGTCCAGTTTGCAAGCGCGACTGCCACCGTGTTTTCGCCTGCTTTTACGAAGCGTTTGATATCGAAGACCGGAGCTGCGCGCCAATCGCGCGATTCGCCAACCTTCTGCCCATTCACGTAAACGAATCCCTCTTCATCAATCATTCCGAAACAGAGTTCAATGCTTGCCTTCTCCATGTCCTGATGCGAGAGGGTGAAACGCGCCCGAAAGGCTGCCTTGCTGTTTTGCCCCAGCGGTCCTGACTCTTGCGTGACATCCACTCGCTGCCAGCTGGAATCGTTCACAGCGATTTGCATCTCGGGAATGTTTGCCTGGTAGGGATCCGCAACGGGAGCCATCCGCCAGCCACCAATTGGCCTTGTGGTGATCGGCTGCCGCGGGATGAAGACGTCGGGCTCGTGAGAACTCGGATCGCCGTTGCCGGCACCGAGAATTTTTCCAGGCCCCGAAAGATCGAACTGCACCGGGCGATTCCCTGTGGGAATCACGCGTCCCTCGCCATCGTGCAGGGAAACCGTGATTACCGCGATATCCTCGTTGTCTGCCTTCAACGCAGGTTTGTGCGGGTGCAAGCGCAACGCCGCTGCCTGTCCCGTTGTTTCCCGCTTCGTTTCGGCAACCACCTTGCCGTCACGATAGCCCTTGGCCGATAGCGTTCCCGGGGCATACTTCACGAGCCATGCAGCGTGGGAATTGCGGGCAACGCTCTTCGTCCCGAGGCTTTGACCGTTGAGGAACAGCTCCACCGAATCGCAGTTGCTCAAAGCCCTCACCTCGATTTCGCTTCCCTCCCTGCCCTGCCAGTTCCAATGCGGCAGCAGATGCAGCACGGTTTTGTCGCTCCACCAGGATTGGTAATAATAGAAGTTGTCCTTGGGAAAACCGCACAGGTCGAAGATGCCGAAATGCGAATTAATGCACGGCCAGTGATACGGCGTCGGCTCGCCTCGATAATCAAATCCCGTCCACACGAACCCGCCCGAGAGCCAGGGCCGCGCTGCGAAGTAGCTCCACCATTGCTCGGCAGTGTTCGACCACGACGTCACGTTTGTATCGTAGGCGCTCACGTAACCGCGCGCGGGATCATTCACGTAAATACCGCGCGTGCTGACCGTGCTTCCCTGTTCCGTGCCGATGTTCGGTTGCTGCGGATGCTCGGCATGATACTGGTCCATGCCCTTGGCCAGATGATAATTCCACCCGCGTACCTGGATCACGCTGTTGATTCCCCAGAAGTCGTTTCCTTGCGGCGCGGCGTACGTCACGGGCCGGGTCGGATCAAGGCGCAAAACCAGTTCCTGCATCGCAGCCGCCGCCCGCGCGCCTGACAGCGAACTCTGCACTGTGAACTCCTCGTTCGCGATGCACCAGAAGACCACCGACGGATGATTACGATCGCGTCTCACGAGCCGCTCCAATTCGCCCATATGCTTCGCATCCGCACCCAGCAGGCGATTCTCATCCATCACGAGCATCCCCAACCTGTCACACGCCTCGAGCAATTCAGGCGTGGGCGGATTGTGCGACGTGCGATAGGCGTTGCTTCCCATTTCCTTCAGGCGCGACACTCGAAAATAGTGCAATTCATCGGGCATCGCCGTGCCCACTCCTGCGTGGTCCTGATGATTGCAGGTCCCCTTGATCACGTAAGGCTCGCCATTGAGGATGAAACCCCGGTTGGGATCCATCGCGATGGTGCGAATGCCAAAGACTGTTTCCTTCCGATCGATCCGCTGGCCTCCTTCGTGAACGGTGGTGATGAGGCGATACAGATCAGGTTTCTCGGGCGACCAAAGCTGCGGCTGCGTCACCTTCGCGGTGCCGTTCAATTCCAAATCCGCCTTCCCCCGAACGGGGCCGGACTGTTCGATGCGAGCGACGGATTGGCCTGCAGGATTTACGATTTCATGCACCACGGCGACGTTGGCGCTGTTCGTCGTCGAATTGTGAACGAGCGTTTGAACGACGACCTCGGCTTCGGGTCCCGGGCGGTTTCCGGGAAACTGCGAGCGCACAAAAATGCCGTCAGGCGCGATTGCGACAGGGCCTGTCTTCACGAGCCAGACGTGTCGATAGATACCTGCGCCTTCGTAGAACCAGCCTTCGAATTGCGACGCGTCGACTTTCACCGCAACCAGGTTTGGTCCGCCAGCATGGATCACATCCGTGATGTCGTAACGGAAGCTGCTGTAGCCGCTTTCGTGCCGGCCTACGAACCATCCGTTCACGAATACCTCGCTGTCGCGAAAAACGCCGTCGAATTCGATCCAGATGCGCTTGTGCTGGTCCTGTTCGGGAAGGACGAAGGTCCGGCGATACCACGCGACGCTGTTCGAATCAAAACCGCGTCCGAGCGCCTTGAATCCATGGGCGCTGTCGGCGTTGATGTTGAACGGCAATTCCACGGCCCAATCGTGCGGCAGATTCACCACACGCCAGCTTGCATCACTGAACGAAGCGCTGGCCGGACCGCTCCCCGTTCCCGCCTTGGAAAGGTTCTGGGCGATTCCCCACTCGTTCCCCAGGAAAAAGCGCCAGCCGGAATCCATCAACAGCCGTTCGCGCGGCGGATTGGCGGGCGTCTGGCCGGAAGCCGGCAGGACTGTTCCAACGATGACAAACACGCACGCGCCAATGACGAGCTGGATTGAACGCCACGCCCACGGGTAGAGAGGACGACACTTCATTGATTTGATTTACGGGTTGGACAGGAGCACTGTCCAGCGGACACTTCCCAGCCGGGCCGAGAAGCAGTTAATTGGTTCCATCCATCTGAGGCTCGCGGCCCTGACACGAATGTCAACGGAACCAGCGCTGGCGTCTTGTCATCAAAACCTGGTAGCTGACGCCGCAATTGCTGCGAAGGATCAGATGATCAGATCCGACTGAGGTCTGCGCGACTCCGCCCGGCTGCGGATCTTCTTCGAAACGCCGTTCAGGATGGCCTGTTCCTCCGCGGTCAGGCTATGAATGCCTTCGCGGGAAATCTTATCCAGAATCGCATCCACCTCGGCCGACTCCTTCTGCGGCTTGGACGGCTTCCGAGTGAGTGGAGAACTGGAAGTGCGGCGGAACGCTTCCAAGGGCAGCATCAACGGGTTGCGCAACAGGTACAAAATCAACACGACGCCAACCGCCGACAGCGCCGCAAATAGCATCCTGTTTTCCTGAACAGCCGAACGTTGCATGGCAGCCGTGATCCACAATCCGGCGAGGGCCCCTCCGATGTGGGCCTCGTGCCCTATGTTTCCAAGTTGTCGTCGCATGGCATAAATCGACCCTCCCAAATACAGCAACCCGTAGAGCCATCCAGGGATCCAGATCGGCAGCATGAAGAGAGACAGGCTCGCTCCCGGAAAGAGCAGAATGAACGCGAACACCAGCCCGCATACGCCCCCCGACGCGCCATAAGCCCGGTACTCATGCTGTCGATGCATCCACAGCGGCAGCAGGTTCCCGCCAATGACCGCAGCGAAATAGATGGCCAGGAAGCGGGCGGGTCCGAGGTGCTGTTCGATCAGGCTGCCAAATAAATACAGCGTGACCATGTTCAAGATCAGGTGCGCGGCGTCCGCATGAAGAAACGCCGCGGTAATCATCCGATGCCATTCCTTGCCGGCGAGGATCTCGCGCACGGAAAACAGATATCGATCTGAGAAATACGGCTGGCGAAAACCCTGGATGGAAACCAGGGCCGTCGCCACGATCACTGAAACGGTGCATGGGATTTCCGATGCGGCCATACCTGCGTTTACAATTACGGAATCAGCCCTTCATCGCGAACAAAAATCTCCGCAAGGGGAGTGTCCCCGTCTCGGACAAGCGCGAAAGGCAGAATGTGTTGCACGGTTCCGGGCCAGGCAGGAACGGGAAACCCGGAGAACACAGCGCGGCAGAGCCGCAACCGAATGGGAAGGGGAAAAACGGGTTCACGCGAATTGCGCCAGTTTTCGCAAATTGCCTGCGGGTTTCGTGTAATTAGTGTGTTTCGTGGTTTTCGATTCTTCTACTGTTCCGTAGGCAAACGGGATTTGTTCAAGAACGTGTCCAGCTGCGCCTGCATCAACGGCCAAGTCGCTTTCCGCTTTCACAGGCCAGGCTTCGACACTACCTTTCGCCCGCATGATTACGCGTTATTCGCGCCCCGAGATGCGGGCGATCTGGACCGATGAAAACAAGCTGCGCCTCTGGCTCGAAATTGAGTTGCTCGCCAGCGAGGCGCTTGTGAAGGAAGGCATCGTGCCCCAGGCGGATTTCGCAAAGATCACGGAGGGGTGCAATGCTTGGTTTGCTGACTTGAACGGACTTGTTGCGCGCCAGAAGGAACTGGAAAAGACGCTGAACCATGACGTCATTGGTTTTACAACAGCAGTCGCTGAAAAGATCAATCACCGCGCCAGCCGCTGGTTTCACTTTGGTCTCACGAGCAGCGATGTCGGCGACACCTGCTACGCCGTGCAGATGCAGCAATCGGCCGACGTCCTGATCGCAGACGTGAAAGTGGCGTTGAAGTCGATTGCGAAGCGCGCGAAGGAACACAAGTTCACTCCCTGCATCGGGCGCAGCCATGGCATTCACGCGGAGCCTACAACCTTTGGCTTGAAGCTCGCGTTGATGCACGATGAATTCACGCGCGCGCTTGAACGGCTCGTGCGTGTGCGCGAAACAGTTTCCGTCGGCAAAATTTCCGGAGCCGTTGGCACGAGCGCGCATTTGTCACCGCGTGTCGAAGCCCACGTCTGCAAAAAACTGGGCTTGCGCCCTGCCCCGATTGCCACGCAAGTCGTACAGCGGGATATTCATGCTGAGTTTCAAATGACAATGGCATTGGTTGGGGCCAGCATCGAACGCTGGGCGGTTGAGTTTCGGCATCTGCAGCGCACCGAGGTTTTGGAAGCGGAAGAGCCTTTCACGAAAGGACAGAAGGGATCGAGCGCGATGCCGCACAAGCGGAATCCCATCACGTGGGAACGCCTGACTGGCCTTGCCCGCGTACTCCGCGGGAACGCGCTGGCGTCGCTCGAAAACGTCGCGCTTTGGCACGAGCGCGACATCAGCCACAGTTCCGTCGAGCGCATCATCTTTCCCGATTCGTGCACGCTCCTCGATTACATGTTCGGCCTGCTGACGCGGATGATGGATGGTCTGGCGGTTTATCCCGAAAACATGAAGCGCAACCTTGGACTGAGCCTCGGCATGTGGAACAGCCAGACCGTGCTGCTGGCGCTCATCCGGAAAGGTCTGACCCGCGAGCAGGCTTACAAGTTGGTTCAGGATGCGGCGATGAAAACGTGGGAAGTGAAACACGCCGGGCGCGACGACGCTGATTTCCTGAAGCAGCTGCAGGCAGATCCTGCTGTGTCACAGCATTTCAAGAAGGGCGAGCTGGAGAAGCTCTGTTCCCTGGATTTCCATTTCAAGGAAGTGAACAGCCGCTTCAAGAAACTCGGCTTAAGCTGAAATCGGGACTACAGGTGGCCGTCGCGAGACAACGCCCGCGCGCCACATCAATTGGCCCACACCCGCGCACGGTAGTATCGAATCGCCTGGGTCGCGAACGGGTCTTTGAAGATAAACGGCTGCGTGGAAATTCGGTTCGTCCCGAGGGGCGCCCAATGAAGCAAGTTCGTGGACACTTCGATGACGGCGACGTGGCCGAAGCTGCCGTGCACGCCGAAGGCAAAGTCACCGCTGGATTCAGGCGCGCCCGCAATGGCTGAGAGCGAGATTTCCGAAACCGGACCTGTCGGCACCACGCTTTCCAACAGCCACGAGGATTTTCCGTTTCCAATCCTGCCCCGCGCACGAAGCAACGCATTCGGGGCCGTGGTGGTTCCATCCCAACGCCAATCGGTTTCGGTTCGCTCCGCGTCGCCCAACTGGACCCACGTGACGCCGTCGACAGAGCCTTCGAGCCCCGCCGCGTTCAGTTCCTGGACGGATCCGGAACGATTCCACCAAACATCAGATCCATCCCACGAAAGCGTCTGCGATCCCGGTTGGATATGATTCAGCCGTGCAAGGCGAGGGCGATTGACTCCGGCGATTCGGCTGAAGCTGCCGCCCGCCATCAATCTTCCGTCCGGTTCGATTGCCAGGGCGTGAACGGCGCCTGAATTTGTCGGGCTGAGAGTGAACGTCCAATCCACAGTTCCATCCGGGTGCAACCGTGCCAGCGAGTCGCGGGCGACTCCATTGATCGTTTTGAAATATCCGCCAACGATGATTTTTCCATCTGCCTGCACGGCTGAGCAGAGGATCACCGAATCGGCAGAGACGTTAAAGTTGGTGTCCCGATTGCCATCCGCGTGCCATCGCGAAAGCCCATAACCAACACCCGGCACCGAGCCCAGCAAATATTTTCTGTCAGGCAGCAAGGCGCCACATTCCGGAACAAACCCGGGCACGAATGATGGGATCACGAGTAATTCCTGGTTGAATGAACCGTTGGAATTCAATCGCATAGCCAAACGACGCTGGAGAAGATTCGCGCCTTCCCATTGCGGCAAATCCCCGACGGCGATCACGCTGCCCAAGGCTCAATGAGAATAGCCATGAAGCCCCATTGAGGATATTGCCACGGGTGATTGGGCGGAACGAAGTCCTGGTCCACGATGCCGTCGGCATTCAACCCCGCAATGCCCGCGCGCGGCAGGTTATCCACCCGATCAAACCTTCCTCCGACCAGTATCTTTCCATCGGGCTGGATGGCGAGACATCGCACCACTTCGTCAGGCGTTTGGAAAAGGAGATTGGGATGGAACGCTGTATCAAGGCTGCCGTCGGGATGAAGCCTTCCGAGAAGGTAACGTGGTTCACCTCCGAGCCGGCTGAAGGTTCCTCCCACCACGATCTTTCCATCCGCCTGCAAGGCCATCGCCCCGATCACTCCGTTGCTGACGCTTGAAGAGAACGTCGGATCAACAGAACCATCGCGATTCAATCGAGCGATGCCTCGCCCAGGCGAATTGGTGAATCCCCCCGCCACCAAAACTTTGCCATCCGGCTGGAGAACGATCGTGGAAACAATGCCGTCCGCAGTGGCGTTGAATGCTGAATCCGCTCCGTACCGCGCGACCACGAAGGGTTTGCGAATGCCGCCAACGAGGCTGGTCACCTCCACCTCGTAGGTGCCCGGGACGAAAATCGAGATCCACGAATTGGTTTTTCCATCCAGGAGCACACCGTCCTGAAACCATCGGTACGTGAAAGGACCCGTTCCGATGACTTCAGCCGTGAGCACCTTTGTCTGGCCAAAATCAAGAGCCTGGATGGAATCCTGCGGAAGCATCACCGGCGGCCCCAGGCTGGATTCCATCAGGAATTGCGAGCCGCTAAAGTATCCGCCGCTCGAGTGGCCCGTTGCGCGCAAGGTGGCACCAGCAGGAACTTCGGCTTCCGCCAGTTGCCATCCCCCTTCAAACCGCGCCGGAACGGGAAGTTCATTCCAATCGACACCGTTGAACGAGTATTCAAAACGGGCTGACATGATCTCTGGAGCGGCGCCGGAACGGTTCCATGTGATGGTCGAGTTCGTGTAAACCAAATGCTGAACCGCTTCCGCCGTGTTATAAAGCCGGCCGATCCCGGAACGCGTTGCCTCGCGAAGCTTGGAAAACGTGCCTGCCAGGAGCACCCGTCCGTCATCCTGTAAAACAACCGAATACACGCTGCTCAAGGATCCCGAAATCACCGGGCGAAAATCAGGGTCCAAGCTGCCATCCGCAGTCGCCCGGGCAATGCCCGCGCGGGCAGCGCCGCTGATGGAATCAAAAAACCCGCCCAGCAGAATGCCGCCGTCGGTTTGAAGCGCCAGCGTTTGTACCGGAGCGTTCGCATGAAGATTGAAGCTGCGGTCCAGTGACCCGTCCGAATTCAGCCTCGCCATGTTTCGCCGCGAAAACCCGCCAACCAGCAGGAAGTCTCCGCCAAGCACAATTTTTCCATCCGGCTGGACGGCAAGACAGAGAACCGAGGATCCGACCACCACCGAGACCGCGAAGCTGGGATCGATGTCTCCGTTCGAACTCAATCGCGCCAGGCGGGATCGCGGCGTGTTGTTCACGGAATCGAAGGCGCCCCCAATGAGCACCTTGCCGTCGGGCTGGATCGCTACGGCATCGACAGGACCGTTCACCTGCCCCAGGAACGACAGGTCGATCGTGCCGTCCGGATGAATCCGGCCGAGGCGCAACCGCGGCGCTTCGGAAAGATTGGTGAACGTTCCACCAACAATGATTTTTCCGTCGGATTGAACCGCAAGCGCATGAACCTCTTTGTTGGCGAACCCCTTGAATGAGGGATCCGGAGTTCCGTCACTTCTAATCCTCTCCAGATTTGTGGCCGGTTTCCCGGCCGTGTTGGTGAAGCTCCCGCCAACAATCACGCTCCTGTCAGGCAGGACCACGACCGCCCGCCCCATGCTTCCGGCCGCGGCGCGAAAGCCTCCGTTTGTGAGGTGCCGCGCGAGAAGAGGCTTTCCCACAGTGATCACGCTGGCATCTGGAAGTTGACCCGCAACATAACCATTGGCAGTGGGATGACTGACGAACGAATCCGGTCCCAGGAACCAGGCCCGGGCAACGCGGCTGGTCACGACTCCAAGTGCATTGCTGATAACCACCTGATAACGGGTGCTGTTCGTAATGACCGTGCCGTACAAAGCCTGCGTAGCTCCCGCGATGACGACTCCGTCTCGCAACCATGAATACGATACCGGCTCCTGCGTTGCGGCAACTGCGGACATATTGAATCCCTCATTGAATCCCGCCACGACCACATCGCTGGGCTCAAATGAAAAAGCCGGCGGTCCAAGGGCTTGCTCCACAAACCAGCCGGAACCGTTTCGGAACGCCCCTGTCACGGTCCCCCGAGCCCGGATCGTCGCATTGGTCGGAACGGTTACTTCCTCCAACTGCCACCCGCCTTCTATGCGCCCAGGTGTCGGCAGTTCCGTCCAATCCAGACCGTTCAGGGAGTAATCAAAGCGGCACTGGGATAATTCTGGCGCCGTACCGCCCCGCATCCACGTCACCGTCGTGCCGGTCCTGCTCAGATTCTGCGTTGCGCCCGACGTGTTGATGAATAGTGCAAGCGCCAGCCGTGGGAGACCATTGATCTGTGTGAATTTGCCACCGGCCAGCACCTTTCCGTCTCCGAGCAACTGCACCGAATGAACGACACTGATCGCACTGGCATTGAATTCGTCCACTTCACCAGACATGCGCAGACGCGCCATGTTCGACCTGACTTGCGATCCGATTTCACTGAAGCTTCCACCCAGCAGGATCGCGCCGTCTGCCTGAACTGCGATTGAATACACGTTGCCGTTGGCTGCGGGATCGAACGTTTCATCGAGGGAACCATCGGGGTTCAGTCGGGCGATTCCTTGCCGCAGCGCTCCCGCGATTCCACTGAATTCCCCGCCGACCAGCAGTTTTCCGTCAGCCTGAACAGCGATGCACGTGACGGCTCCAGCTGCATTAGGATTGAAGTCCAAGTTAAGACTGCCATCGGAATTGATCCGGGCGATTTTCTGCCGGGACACTTCGCCGATCATGGTGAACTCACCGCCAATGAGAATCGTTCCGCCTTCTTCCAGGACGATAGTGTGGACGGCGCCATTCGGGCTGGCATTAAAGAATTCATCCACACTTCCGTCAGGTTTCAGCCGGGCAATGTGAAGTCGCGAGGCGCCTGACACGTTGGTGAAGCCGCCACCAATAAGAATGTCCCCATCAGGTTGAACCACAATGGCACCCACGTTGGTATCAGTTTGTGCGGAAAACGAGACATCGATCGAACCGTCAACATGGAACCGTGCGATGTGATGCCGGAAATAATGTCCTGTGAGATTGGTAAACGTCCCACCCACAAGAAATCTCCCATCGTGCTGGAAGGCAATGCATTGAGGGTGAGTCAACCCACTGTAAGCTGAACTCGCATTGAATTGGTAATCGAGAGAATAAAACGGAGGCGAAAAACTGATTCGTGCCAGTCCGCGCCGCGGGTTTCCATTCACTGCCGTGAAAGGCCCGGCAACGATCAGGCTGCGATCCGGGTGAATGCCGACGCTCAGGATACTGAGGGGAACTGGCGTGATTGAAAGGACATCCAACGCTTGTCCGCAGGCGCTGTGGCGAAAAGATAGAGCAAGGAGCGCGGTGAACAGAAACGCGACCGCCCTGATGCGACAGTTATGCATGAAGAAGAGTGGTCTTCGAACGGCATAGAAGGATCAGGGTTGCATCAAAGCCGATCAAGACGAATCGGCTTCACAACGAACTGCCAGGGGTGTGATTCTGCATGAGAGGACCCGCTGCACGGATCCGAACGCAGCAGGCGATCTATTAGGCCTAAACCGACTGCACGTCGGGGCTCCGCAATGATTTCCCCCCCGTCGCCGAACGGCGTGTCCGCAATGGTACCGAATTGACACTCATAGGCAACAAGGGGTACAAAGCACGCCGATGACCCCCCGAAACAATGGAATGTCCGTTGTTCGTGCCCACAAACCCAACCTATTTTTTAGGAAGGAATTCATGAATCAGAACCCAATCCAAACCAAAACGTCGGTCTCACGTCGTTCAAGCGCGTGCTTGATCACGAGCGCCTTGGCGCTCATCGCAGCGGGCCACTCCGTCAGTGGAGCAGCCCTTTCAGGCTCAATGTCTGAATCGTTTGATTACGGTGCCGGAACTCAGGTCCCCAACGCCTCGACGCTGAACGGTGGCACTGGGTGGAACCTGAACGGCGATGGCGGCGCGAATGCTGCCGGAGCCAATTGGGGCGCGGCCAACAACGGTGGCGCACCCGAATGGAGGACCGTGACTTCCCCGGGCCTGACCTACAACACCATTGGTTACGTGAACGGCGGCGGCAACAAGCTGACCCTGGACGCCAGCGGGAACAACGTGAATCAAAACGTCGGCCGCAATTTTGGCGGCCAGACGATCGATTCCGGCACCACATACTTCAGCCTGTTGATGGCGAAGAACATCGACAGCTTGCGAACAATTAACTTCGCATTTTTCAACGGCACCACCGAGAGGTTCGCCGTCGGGCAGATCGGCGCGGCCGCCGGCAATAGCGGCGGCAATATCGCGCTGCTGATGAACAATCAGAATCCCGCGGGCCTGATCCAAAACGCAACCAGTCCGGTTGCAATGGGAGTGGACGTGACCCACTTGCTGATCGGGCGTATTGACTGGAATCCGGACGGATTCGAAACCGTTTCCCTCTGGGTCGATCCGGCGAACGTCACCAGCGAAGGCGCGGCGGGAGCCGCTTACCTGTCAACCAGCGGGTTTGAACTCACGGCATTGACCGGCATTCGCCCCTTCGTTGGCAATCTTGGCGGCGGCTTCCCGGCTGTATCCGCTGACTTCGACGAAATCCGGCTCGGAACAACCTGGGCAGCCGTTGTTCCGGAACCCGCCACTGGAACACTGCTCGGACTCGGTGCGTTGGCACTGGCTTTCCGCCGCAAGAACGTCCGCTAATCGCGGCTTCGGTTTTCACATCAACCGCGCTGTCCGGCAAACCCGGCAGCGCGGTTAATCTTTAACGGTTCAAGGATAACGGCCTTGTAAGAGGCGCACCTCACTCGAGAAAACGCGATCACAACAGGCAACTCGCGAACTGTCACTGCAGCCGGGTCCGGAAGAACGCGCGGGAACCTGCTGGAACCTGCACACGTGCCTCGAATTGGCCCGGCGCCAGTTCAACGATCTCCGCGTTCGCGGTATTCCACTGTGTGAAATCCGTGCTGGCTTCGACTGCGAACTGCATGCCCGCCGGACCCGTCCATCGCAAACGAACTTCGACTTGAGGCGCAGTCACAATTCCAAAGCCGTTCGGCACCACCGCAGGCGCGCCCGGCTTCACCGCGGTCAGGGTCAGGATCGAAGGCAGCATCGCGCCGATCTTCACGGGTGCGTTGCCCGCGATGTTCGAGCCGTCGCCAAAATAGTTCCCCAGCACACGCACCTGGCCCGGGTTGTTGAGGAAGCTGCCGGGCTCCAGGGTCAGGTTGCCGTTGATGGTCAGCGTCACATCCGGCGCCGCGATCGTCAGGGTCCCTCCAATCCGGAGTGAACCCGGGAATGTGGTTGTCCGTGTGAACGTGATGGAGCCGCCCGGTTCGTTCGACAATTCAACCGCACCCTGCATCGCACCTGAATTGCTGAACGTAACCTGCAGCGTCCCGAAGTTGACGCCGGCCAGCCACTGGAACACTCCCGAACCAGAGAACACGACGCTGCCCCGTCCACTGAAGGCGGTGCCTGGAACCATCGCGTAACGGACGTTGCTGTTTCCAGTCATCGTAAGCATCGCGTTTGTCGTGACATTCCAGGAACCGGAGTTCGTGCCGCCGTGATCCATGTTGAATGACCCGCTTTCGATATTCACCGTGCCCGTATTATTAAAGAACACCGTGCGCACTTCGAAAACGTTCGTGCCGGTTTTCTTCCATGTGCCAACATTGTTGATGGCGTTGGTGGATCCCGTGTTCTGACGCAGGTCGCCACCCTCTGCGTTCACCACGCCCCGATTGTTCAGGACCCCGTTCTGGAACCAGATCCGTTCACTCCCAAGATTGAACGTTCCGCTGTTTTCCAGAACGCGGCTGATGTATTTCGTGCTTCCAGCGCGGACGTTAAGAACCGCATTGGAGGCAACGACAGTGCGGCCCGAGCCGCTCATGTTCCCGGCATCCCACACGAGTTCGTTTGTGAAGGTCACCACGCCCGACCCGCCGAACTCGCTCGCGTAAACCCACGCGGCACCGAACGTCTGCGGCGCATTGAAGAACACGGATGCGGAATTCGTGATCAACAGCACGCCCTGCGGTTGGATGGGTTCATGAACAGTCACAGTGCCGCCGCGGAAGCTGAGAGGACCCAGCGGCTCGAAAGCGCCAAGCAGGTTGTGCGTGCCGCCAGTGAACCGGATTTCTCCATCGCCACCGAGATATGAGCCTGCGTTGTGGGTCACGCTCGCGCTCAGGGTCGCAAGGACATTTGAACGGACCAGGATTGAACCCGAGTTCGTGCCCGTGCTGCTGATGTTCACGCTGCCCGACTGGACATCGACAATTCCAAGGTTGTTCAGTGTCAGCCCAAACGCCAGCGTGTTAGTGCCCGTCTTCGTGATCACGCCATGATTGTGCAGCGCGCTGGCGGCATTGTTCAGGGTAAAGGTCAATCCGTTCTGCACCTGCATTGCCGCACCTGGCAGGTTGTTCAATGTCCCTGCACTGCAATACAAGGTTGTGTTTTCCGGCACCAAGATGGTTCCCGAATTGTCGAGGCGCCGCTGCAGGTATTTCGCGTTCGCGGCTGTCACCATCAGCGTCACGCCCGCCGGCACGATCGTGCGGCCAGTGCCCGACATGAAGCCTCCCGCCCATACGAGGCTGTTCGTCAGCGTCACGTCGCCACTGCCTTCCAGCGATCCGGAGCTGGCCAGGATCATGTTGCGGATCACTTGGTTCGCGTTGATTCGCACGGTGCCGCCACCGATGTTGAGTGACATTGAACCCGGCATCGTATTGCGGATCGTCACCGTTCCGCCGTTGAACGCGGCCGTGTTCTGCGGCAGGAACGTCCCGAGGATATCATGCGTTCCGCTCGAGAATATGAAGTTGCCGGCGCCGCCAAGGAGGGAACCCGCCGCGTGGCCATGGTTCGAACTAAACGTGACGCTGGCGCCTTCAGCGACATCGATCGTGCCGCTGTTAATGCCATTGCCGCCGAACGTCGCAGTACCGCCGTTCACATGGATCGCGCCGCTGTTGTTTACAGGCAGGCTGCCAAACGAAAGCGCTCCCGAGCCGCCCTTGTTGATCGTGCCAAAATTCTCAACCAGGTTGACGCCGGAATTCCAAGTGAAGCTGCCGCTCTCCGGGATGTTGATGACCCCGTCGAAATCATTCCTAAGCGTGCCGTTTCCGAACAGCAGGTTCACGCCGTTCGTGAGCGTCATCTCACCCCGATTGATGAGGGTTCGATTGAGGAATCGATTGGAGCCTGCAGCGAGGCGCAGCCGGCTGTTCGGGGCCATGATCGTCTTGCCGGTCCCGCGCATCGTTCCCGATTGCCAAAGAAATTCACCCGTGAACGTCACGTCGCCGTTGCCGATGATCTCGCCGCCGTTGAATCGAAAATACCGTGCAAGCGGCGGACGCGGATTGTTGAAGACCAGCGAGCCCGCGTTCAGTTCAGTTGCGATATCAAAGGCGCCGTCGACGTGCAGTGTGTGATTACCGTTCAGCAACAGGCGGCCATCGCCGGTCACCGATGCGAGACTGTTCAGCACGTGCACGCCGCTTGCGAATTGCAGGGTCGAGTTGCTCGCCACCAGGAAAGCGCCCGAATTCGTTGCGCCCGAGTCCAAGCGCAGCGTACCCGTCAGAACTTCAACGATGCCATCATTGCGGAACGTCTGGTTGAACTCGGATGTTCCTGTGCCCGCCGTCTTGACGAATCGTCCAAGGTTCACAATGTAACCCTCAGTCGCCCATCCCCCGATCGCTGTCGATGTAGTGTCATCGTTCTCGACTTCAAATACCCCCACGTTCCTGAATTCGGCCGCGCCGCCAATGGTCCAGTTTCCTGTGCCTGACCACACGCCTTCTCCTACATTGATCAGCTTGCGCTGGATCAAGGACTTCGAGCTGTTGCCACTGATCGTGAGGAAGGCGCTGGCAGGAACCAGCGTCGTGCCTGTCCCGTCCATTGTGCCCGTGCTCCACTGCAAGTGGCTGGCAATGGTAACGTTGTCAGAGCCGCGCAGGTTCCCCGACAAAGCCAGGTTCGTGATGATGATGTCGTTTCCTGAACTGAACTCGAGCCGGCCCGACGTGGAGCTAACCATCGCGTGGCTGATCGGAGCAACGACGGCGCCCGGGCCGAACACGCCGATGCCGGAACTCGCGGTGACGGAACCCGTGACATTAAAGACGCCAAGGTTCGTCACACTGCCGTTTGCGAACACCACTGAACCTTCGCCCGAGACAATGGCCGAGGGTGTCAGTGCGTGCGCGCCTCCCGACCAGCGCAGAGTGGCGCCGTTCGTTAGATAGAATGCGCCGGTGCTGATGCCACCAAGCTGCGTGTCGAATGTGCCCGCTTCGACTGAGACAACGCCGTCATTGAAGAATGTGGCGTCGAGGAGAACGGAGCCGCTGCCGCCCGTCTTGCGAATGGTTCCACTGTTCTTGACTGTGGCGGCGGTTGCCCATCCGCCGACCGTGTTGAAGAACGTCGCATTGGTGTGGAATTCCAGGTACCCGGAATTCTCGAACACACCATTGTTTCCAACGTTCAAGCCTGAGGTCGCAAACCAGTCCGCTTCACCTTCGTTTCGGAAGGTGGATTGATAAATGCCCTTCGGCGAGCTGCCCGAGACTGTGAGCGTGGCATTCGTTAACACACGCATAACGCCGGTTCCGGAGATCGAGCCCTGGGTCCATGTCATTGCCTGCGACACCACAATGGTGTCCGAACCGCTGAGCGAATTTCCCACGGTCAGGCTGCCGATTTGAATCTCCGCGCCCGTGTTGAAGGCCAGGCCGGAGTTGTTGGCCGAGGTGATCGCCACGGCCTGCAACGGTGAGACATTCGCACCCGCGGCAAATGAGGCTGTGCCGCCATTCGCATCGAGACTGCCCGCGATGTCAAACGTGCCGTGAATGGTCACCGTTCCGCCGGCAAACACAGCCGAGCCGTTGCCCTGCACGCGCGCGGTCGATCCCAGCACATGGTTGCCGCCTGACCAGCGCATTTGCGTGCCCGGCGAAATATTGAATGTGCCGCCGCTCGTGCCCGCAATCCCTGCCTGGAACGCCCCGCTCTGAATCACGAGGGCGCCATGGTTGTTGAACGTGGTGCCAAGATGGAACGTTCCGATGCCCGCGCTCTTGCGGATTGTGCCCGTGTTGTTGACGTACGAACTCGTCGCCCAGCCGCCCACCGCGTTTCCAATCTCGGTGTCTGTCAGGATCTCAATGGTTCCTGAGTTGTTGATCGTGGCTTCACCCCCGATTGTGATTCCGGCAGCTGCCGCAAAGATAATCGTTCCCGCGTTTTGAACGGTTCGCGCCACCAACTGCTTCCAGTCAGACGTTGTGATCATCATCTGGCCGCCCGCCGCAATCGTTGTGATGCCGTTGTTATGCATCGAGCCGCCCAGCCAGTTGAACCGGCTGGCAATCGCGATCACACCGGGTCCGCCGAGGCCGCCGCCGCTCTCAAGCGAAACCACGCCGCTGCCCCGCACTTGAAGCGACCCATTCACCGTCAAGGTTCGTCCACTGATGCGGAACGTTTGCGTTCCGCTCTGCGCGCCGAACACCAGTTCGCCCACCGTGCTGTCATTATTCAACGTGACCGTGTAATCGCCATCGACGTCGATGATTCCCGGCTTTGACACGGACGGCAGGCCATCGGTCCAGCGGTTCGTGTCTGAGAAGAGGCCATTCACAGGAGCTTTCCAGCGCGTTACAGGGAACGACGGATTGTCGAGGACCGTCACTGTGATGTTCGTGAAGCCCGACTCCGCGTTCGTTCCCCCCAGGCCCGTCGCCTTGAGCGTCAACTGGTATGTCCCCGCGTCCGCAAGCAGCGGCTTCAACGCGACCGTCCCGGCGGCAAATCCGTTCGTCGCGCTGTTTGTGAATGTCACGCCGTTGATCGACGCGAAGATTGGCGCGCTATTCGAGCCGCCGAAGCTTACCGACACGAGCGGCGCGTTGGACGAACTGACCGTGAACAACACGTTCGTGAATTCACCCTCAGTGAGCGTGATGTTCGGCTCGATGTTGAAAACGATCCCCGTCGTCGCAAACAATGGCAGCGGGTCGACACCGTCCCACAATCCATCCTCGTCCGAGTCAGGATTCAACGGATTGGTTCCGCCAACGATTTCCGCGCCATCCGTCAGTCCGTCATTGTCGCTGTCAGGCCGCGCGGGATCGGTGCCCAACCCGCGTTCCTGCCCGTTTGTCAGCCCGTCACTGTCGAAGTCATTTGCATCCGCGTCCGCAATGAACGCGTTCATGCCGCGATCGGACTCGAACCCATTCAGCCAGCCGTCGCCATCGTCATCGGCCTCACGCGGTCGAATCTCCAGTGCGACGGGCTCCTGGTTCCAACTGCGCGCGAAGGATGCCACGTTCGCTATTCGCACGCTGAATTCCATGGGACCGTGATGGGTTGGAACGGTCAGCTGAACAGCCACATTGGTTGCGTTCTGGTTCACATTGACTGCCGCCTGGGCGTTCGTGCCAAAGCGGAAACCCCAGTACGTCGCAGCCATGCCACGTTCATATCGGACATGAGCCACGGCGCGCTGGCCGGCCACCAGCTTCGTGCCGTTCGTGGGCCATTGTTCAAGAATCCCCGCGGTTCGGAATACAGAGCGCCAGCCTTCTGCTGGGACAGGCAGGCCATTGGCATCCCGGAGCGCATTGGTCGTAGTGTCCGTCACGCCTGCAAACAGCACGTTCGTAAAGTACGCCCCCGGTCGCAACGCCGCCGCAGGTTCGATCTGCAGCTGTGATGAGTTCACGTCGACGACGTACGGAATGGCGTCCCCAAAGTTATTGGTGATTGTCAGCACATTCGTGCCGGGAACCTGGAGGCGAACGGTTTCGCTGAAATTCCATTCGGGCTGCACCCAGAGCGATACCGCAGGGGCGCCGTTGGTTGGGTCAATGCTCGTCAAACGCGGCGCAGTGACGTCAGGCACCTTGAAGATAACGACGTGCGACACAACGTTGCTCGAGTCGTCCGTTGCCCAGAACTGCGCCTGAATCGAGCCGCCGTTCTGCAGAACGTTTGTCAGCCCGAGCTGCAGCGTGTTCGTCTGCAGCGCGTTCGCCACAATTGCGATGTTCGTCTCGAACGCCATGCTGACAAGACTGCTGAGTTGAACCTTGATTCGCAGGTTGCTGCTGTTGTCTCGAAGACCCAGCACAAAACTGAGCGGCTGCGTGGGATCCACGACTTGCCCGGAAATCGGGCTTAAGATGCTGAATGCCGGCGTCGTCGCGTCATGCAGTGTGTAATCCAGCATGACCTCCTCCGACTTGGCGCCCGATGAATCGGTCGCCTGCGCATGGAACTGAAGCGGTGCGCCCGCGAGATTGGTTGCGGGCACGGTGAAGGTCAAATTTGTCAGCGCGCCGCTGCCGAACTGGCGAACGGTCTGAATCGCACCCACACCAACCAGCGTCACATTCGTCACAGCGTTGTCGTCGCTCGCGCTCAGCGCAAATTTGAATTCCTTGCTCGTTCCGACAAGACCGTTCGTCGGATCGATGCGCACAAGGGTGACCGTGGGTGCAAGGTTCGGAACGACTTCCACTTCGAGCTGGCGGATTTCTCCGTCATTTCCGAAGGCGTCCGTTGCAATCGCTTGAAGACGGATGAGGCCATTGGTTGGCAGCTCGACACTGCCGATGTAGGGGGCGGTCGCCGCGAACGAAATGGGTTCGAGTTCCTTGAAGAAACGAACGGTGACTCCCGATTCTGGCTCGGCCAGCACGGCTTCGATTGGAACCGTGGCGCCTGCAACTGGCGAGCCGTTCAACTTCAACGTCGCAATCGCCGGCCCATGAGTGTCGAGCGTTGCGAACGTGGCGGTGAGTGGCTCGGCGGCAAAGCGGTTGCCGGCAAGGTCAATGAGATTGCTGATCACCAGGCTGTAGGTGCGGTTTGGCAACAGCGGCGCCGCGGGCGCAAACGCAAGGATCTTGCCGTCAGCGCTGAGATTGGCGGTGCCCGGAATATTACCGTTCACGTCGCTCAACGAGAAATGGATGTCCGAACTCCGCAGCGGTTCGTTGAACGTCACCCGCAACGCAGCGAGCGGTTCAACCTGAACCATTCCGTTTGTCGGGAACATGGAAACCAGCAACGGCGGATCGTCGTCCCGCGTGGTGAACGAACTCACAAAAAGCGACGGCGTGTAACGGCCCACGAGGTCGGTCGGCCCCGTGGCTATCAACATGCCGAGCGCATCGCGGCGTTCCCCGCTGATGATTGCCAGTTCATACGTGGTCATGCTGCGAAGCGGCTGGTTTGGCATCAGCCGGATCACGCGAGGCTCGCCATCTTGAGAATGCGCAACGAGTGTCACGGTCGCGCGGACAATGTTGGTGGGGCCGCGGAGGTAAATGCCGTTCGTGTTGCCATTCACGCTCTCCGCAAGGAGGGCTTCGTTGAAGGTGATGTCCACTGCAGTGTTGATGGGGACACCGGCCGCCGTGGCCACAGGGTTGAGGTTCGTCACGATCGGATAATCCTCATCCAGCCACAGGGTGCCCATGTCGGCGATCTGGCCGTTGGTGGCGAGCAGCCCGCCTTCATGAATCAAACCGTTGAAGCGAAGCGAGCTCGCATCGATGGTGAAGCTGCCCATCGGAACGTTGGTGAACCCAAACCTTCCGTCGAAATCCGTCGCGACGACGGACACACCCGCCGCGCTGCTCAACGTATTGAACTTCAGTACGACCAGGTTGGTGGGAACGGCTGTGGCTCCATCGGCGCGCACAATTCTGCCAATCACGATGCCGCTCGGCGCGAGCGTCAGACGGCTGTCGTTTGTGGTGTTGTGGGCTGTGATGATGCCGTTGGTGCTGGCCGAAAGAGACTGGCTTTCGGCCACGATTCGAAACTGGCCGACGGGAATGTTTGGAATGACAAATTTGCCTTCTGCGTCGGCGACAAGATTGCCGCGCTTCTGGTTTTGAAACGGCGCGCTTAAGAACTCTACACGCAAGAGCGCGAACGGCACGGGCACCAGACCGCTGCTGTTAAACACCTGGCCTGTTGCAGTGCCAACGCCGTTCAGGCGAACCGTGATTGAGTTGCTTGGGACCGAGGCAGTCAGCGTGATGTTTGAGATGCCGGCGTTGAACGTCTCCGCCGGGTTCAATGCGGAAGCCCGCACGGTCACTCCGCCGATTTTCAAATTGTCAAAGAATGCTTCGCCATTGGGATCGACGTCCTTCACGCCTCCGCCGAAAGCCGAGGCGATGACCTGGACATTTGAAGCTGGCGTCACGCCGTCGGGGCGGACGACCCGCACGAGCAACTGGCCCGTCGGCTCCTTCGCCGGGAGGGTGAGATTCACGGTCAGCGTCGGCGCCGAGTCCGGCAATGTGACGACCTGGTGAACGCCGCGGCTTGGATTCTGCACCTGGGCGGACAAGCTGTAACTTCCGGGCGTGAGGCCGGGGAAGGAGAAGCCGCCGTCCTGACCGGTGGTGACGCTGCGTTGAAGCGAAAGGCCATCGCGCGGCTGCAAACGGACTTCGGTTCCAACAACGGGCTGCGCCGTACCGGCTTCGAAAATCTGGCCGCGGATCTCGCCCAGCGGTTGTTCCGTGAGGTTCACCACCGCGAGCTGATCCACGAAGCTCAGCGTGACCGAACTTGCCGCCGAGCGGCCCGTGACTGGATCCGTTGCCACAACGCGATACGTGCCGAGTGGAACACCCGTGGCGGCGAAAGCGCCCGTTGCGTCGGTGGGCACGTTGGCGACATTGCCAATCGCAATGCGCGCGCTCACAATCGGCGATCCATCCGCCAGGTGGCGGAACGTTCCACGAACGGTTGCGGTGCCGCCGAGCGTCAGGGTCGCGCTCGTCAATTGCCCGTTGGTCACCGACATGCCAATCCGTTTTTCCAGGGTCGTGCTGCCCGTCGTGTAACGCACGAGCAACGAGTACCAGCCCGGAATGAGGCTTCCCGTTTCGTATGTGCCGTTAGTCCCGGTCTGGCCGTCGCGGTTCTCGCGGAAGATTCCGCCGGAGAGGCTCACAAAAGCGCCTGATGCGGGCTGCCCGTTTGCCTGGACCACTGTCAACTTGAGGTCGCCCAATCCGAGCAAGGGAACTTCCACGAAATTCGTACGGCCTGGCGCGACCTGCGCTGAAACACGGCCCTGATAGCCCGTAAGTGGATCGACAGCTGTCACCGTGTAGCCGCCCGCAGGAATCTGCATCTGGTTGTCGAAGAAACCGTTCGTATCGGTCGTGTTCACGATGCCGGGACCGAAGGACGTCGTCACTTCAACGCCGGCGCCCGCAACGGTGCCATCGGGATAAATCACGCGCCCTGTAAGCCGCCCGTGTGTTTCACCACGCGGCGGAAACTTCATCACGAGGTTCGTCACGCTCAGGTCCTGGTCGGTCGTGCGGCCGCTCGTTGACAGCACAACGGTGTAGAAGGGCGATGCCACTTGAATTCCCCAGTCGCCCACCATCAGACGATTCTGGAAAAGAAACTCGCCGGTTGCAGCGTCGCTGTCCCGATCCCCAACAATCGTCATCCCCGGTGCGCCGTTCTCAAGCCGTCCAATGCCAGTCAATCGCACGCGCGCGCCAATCGGAACGGACTGGTCGTTCAACACAATCCCGCCAACTGAACCGACCGGAAAGTAGCGCACATCAGCCGCCGCCGTGTCGCCATCTGCCAGCACGGTTGTTTTCGTGTAGCCCCACGATCCAGGATTCACGTTCGTGGTGGCGGGAGTGACACCCGCATACAACGCGAACGCCTCGCCAACCGCAGCCATGATTTCGTCTTCAGAAGCTGTATCCAGATTTTCAAGCAGCTCGTCGATCGGCTTCTTCACTGGCGGCGCGGGGGCGCTGACCGTGTAGGTGCCGGGCGGGATGTTGATGAACTTGAAAAAGCCGTTGTCGTTGACCTTCGTCCAAAGGAATCCCTTCTCCTGTGGAATGGCGACGTTGATGCCGCTGATCGGAGTGCCCTGGGCATCGCGAACCTGCCCCGCAATGACGCCCGCTGGCCGAAGCCGGACGAGAACGAAGTTCGTCACACCAGGCAGCACCTCCAGTGTGGAGCTGCCGAGACGCGGGAAATTCTGTGGCGCGAGATGGCCCTCGAGACCGGCGCTGATTTTTCGGATGCCGATGGGAACACCTGTGAGCGTAAATAAACCATTGGCATCGGTTCGCACCAATGTAGTGCCGCCCGCAACCAGCGCCTGCGCGACGGGCTGGCCTGAACTGTTCTCCACACGGCCCATGACGACCGCCGTGCCCTGCAGCGCAACACTGACGTAGTTCGCTCCACCCGCGACGAGGTCCACCCCCGCGCGTTCTCCCTTCCGGCGGCCATCCTCGGAAATCGCGAACACCTGATAGCGGCCCAGCGGGATGTCGCTCAGCTGCCAAAAGCCTTCGGCGTCGCTCGTGGTGATGCCCACCACGCCGTCAGCGCCCCGGATGAACACCTGCGCGTTCTGATGCGGCGTCACGTTGTCGGCTTCGTTCACAACGCCGCGAACCGTCGTGCGAACCACTTGTTCAACCGTGGGCGCCGTCAATTGAATCACGAGGTCCGCTGTTTCGCCAACCTGCGTCAGGATTCCGGCCACCGTGCGAAACTGTCCGAGGCCCGTCTTGACTTGAACCGTGAACGGTCCGAGAGGCACGCCGTTGAATTGGAAGCGCCCGTTGCTGTCGGCAAAAATGCCGCGTCCCAATTCCCGCGAGTTTCCGTCGGGGAACAGGTTGACCGCCGCCTGCGCCGCCGGGGTTGCACCGTCTGCCGCAATGACGCGGCCGGAGACCGTTCCGCGTCCGCGGAATCTGAGGGCCACCGCAATCTCCTGTCCCTGCATGCCTTCGCGATATTCAATGCGATCGCTCCAGATGGCGCGATCAAGGCTCTCTGCCAGTGCGACAGCCTGCGTGATATTTGTGGCGCCCAGCGTCGCGACGATATGCGCGTGCGCGGCCTGGAGCAGCAGGCGGTCGCGATCGAAGTAATTTCCGCGATACGACTGCAGGATGAGTTCAATGGCTTCCTGGCTCAGCCCGCCCATGTCAGTCGCGGAAATCGTGTAAGGAACGCCTGCGAGGATGAAGTCGAAAGTGAATCGCCCCGTCTCATCCGTGAACACCTGCGAGATGCTCGACACGTCCTGATCACAACGATCGAACGGATCCTTGTAGAGATCGTTCATCGTCAACGTCACGGGCACATTGGCCGCAGGGCTGCCGTCCGCGCGCAGGACGATGCCGTTCACCGCCACGCCCTCTGTGATGAGATTGCTGATGGGCAGGGAATTGCTGACCATCAAATTGCCGCGCGGATCTGCGACGCCATTCACGGTCATGATGCGCGGACGCACTCCGCCTGTTCCCTGTTTCAGATTCAACAGCGCGACGCGGCCGCCCGGCTGAATGCGCACGGCCTGCGCGGCGTTGCCGTTATCGAGCGTGTAGGCGGACGGCATGTTGACGTTGGTCTGCGTCATCGGCTTGGAGAACAACACACCCAGCACAGTCCCGTAATTCCATGCAGCCGCGCCATGACAGCTCGGCTTCGGGCGAACCGATTCAATCTCCGGCAACTGCCGAACCATGAGCAGCTGGGGCGGCAACTCGCTGATCGGAGTGACTGTTCCTGCGATCACCTGGTTCACCGAGCCATTGCACTCTGGATCGAGCTTCAGCTCGTGTGACGTGTCTCCAACGTTGTAGCGCAGACAACTGCCGACGGGCGGGTTGTCAACCGTCCACCGAATCTGCTCGCCCGTGCCATCAGCCCGCAGCCGCACCACGGCCAGATCAGCCTGCGGCGTTGTTCGATTGATTTCCCAACGCACGACACCATTGGTCGGCTTGAGAACAAGCCAGCTTCCGTTCGTCCCTGAATAACCGCCGGATTGCGGAAGACCCGGGCGGCCGAGATTCACCACGTCATCGTCCCTGCGAAAACGCGGCGCTGCGGAATCAGTATTCGCCGATGCAAAAAACCATGCTTCACCACGCCCCGCGAAATCGCGGGCGCGTTCCACGAGCAACGCGGTGGCGTTCATCGGGTTGTTGGTTTGAATTGCATGGAACACGGCATCGCGCCATTGCTGGCCGGCTTCGGTGCCTGTGATGATTTGGTCAAAGCCCTCGTTGAACACGCGTCCGCCCTGCCAATCCAATGCGACATCCGGCAGCACGCGGGTGAGCGATTCGCCGTAAGCGACGCGTTGACCGGCTTCAGCCAGTTCCAGCACGCGCGTCTGAATCGTGGACCACGAAATGCGCTTCACGCCCGGCGGCAACAGCGGCGCCGTGTAAACACTGAGCGCCTGGCCAAGAACCCGATTGGCGGCGTAGAAGACTTCGCCGGGAAGCTGGTCCACATAATCGGGATAGCCGATGCTGTCGGGTGAAAGCTCCACACCGCGTTCGTCCACGCCCATCGTCAGGCGAAAACGTCCCGTGACACTGTCATCGCCCGTCGTGAGATTCGAAAAACGGATCTGTCCCGTGCGCTCGGCGCGGAGCTGGTAGCGGGCCGTGACAGATTCACCCGGCTTGATGTTGCCGAGTTCCACGCGTTCAGGTGACAGCAACGTGGCGCCACTGACACTTCCCTTGGGCAGCGCAACGCTGACAAGGTTGGCTTCGACCTGTGACGTGTTCAGCACGGTCACGAATGCTTCGTAAGGTTCGCCCGTCCGCACGGTGCGCGGATGCGTGAACGTCAGCGAGAATTTGGGATTCCGCACGAGAACTGAGCCTGCGGCCGCGCCCTTGATCTTAACGAGGCCCGACGCGAGGCCGTCGAGTTCGCCCGTGAGTTCCAGATTCATCACGTGCAAGCCTTCGCGCAAACCTTCAACAAGAAACTCCGCCTGTCCCGATTGTTTCGGATAAAGGCGCAGGATGTCGTCGGCCGTTCCCACAACGCCATCGGCGCCAGGGCGCACGATTGCCTGCGCAGGTTGAATGATCTTGTTCGGGCCGACTCGCGCGAAACGCAAAGGATCGTCGCCTGGCGTTGCGTAATCTTCAGCCGGAATCTGATCCGCGCCCGGCGGCAGCACGAGCTTGGCCTGGAGGTTGAGCACGCTCAGGCCGGAGTTCTGCGGCGCGGCGTTCTCCGTGAAAATCTGGACGCTGAAAAACTGGTTGAGATAACCAATGTTGCCCGGAATCACCATCAATGCCGGAATGGGTGGAATGTCGAGTCGCAGCCGCGGCGAGCTGGGCTCCGCGAGTTCGAAGTTGCAACCCTTCACGACCAGGTTCAAACCGGCGGTCTCCAGTTCGGGCGGCAGCGCGACGTTCTCGCGGCTCGTGAGTTGATCGTTGATGCGCTGAGCCTCAACGAGGCGGCGCTCCAATTCCGCGGCAGGAATCACTTCGGTGCTGCCCTTGAAGTCAGGCGTCACGACCGGGAACTTGATCGGATACGTCTGGCCGTCGAGGACAAACCCGACTTCAAATTCGACGGCGCGGAAGTTTGCTTCGTCAATTGCAATTCCCTTGTCCTGGATTTCCTGCAGCGTCAGCGGACGCGATGTCACTGTGGACACGAGCAGCTCCGCGAAGACGTTTACAGGAACGCTGGAAGGAATGCCTTCCATGCGAACCGCGCCCGTGGTGGCGTCGACGAGCCGGATGTTGTCCAACTGATACTCGCCGACGAGATTCAGCACGGGCAGTTGCAACGCCTGATTCAACTGGCCGACAAGACGGCGCGCAGGGAAGGACGGCCCTCGCAGCGTCGCTTCGACATAGGCGCCCTGCGTGATGCTGTTGTCAGGAGTTTTGGCCGAGCCATCGGCATTGACGAGTTCAACCATCACTGAACCCGCGACGCCCTTCGGGACCGCCACCGCAGCGGGCGACACCCGGAGGTAATTGCCAACGATGCGGTAATCGAGGGACGTGAGCGGCTCAGCGGCGTGAACGGACAGGATGCTGACAAGCGCGAATACAAGTGCAGCGGAAAACTGCATCGCCGCATGCGCCAGGATGAATTGCCACGTTCGCTTCTGAATGCTCATGGAATGGCTCGAGTGTGTCATTTCCGGTTTGCGCGACAATGGGACCAAAGGAGTACTGAATGCGCAGTTCATGTTATTTCGCGTGAAAGAACCGCCGCATCTTGCTGGTGTCGATGCTCTGCGTCACAGGATCGAAGAACATGCTTTGCTGGGCATCGACCCAGTCCTTGCGGAAGCTGCTCCAGCTCTGGCCAGGCCAGCCCGTGGATCCCGGGAAGCTCAGCGCATGCGTCCCCGCCGCGTCGAGTTTGTTCCGCAGCATGCCGCCCATGCGCACCACGTCGCGATGGGTCATCCAATGCGGCGTGTCGAAGGCGGTGAGATTGCCTTTTGAGTCGGCGCGGATCGTGAAGCTTTCGCCTGGATGCCCGACTTCCCGCATGTATTGGCCGTTCACCTTGCCCTTCTTGTCGTACATCTGCGCCATGCTCAGGTGCGAACCATGCTGGAACGGCGGGTTTGCCGGCATTCCCGTCGCTGCGCGGCTGCGCTGATTCCACATCTTGGTGTAATTACGGTTCGCCGTTTGCGTGAACTTCTGGATTTCCTTCAGCGTCGCGGGGCGGCCCTTCACTTCAACATGCAGGATATCCGCGTCCGACACGTAAGTGACGCCATCGCGCGTGATCGTGGAATCAGCGCCTGTCTTGTCCTTGATATGAATCGGCTTTTGTGGAAGGCCCTGCTTCACGCCGAGCTGACGCGCAAAGCGCTTGTCCCCGAAACTGCGAATGCTCAGGCGCGTGATGCCGTGCTTCTTCATCGCTGGGATGATCGCGTCGATTTCAATCTGCGTAAGCCCCGACTTGATCAGATGCTCCCGCACCGCTGACGGGATCTGCGGTGAACTGCGGAACTGGTTCACCAATCCCGCGGCGCGGCGCGTGAGTCCGATTGAACCGTTGATGCCCAATTGCATGACGCCGAACGCTGCACTCGCCGTCTGAACGTCGTTGATGATGAGTTCCGCTCCGCGCATGGCATCGAGCGCGCCCTGTGATCCCGGGTTGCCCGAGTGCAGGAGATCCCAGCCTTTCGCGGCGCCCGTTCCAAGGTTGAGAACGGTTGCCACGAAACCATTGGATTCCGCTGGCCCGCTTTCCTGCGTCGATTCCTTCCCGGCTTCATCGCCGTTGTCCATGCCTTCCGGCGTCGCGTGTCCCGTCGGGTCGCGCAAGCTCACGGGGTTGTTTGCAAAACCTGCGTATTGGTTCACGCCATCGACGTAGCCGCTCGGGTCGCGCGAGAGGAACATGCCTGTTGCGGGGTCATAGAAGCGCGCGCGGCAATAAACCAGGCCGCTGTCGTAATCGAACACCTGCCCGTGGAACAGGAATGGCGAATTCACCGAACTGCGCGCGAGCATCGCAGCCGCCGTGCTTCCTGCAGGCGCTCCCGTGAAGATCACTCCTGGAACCAGGTTCAGGTTCAGGCTGACAGCGAGGTTGGTATTGTTTGCTTCATCCTGAATCGTTCCGGCATTCAACGTGAACTGGATGGCACCAGTGATCGCCTGTGCAGGCACGAAGCGGAAGGCGCTGCCAAACGAGCGGCCTGCAAGGTTCTCTTCGAAAACCACGGTTCCAGCGACGGCATTGCCGCCTGAACGCACTTCAAAGATGCCGCTGGCGCTGACGAGGGACGTCACAAGGTTGGTCATGGAATCGTTGCCATTGAAACCGGGGAGGACGGCTTCAGTGAATTCCACCAGCAGCGAATTGGTCTCGAACAGAATGCGCGAAATCTGAGGCGCCGCATTATCGGCCGCCTCGATCGCCGGCTGGCCCCACGCGTCATAGATCACGCGTTCAACGAGGTTGCCCGCCGCATCTGTGACGCCGAGAACAGAGCGCACCACGTCACTCAGGAAATAATGGCGGACAAGGTTCGTTCCACTCAACGCGATGTCGCCCGCGATCAATTCATCGCCTTCGTCACCGTAGAAATACCGGCCAGTGACAGCGCCATCGTTCAGAAGGTCGCGCTCCTCGATCAGGTTGCCGCCATCATAAATGAACGCCACGTCGGATGGTACACAACGCGACGCGGACCCGCTGACCTTGCGGCGAATGCGCAAGCCTGACGGACCGAATTCGTTGTCGATCACCACGCCGTCATCGCGGCTGATCTTCACCAGCTGGTTCAACGCATTGAACGTATTCGTCGCAGTGACCTCGACGGGTTGCGTGCTGCCCGGGATCCGCACCCACAGACGCGTCGTTGTGATGTTGCCCGCCTCATCGCGCCCTCGAGCGAAGCCGTCAATCGTTGGCACAAACAGCATCGAATCCGGCACTCCAAACGACGCCGCCATCGGAGGAAGCGTCAATCCGTCAGGGTTCAACGTGCTGATGCCCTGAAGCACGTCGGTCGTGTTGTAGCTCATCTCACGGGCGTACTCGCCGGCTGCCCAGGAACCCGTCACGCCTGAAGGAACCGAAAAGCCCGGAATGGTGCGATTTGCATTGGCCCCCGACAACGCCGGGCGAACCCCGATGTCAGCGCGCCTGACGCGATAGCCTTCGTCATAGGCGAAGAAATCCGCGCGGCCGCCGCGATGCATGAACTGCCGCGCCAGTTGCGCGCCATTGGGATCATATGCGTAGCGGACATCGGCCAGCGTGCGGCCCGCTGCGTCTACATAGCGCCGTGCAACAACGCGTTTTAAAGAATCGAACTCGTTGATCTGCAGCACCCGGCCCGCGCCCAACTCGCGTTTTTTCACCAGGGTGTCGCCGAGAAACTCAGTTTCGCGAATGATGGGTTCCCCGCTGTCAGGCGTGAGTGCCGTCAATCGGCCGACGTTGTCGCGAACGTTGTTAAGCCGGATCGCATTCTGCGGATAGACCACGTTCGATCGGAAGCCGCCGGCGTTCGCCATCTGCGTCACCACCGCATCCATGCTCGCCGGTCCGCTGCCTGGAACTGCAAACGTGTAGTGATGCGCGAACGATTTCTTGTAGCCCATCTTGTCGAACGTGAACTCCACCGAACCGGACGGATCGCTGACGCGCTTGAGGCGCTGCAATCCGTCATAGACGTAGCTTTCATTGCGGGCAGGACCAGCGCCGGTGATCACGCGGTTCGTCATCAATCCTTCCGCGTTGTAGCGCGCCTGGATCTGGATGCCGCGCGGCAGGGTCATGGTTTGTGGCGCATTCAGGGCATCGAAATCGCCAAACGTGCTTTGCGCGTTGCTCGGCAGAATGACTTTGGTCACGCGCCCCATCGCGTCGTACTCCGTCTTTTGCTTGTTCTCCGCCGTATCGCTCACGCCGCTCACAAGCCGTTGCAACGAGTAATCAAACTTCGTCACGACATCGTTCGGATCCGTCGATACCGCCTGCTCGCCGAGGATCGTGAACGTCTGCAGGGTTTTGATGCCGGCGCGATCCTCGATTTCCTTCACGCGCCCATCCATGCCCACGTCGAACTTCGTCGTCCTGCCTGCGTTGTCTGTGCTCAAGACGAGCTGATCGCGATCGTTGTAGGCAAACTCCTCGGTATAGATGCGGCCGCCCTCCGTCACCTTGCGGGTTTTAACATTGCCATTTGCGTCATAGGTTTTTTCAACCGTGCGCGTGGGGCTCTCTTCCTTCCAGACGCGGCCGATTTCGTCGTAATACGTCGTCAGCGTTGCGCCCAGAGAATCGGTGAAGATGCGGCGGCGATTCGCAGGATCGTAGGCGTAACTGGCCGTGGAGGTTCCGTCATCCCGCAGTTTGGTTTCGAACTCTGGGCGATCCAGGTCATCGAATTGCGCGGTGCTCTGCGCGAGCAATGTGCCCGTGCGATCGTATGCCGCCTTGCCGATCAGGTTGTTGTTCTCGTCGTAGCTCAGCACGTTCGTCGTGCCGCTGGGCGTGATGATCTGCACCAGCCGATCGTGCCCATCATAAACGCGGGTCTCAGTGGCCCCGCCTATCTCGATCGAAGTCTGGTTGCCGTTCCCGTCGTAGCGATACACCTCGCGATACGTCCCGCCGATCACGTAGTTCGTCAGCTGGCCGACATGGTTGTACTGCAGTTCGTGAACTTCGCCGCCAGGGAAAACCGCGCGCTTCACGCGCCGCATTTGGTCGGGTTCAAACGTGGTCACGAGATCCGTCGGGACGCCGTCCACTTCCACGTTCTTCAGTGTCTTGCCCGTCATGAATCCGACCTGGTCGTAGGTCCGCGTCTCGATTAAGGTCTTGCCTGTGTCCACGGTGCTGCGGACTTCCACGACGTTGCCGCTTTCGTCATAGGCGTAACTCGTCTCCTGCCCCGCGCGCGTGGCGCGGACAAGCTGGTTGCGTTCGTCGTAAATGAACTGCGTAACGATGTCGCGCGGATCGGTCACGGAGGACGGCAGGCCGCGCAGGGTGAAGTCGCTGCGAACACCCGTCGCGGGAGCAAACCCGTAGCGGGTCTCCAAGGTCCCAATCTTCATTGCCTGCAGGAACCCGTCCTCGCGGAACACCCATTCCCGTGTGATGCCATCGATGGCGACGTGCTTCACGATCTGGCCAAAGTCGTTGGCCGTGAATGTTTCGACCTGGCCGGCCTTGGTGACGCGCTCCGTGTCACGCCGATCAAGCCGCAGCGTGATCGCCGCCTCAATGCCGCGAAAATCCGTTTTGATGCCGGAAGGCAGGTTGTACCAATAGTCGTATTCCGCGGTGGCCGTAAGCACGGGCCCGCCGCGCGGGCCCGGCGTCTTCGTCACCTGGCGCACGTTCGCGCGGGCGCGCAGTGCGGGATGATTGGTGTCATAGATGTATTCAATCCGATTTCCCTCAGGATGCGTGACCGATTTGATCAGGCCGTTCGGATAGTATTCGGTCAGCGTTTTCTGCGGTGCATCTCCTGCCGCGCCTGCGAGTTGCACTTCCGTGGGGCGTCCAAACTTGTCGAACTTGTAGCTCGTTGTGGAAGCATCGGGATTCGTGACTTTCGCGTTCGCAATGCCTGATGTCAGCGCGCGTGCGCTGTTCGTCTGACCCAGCTCGAGCTTCACTTCGCCCGTCGCGACTCGCACCTTGCTCACGGTGTCGCGTCCCTTGAGCCCCAGTTCCGTCGCAGCGACGAGCGGTGTGCCGCGATTGTCGCCGCCAATGATTCCCGTCAGCGTCTTGCCTGAACGTCCCGGCTCGCTTGAATCGCTGTATGTGTAGCGCGTGACGGGGCGCCCTGTGAATCCTCCCCCAGCCGTTGTTTCCACGAGCGGACCTTCGCGCCGATCCAGCAAGCCGTCCTCACTGTAGTAGAACAGCACGTCGCGCTTCGAGTAGTCGAGCAGCCTGCAGATCTTGCCTGCGATCGCGGGGCGCAGCGTGGTTTCGTCAATGCCCGGGCGCCGCAGCGGATCCGTCGGGAGCCGCCACCATCCGATTTCAAGCGGACGCCGCAGTTCGTCATGAATGCGGGTCAGTTCCCCGCGCACATTGTAAACGAGCTCGAGCGAATTCTTGTCGTAACGATCGTAGATCTTCGTGAGGCGTCCCGCTGAATTGTACCAATACTGGGTGCCGTCCGGCTCAAGGCGCGCATAACGCCCGTCCTTGAACTTGAACATCAGGTTGAAGGCGCCAGGCGGCGGCAGATAATAGCGCGCAACCTTGTTCGTCCACCCGAGCACTTCGGTCACAAGCGGATCGCCAGCGACTTCAGGCGGCGCATTCGTTCCGGCGAATTTCCAAGCGATCACGCGCCCCGCCCCAGTGTAAAACAACAGGTCCTGGGACACCGCGACTTCGTGGTTGGTATCGCCGTCGCGAATCACGAGCGGCACCTTGGAATCGGGCGCCAACCCGCGGCTCGAGAGCTCGACCACGCGCTGGTTGTAGTTGAAATCCCAACCCCGTCCAAACGGCCCATCGTAGACGCCTTGCCCGCCAATGAAGCGGCGGAATTCAATCGGCAGCCGCCGTCCAGGCAACGCCATGTCGGTGGTTTCATTGCGCAACTCGCCACTGTGCGCAGCGATGGATCCCAACGCATCGGTCAGCGTGACCGCGCCAATCAGCGGGCCGGGGTTCGGCGACTGGATGTAATCCGCGGGATACGCGTAAGCCAGCACTTCAACGCCCGGGTAATGCACATTGTCCTCGGCGCTGATCTTGCCCACGAACCTGCCCAGCACGGGATTGTCCTTCAGCGATGGATCAATGCTCGCGCGCAGATAGGCGCCGCTCCACAGAATGTCGCGATCGATCTCGTCCTGCAGCGTCGCAATCTCCGCCTTGGACATCTCCTCGCTCACGAGCGCGAACGGACGTGAGAGATAGACGTTGTAGAACGGACTGGCAGGATTGCTGGAAAGCCGCCACGCCTTGCTCGCGCGAACAGGCGCTTCATCGGCCAGTGGCGTCTGCTCCAGCTGCGTCAACGCCAGCGTGCTGAATGCATTCACTGGCGGGAACAGGAATCCCTGCTTGCGCAATGGTTGCCCCGCCCAGTTCAAGCTCTCCAGCGCGAGGTCGATTGTCTCGCCGGCGGAACCGGGAGCGTGCACGACCACGTAATAATGCGTGACGCCCAACGCGGGGGACAGAGTGGAAGGCACCACGCCTGGTTCACCTCGATAACGGGAAAGCCAGAGGTCGGCTGCCGGCGCAAAGCCCGCCAGCACGGATTGCAGATTCGGATGATTGACGAGGTCCGCGGGTGCAAAGGGCGTGTTCGTGGGCGCGCTGACAAACTGCAATGTTGGCGAGCCCAGCAGAAGACGATTGTTGGATTCGTCGCTGATGATGTTCAACCCCGCCAGCGTGCCATCAAAGGTGCGAACGCCATTTCCTGCGCCCGGCAGCACTCCCACAACCGCGGGATGAACGCCGTCCTGCCCGATGGGCGAACGGAACCACGCGGGATCGATGATCAAGATGTCCTTCTCCGTCGCGAGAAGGAGCATTCCGTCTTCGCGGCGAATCGCCGAATAAATTGAAGTCCCGTTCTCCGCCGGAATCGGAATCTCCGCAAACAGGGTCGGATCGATCGGCAACGTTACGTCCAGCACAACCAGCCGATTTGTCTGTTGATGTTCAAAGCCAGAGTCAACACGCACTGAGATCAGCGCCAGCCGCGCGAGGCGGAGTTGCTGGTTGTCGATCACAGGAAAATCAGACATCAGCAGCACCCGCCGCGGGCGGGCGTTCGTGAATGTATACGACGCCAGTTCGCCTTCCGGAAACGTTCCCGCGCTGTAGAGGGTGCGGTACTGGGGCGGCATGATTTCAACCGTCGGACTGCCGTTCGTGCCGAAACGATGTCCCGGATCCGTGACGACGCCAAGGAACTGACCGTTGTCCGCGAGTGCGAAATCGTTGATCCACGAGTCGCTGTCATTCAGCGTGAAGCTGAAGATCTTGCCAGCGAAGTTCACAGGTTCGCTCGCTGGCAGTGGCAGTTGATCGCCCGCATCCACGTAGTCGCCGTCGCCGTTCGCGTCCAGGCCTGCAAAGCCTCCTTCGGGCATTCTCAGATATTCCGCCGAACTCATGTTCTCAAACAAAATCAGCGTTTGCAGGTCGATGACGCCGACCGAATTGACGGAGCCGCTTTCGAGATAGCCGAGATAGGGAGCGGACCATTGCACGCGCGAAACCACCGCTTCAGGATTGAGCGAGAGGGCAACGCCCGCTTCCCACTGCGGGTTCAGCGGATCGCTGATGTCGATGACGCGCAGGTACTGGCTGCGTCCAAAGCCCGTGTAGCCGCCCACCACCGCCAGCAAGTCCTTCGTGACGACAGGGCCGTTTGTTGTGCGCACGAATGAGTAATTCGGGATGAGGACGAGGTCGCGGGGATACCCGCCGCCCAGCAGGAACTGCGCGGCGCGGCGCGGCGCTGCAGGATTCGAAAGATCGTAGATGGCGACTGCGCCGCTCGGCTGCGCTGCCCGGTCGAGCACATACGCATAGATCCCGCGAACGACCGCGCCACCACCGGAATTGAGATTCGGCAGCGTGCCCGTCAGCATTTCCGCAGTGGTGAAAGTCAGGACAAAGCTGTTGTTGCCGTCGACCGTGGGATCCTGGTCGAGGCGATTTCCTGACAGATCGCGCACGCCTGAGTTGACGGTCAACGTGTACTCCTTGCCGGGCTGAATTCCCGGGAAGTTAAGCGTGAGTTCCATCTGGTCGTCGCTCAGCCGCGGAGTTGCCCGCAAGTTTCCGGGCATGAGGCTGATGACGGTGGGATCGATCAGAATCGATCGATCGATCGGCTCGTCAAAGCGCAGCACGATGGATTGGCCGGGCGCCACGCCCACGCCGCCGCGGGATGGGATCGACGATATCACAAACGGACCCGTGACGTCATTGGGATCAGGTGCGGGAATGGTGTTGGTCGAGATCGGTTCGCTGCCGCCAAAGAAGATCGGGTACGCGCTGGTGACTTCGTTTCCGGAGTCATCGGTGGCGCGCGCCTGTACGAGCACCCGCGCAGCGAGCGGAGCGGAGACCAGCCACGTCTCGCGCCGCGTGAACGCGCCCAGGTCTTCGCTCACATCGAGGCCCAACTCAATTTCACTGACGGGAATGTTCGTTCCAAACCCAAGCGCAACGGCCTCTGCGATGGAAATCGAAAGTGCAGGACGCGACGCGTTGTCGGTCGCGATAATTTTCACGACAGCATTGCTGCCGGGATCAGGCCGTTCGGGCGAATGCGAAAACAGCAGCGTGGGCGAGCTCAGGTCGAGCGCATCGCGGGTCGGGAACACGATGTCCACCGGCTTGAAGAAGTTGCCGAGTGAAAATCGTTCTGCCTGGGACATGGCTGGAACAAACGCGATCGGCGCGGCGCCAGGGAAACGCGGGTGCGACGCCGTGACAACAGCCGGCGCCGCTTCAGTCACCACAACCATCATTGCGTAACTCGAGTTGGTTCCACCCGCGGCCGCCATGACGGTTCCCGGACGCAAGCGTCCAGGAATTCCCTGCGGCTGGCCGGGCGGCACTGCGCTCACCACAGCGCCCTGCAGGTTTTTTTCCGTTCCTGGAATCGGTTTCCCGTAGTTATCCAACTGCGCGGAATAAACGCGCCCTGCAATCGTCATCTGATGCCCGACGCTCATGAAGAGGGGCACGGTGAGCAGGTCGATGTTCAGCGCGGGCAGCAAGCCGTAGAACGGCGGCGAATGCGTCACCAGCCGCCCGTTCTCGAACTGCATGCGGTCGATGATTTCGTAAATCGTATTGGTGATGCCGTTGACGACATCCTCCCTCGGGATTGCCAGGCAGAACGTGGCATTCGTCGGATGCTCGCCTTCAGGCAAACCCAATTCCGCAACGTTGATTGGAATGGAGACGTCCATCGACTGGTTTAAGGCATCGCCGCTCAGCCGCACCACGAGCCCGCCCAAAGGCTTCGGCGAACCGGGCGGGACATTCGTCACAAACGCCGGGAGAGCCGCGGTGTCCAGTGCCGCAATCTTGAACTTCGTGCGGCCGGGAACGGAGCCTGGCTCCACCAGGACCTGAACCGTGCCTTGCGCATTGGTTGCCTCGATGGTTCCGCCGCCGTTGAACAGGCCCACGCTGCCGTCGCGGTAAATCTGCCGGCTCACAGGAATCACATCACGCGACCCGTTGCCGTTGACGAACACCGCACTCAACAAATCTTCTTCATCAGCCGGAATGGCGTTGTCGAAGCTGCCATCCGACTTCGCAAGCACCGTGCTGGTGTAGCCCGTGGTCTCATTTACAAGCACAACAGGGGCATTCGGTTCAGCGATGCCCAGTGTGCCTCGAATCCGCATCACGCCGTTCGTCGGCTCATGGCTGATGACTTGCGCCGCCAGGTCGCGCTGGGTGGAATCGCTGGTTGTCTTGAAGGTGAAGGCAGTTGGGCCCGAGACCTTCAGGCCGGTCAGATCCGCAAGGTTTGTAGAGATGACGATTGTGTGAACCGTTAACGCGGCAAGTGGATCGATGGGCAACAAATTCGCGACAGTGCCTTTGAGATTAAAAGAGAGGGACGCTGGAACGACCTGGTTGCTCGCGCCCAAGAGCTGAATGCCGTAGGGAAGAACGCTGCCGGGATTGATGGGTTCGCTGAACGTGATGGAAACTGGCGTCACCAGCGAAACCGAACTGGCGTTGTTCGTCGGAAATACGGAGATCACGATCGGAGGTTGCGCGGCGGCGCCGATGTCAATCTGAACCCCGGTTTGCCAGTCATTCAACATGACGTCGGCGAGCGTTGAGTCGCCAGTGTTCACATCGGTGATGGCAACCTGGACCGCGCCCGTGGCCGAGAGCAGCTTGTACTGGCCGTCCAAACCCGAGAAGGTCGTCCACGGCGGAATGCGGATCACAGCGCCCGCGAGCGGCTGGTTCTGCGAATCCCGCGCGACACCGGCAATCACCCCTTGCGGTGCACCGACGCGAATCAGGAGGTATTGCCCGGAACCAGTAAGGCCCGGCAGCCGCACGCCGGAAGCGGGTTCGACGCTCGTCAGTTTACCGGCCGAATCGCTGGTGAAGCGTTCGACGGGTTCCAATCCGTAAACGCCCCCGCGCGAGAGGACGCGCGCCAGAACGAAGAATTTGTTGGTCGTCTGGCTGGCAAACTGGACCGCAAGGCGCCGCCCCTGCGGCAACTTTCCAGCGTTCATCTCGAACGCAACAACAATGTTGCTGGAGAGCGAACTGAAGTTGGTTGGATTCAGCAGCTGCAACTGCATGGCGTATTGCGAATTCAGGTTGCTGACACCCGAAAGGATGCGAACCGGGCCGATTGCAACCTGCCCGCCCTTTTCGTCCAGGATCGTTCCCGTGAAATTTCCAGGCGCAAAAACATCCACATGCACGTTCGCCTGCGAAAGTTCATCGCTGCCGAACAACAACAGCGGACGCAGCGGGAATGTGGCCGTAAGCGTCGAAAGGCTTGAATCTGCGGGGCGTTGATACGCCACGATGTGGCTCTCGTATGCAGGCGTTATGCGTGATGAATGGTCAGCCAGGATGTAATGTTCCGAAACCTCCGTGCGCAGCACCAGGCCGCTGGGCAGCGGGCCGTTCCAGTTCGTGAACACCACTTCCCCGCGGGCGGTCACGAGTTCCGGGACGCGGCTGGCCGGGCTCAGGGATGGGGTCACCGTGCCCAGCGCGGCAACCGTTTGAAAGTTGGTGAAGCTGGACGCAATGCCGGCCAGGGGTGCTCCCGGGACAGCGGCGGGCGGCGCGAAGATTCCGGTGTCGCCAACCACAAGCGAGTATGCCCCGGTTCCGGGCAGGACAAATTCAAGCGCATTAGTTCCCAGCCCGGTCCGCAGCTGGACCACATCCCATGCCGCGGTTGCTTCGTTCCAGCGCACGAGCGCCGCAGTTTCGGAAAATGCAACGCGGTCATTCGGCACAATCGACGCAGCGCCGGCCGATTGCAGGGCCGGTGTCGATTCGAGCCAGAATGCGCAGAGCGGACTCCACCCGAGCGGCAGCAAAGCCGGCAGCGTCTGTCCGTCCAGCATCGTGATGGTTCCCCATCCGTGACCAACGATCGATCCCGGTCCGAACCGAATGGCGACGACCCCGTTGCTGAACGCGCCGCCGGAAATCGGAGTGATCGCAAAGTGATTCGTGGAACGGGGCGTCAGGCGCGGCGCCGTCAATGAAGAAACCCCATTGGTGTTCAACGTCAGCGAACGCCAGACAGGCAGGTATCCTGATTTTGAAAACTTCCAAAGATGCGCGCCCGTGCGGCCGCCAAGGGTCACAGTTCCAGTGACGTCATCCGTGATATTGGTTTTCGAACCTGAAGGGCCCGCTTCCTCGACGATGACATCCGGGAGCGGCTGGCCTGCTTCATTCAGCGAACGCGCGAACGTGATCGCCGCTGCTGGCACAGCCGCCTGCGAATAGACGCGTGTGGTGAGACCGGGCGTTCCGCTGCCCGAACGCAACGTCAAGGTGCGCGACGCGGTCGACTGCCCGCTTTGAAGCAAACCGGCGCCGAGCGAACTGCCCAGATCGAAATACGGCTTCCCACCATCGAGCCCGTCGGGATTCACCAGGCCAGCTGTCCCTGTCCAGGATTCAACGTAAAGAACCAGCGGCGCAGTCAGCGGCGCGCCACCCGTGTTGCGAACGCTCACCTCGACGTTCCAGACGTTCGAGCTGCGGATGAAGCGCATCGATGAATAATTCACCTGCACTTGCGGCGTGATTTCTTGAAGGGCGATCGGCACCCCGCCGACGGTGAGGGTTTTGTCCTGCGCGCAGAGTTCAGTCGCGACGGCGAACAGCGTCACAGTGCGCAGCAACGCACGGAGGAAAGTTCCGGGAATGGTCATTGGAAAAGGGAAGCTCAGGCCTTTTGGGAACGGTTGCGCGCCACGAGCAACAGCGCGCCCAGCAAGACAAACATGCCCGCCGCGGGTTCGGGCACCGCTATCACCTGGCTCATCCAGCCGAGCGAAGGCAAACCGTTGCCGTTGTCAAACAGGTCGAGATACAAGGTCAGACTGTGCCCTGTCATCTCGGCAGGTATCGGCAGAGTCAGCGAATAGGCCGTGCGGTTTGCGGGACTGCCTCCGGGAATTTCCGGGAAATCAATGAGCTCGCGCCCAATCGAATCCGCATCGATAAAGAGACCGCTGCCGGGCGGAGCCCAGAACGTCCCGGTAATATCCATGGTCAGGAACAGCGCGCTGAGCGAAGCCGCCGCGTCTTCGATCGTAAGCGTCAGCGAATCAAAAATCGTTTCTGGCAGGACGATTTCATCGGTGCCGAAACCCACGGCAATCGTGATCTGCTGGGCTTGGGCAGATTGCGGAACGAAGAAAGTCTGGCTTCCGGAGACCAGCGGGCCGCCGGCTCCGGTGCGCAGGACCGAGATCGGTTGGACGGTCCCCTGTCCCGCCGTGCTCCAGGCGAATGCCGGGGAAAAAAAGGCCACCAACAGGCATGCGGCAATGCAATGCCCGATGGAAATTGCCGGGTGACACTTCATGCCCACGACGCTAGGGCAGCGGGCAAGTTCCGGTAAATGGGACTTTAGTAGCAGCGAACGCGGACCGCGCAATGAGGACGCCGTTAAAGCTGATCTGCAACGCGGCGAGGCGAAAATCCAAAAATCTCTAACCCTATTTTGTCATTTCGGCTCATTTCAGCCTCCTCAGGCGCAAACAGTATTGCGTTTGTTGTTTCGTTGACGAAATCTCGCTTCATGCCAAAAGGCGCGGGAACCGAAAAGCCGGAAGGGATCTCCAAGGGGAGGGTGCGGGACAAGGCATTTGGAATCGCGCTGCGAACCGCGTTAATTTACGGGGTGCTGGGCGCCACCTGGATTCTTCTATCCGATCGCATCCTGCACGCACTCGTCCACGATCAAGCCGCCCTGGAACAGTGGCAAATCTACAAGGGATGGGGTTTTATCTGCGTAACTGCCCTGCTGCTGCATTTCGGGCTCCGGGCGCAACTCGCGCTCCTGGAAAAAGAATCGGAAGCGCGCCGCCAGGCGATGGAAGCCCTGCAAATCAGCGAGGAACGCTTTCAGTTCGCGATGCGCGGAACGAACGACGGAATCTGGGACTGGGATCTCGAGACGGACGACCTCTATCTTTCGCCCCGCTACAAGCTCATGCTCGGCTACGAACCGCATGAGCTGGCTGATCACCTCGACACCTGGCGGGCGCTGGTGCATCCCGACGACAGCGGGATTGCGCTGCAGCAGGTAAAGGCGTTCTCGGAGGGACACTCAGACTGCCTCGAGTTCGAGTTCCGAATGCGCCACAAGGATGGCCACTGGGTGCATATCCTTTCCCGCGCATTTGCGGTTCGGCGTGACCAGCGAATTGTCCGGCTCGTGGGAACGCACGTCGACCTCACATTGCGCAAACAGGCGGAGGAGAACCTGCGGCAGCAGGAGGCGCTCTACAGAGACGTGCTCAACAATGTCAGGGACGTTGTGTTCCAGGGAGATCTCAAGGGTCGCTGGACCTTCCTGAACTCTGCGTGGGAGAAGATCACGGGATATTCCGTCGAGGAGAGCATCGGGCGTTCTTTCATGGATTTTGTTCATCCCGAGGACCGGGAGGAAAACTGGAATCTGTTCGAGCCCATGATGCTCGGCCAGGAAGAATACTGCCAGCATGCGGTCCGCTACCTGCACAAAGGGGGAGGCTTCCGATGCATCGAGGTGCATGCGCAGCTCGTTCGCAATCCGATGCACGCGTGCGCGAGCATTTCCGGAACGTTGCGCGATATCACGGATCGGCGAGCCGCCGACGAAGCGTTGCGAAAAAGCGAGGAGCACCTTCGCCATGCGGCCGAGGTCGCCGGCGTGGGAACGTTTGAACACAATCACCTGACGAATATTGTGTACTTGTCGCCTTCCCTTCGGAAAATCCATGAATTCGACGAGTCGGAGCCTGTGACAATGGCTTCATTCATGAACCAGATTTACCCCGATGATCGGCCCTCGGTGGTTGCAGCCATGCACCAGGCCCACCGGCCCGACGGGGACGGACGCGCGGCATTTGATCTGAGGATCGTGACGCCTTCGGCGCAGATTCGCTGGCTGCGTTCGCGCTCGCAATCGTTCTTCGAAGGCGAGGGGAAGGACCGGCGCCTCGTCCGCACAATCGGCGCGGCCGTGGAAATCACGGAGATGAAAGAGGCGGAGCGGGCGCTGCGCGAACGGGAGAACTTATACCGCGCAGTTATAGAAACATCGGCCGATGGATTCCTCATGCTGGATCTCGACGGCCAGATTCTCGAGGCCAACGATTCCTACAGCCGGAGCTCCGGGTATTCGCGCGATGAATTGCTGTCGATGAACGTGGACGACCTGGAGGCCGCATCAGAATCGGAGAGCCTTCGCAGCCGGCTCGATCAAATCCGGCGTAGCGGCTCCGATCTTTTTGAGACTGTCCACCGCACTCAGGACGACACGCTGTGGGAGGCCGAGGTGGACGTCGCCTATTGGCCGATCGCCGGAGGGAGGTTGTTTGCGTTTGTCCGAAATCTCAACGAGCGAAAAAGATCCGAGGCGTTCCTGCGCATCCGTGTGGAATTGTCGCGCCTGGCGGAAGAGGTCTCTCCGGAAGAATTGCTGCAACACGCGCTCGACCGCATCGAACGCGTTACGTCCAGCCGCATCGGATGCATCCATTTCGTGGATCTCCCCGCAAAAGTGATCACGCTTCAGGCGTGCTCCAGCACAGCAAAACAGATCATGGGCCACCAATTTTCCCGGGAGCAGCTTCCCGTGAATGAATCCGCAGTGCTGGCGCGCGCGCTGGAGACACGCGAGCCCGTCATTGAAAACGATTGTGATACCGAACATCTCAGGATCGACGAAGTCACAATGGAACTGCGTTTGTTGCGGCGCGTCGCCGTTCCCGTATTCCAACAGGGGCAAATCACCGCGGTGGTCTGCATCGCGAACAAGAATTCCGATTACACCGCGGACGATGTCAGCGCGATTCAGGAGATCGCAAGCATCGTGATGGACCTCTTCGCCCGCAAACGCGCCGAGGAGGCCTTGCATGAGACCGAGCAGCGGCTTCAGTTGGCGGTGACGGCGGCGGGCATTGGTTATTGGGAAATGTCTTTGCCGTCGGGAAAAATCAAATGGTCCGAAGCGTTCGCGGCGGTGATGGGATGCTCCCCAGAGGATCTGCCGCCGAATCGTGACGAATTTCTTGCGCAGGTTGACCCGCTGGACGCGGAAGCTGTCGCCGGCCAGCTGCAACGAACGATCGAGAAACGGACCCATTTCAACTGCGAGTTCCGCTACAGGTGGCCTGATGGAGCGCAGCGGTGGCATGCGGTCTCAGGGCGCGTGGCAGCGGAACGGGACAGCGAACCAGAGCGGTTGACCGGCGTCGCGATGGATGTTACGTCGCGCAAGGTTGCCGAGGAAGCCCTGCGCAGAAGCGAGGAGAGATATCGCGCCCTCGTGGATACGACCTTCGATTGGATCTGGGAACTGGACGCGGAAATGAAGTTCACGTTCTCCAGCCCGAGAGTCTTCGAAGTCCTGGGTTACCGGCCGGCTGAATTGGCCGGGAAGCACTACGGCGAACTGTTGGACCCGCAAGGCGCGGAACGGGTTCTCAACGAACACCACGCCACACTGGCATTCCACCGTGCGTTCACGGACGTTGAGCTTGAGTGTCTGCACCGCGCCGGCCTGAAGGTCATCCTCGAATCCAGCGCGGTTCCCGTGTTCGGAGCGAATGGCGAGTTTCTCGGTTATCGCGGCAGCAGCCGAAACATCACCGAACGCAAGGTCGCGGAAAAGCATCGCCAGGCCCTGGAAACCCAGTTGCGCCAGTCACAAAAAATGGAAGCGATCGGCACCCTGGCTGGCGGGGTGGCCCACGACTTCAACAACATCCTCACGGTCATTCACGGCAATGCCTCGCTGCTGTTGCTGCCGCAGATGGCGCAAAAGATCGACAAAGGCGATTGCGCGCAGCAGATCGTCCGCGCTGCGGATCGCGCAGCCGGCCTGACCCGCCAGCTGCTCATGTTCAGCCGCAAGCAAATGATGCAGATCTCGAACGTGAACCTGAACAATGTGGTTGCTCACATGACGAAGATGCTCCAACGCATCGTCGGGGAAGATATCACCCTGCAGACGACCTATGCGCCCACTGTGGGACTGATCCGCGGGGATGTGGGAATGCTGGAGCAGATCCTCCTGAACCTGGTGGTCAACGCCCGTGATGCCATGCCGCACGGCGGACAATTGAATATTGGTACAGGCACGGCAACCCTGTCGGAAGCCGAGGCGGGCGACTGCCCGGATGCCGCGCCAGGACCCCATGTCTGGTTGAGCGTCACAGACACGGGCTGCGGCATGGGACCCGACATCGTGCCCAGAATCTTTGAGCCCTTCTTTACAACAAAGGAAGTGGGCAAAGGCACGGGCCTGGGACTCGCCACGGTTTACGGAATCGTGAAACAGCATAACGGCTGGATCACTGTGTCATCAGAACCTGGCAAAGGCTCCGCATTCAAAATTTTCTTTCCGGCAATGCCGCCTGCCGCGGCACAACAGGTCACTGCCCCTGAACCGCAGGAGCTGCCGCGCGGCACCGAAATGCTGATGGTGGTGGAAGATGATCTTGCGGTGCGCAACCTGATGATTCACTTGCTAGAACGTTGCGGTTATCGCGTGCTGCAGGCTTCTTCAGGCCGCGCAGCGCTGGAACTCTGGAAGGAGCATCGCGCCGCGATTGACCTCCTGATCACGGACCTTGTGATGCCCGACGGAGTGACGGGCCTTCAGCTGGCTGACAAAGTCCGCAGCGACAGACCTGATCTTCGCGTGATTTATGTCACCGGCTACAGCGCGGAACTTGCGGCTAAAGGCACGCCGCTTGTGGAAGGCGTCAATTTCCTGCAAAAGCCTTTCTCACCTGAGAGCCTGGTGCGCGCTGTCCGCAAACTGCTGGACAGCCCGATGCTGCCTCCGCCTGGGCCCGAGATTGAGGATTAAGACAAGGGCTCCAAAGCGGCCTGCTTGACGGCGGTCGTGCCGGCTGGAGCCTTCAACTGCAACTGCGTGCCAGGTTGAGCGGCCGCACTGCGGACGTAGCCCAGGCCAACAACCTTTTCAGTTCCGGGGATGCGAATCGCGCTCGTCACGTGACCCAATTCACGATCATTGGCAGATAGCAATTCCCCCCGTGTGGGTGCCGGGATGTCAGAAACAAATTCCAGGCGGCGCAACTCGCGATTCACATGTCCCATCGTGTGAATGCGATTGAGAACCTCCTGGCCGATGTAACATCCCTTGTTGAAACTGACAGCCCGATCGGCAATGCCTGCTTCCATCGGAAAGTTCTGCTCGTCCATGTCGCTGCCGAACCGCGGGATGCCGCGTTCGATGCGCGCTGCCTCAAACGCAGTCCAACCCGCAGGGCGGCCCCCCGCTGCTTTCGCCGCCGTGATCAGTTTATCCGCAACGGCAGCAAGCGCAGGAACAGGCACGAACAGGTCAAACCCAGATGTCGTCAGGCGTGGCTGCCTGATGAGATAGAGTTCGCCCAGCGTCACGTCCTTGACCCGTTCCACCTGATGGTTTGCAGCCGGCAGCGTGGGGAAAAGAGCGAGGGACTGAACGACAGCAGGCGCGGCAGGACCGTGCACATGCAGCAAGCCATAAAGCGGAGCGACATCGACCACCTGCACGTCATCGGCGACGATAAAACCTTCCAGCCTTTGCGACACTCGCGAAGCAAGCCCCGGTTCGAAGTCGAGGAGCACTTCGTTTTCCAGGATGTGCACGTTTAGGTCGCTCTGCATCTTCCCTTTGGCGGTGACCAGCGCGGCGTAGCAGCCTTCCCACGTCCGCAAGCGTTTGATGTCGTTGGTCACCTGACCGTGCAAGAAGCGGATCCGATCCTCACCCAGGAGACACAATCGGCTGCGAAAGCTCAGATCGAGCACGCCAGCGGTGTCGCGAAGCGCAGTGTATTCGGCAGCCGGATCACCGTAGTCCGCAACGACTTCCGTTCCGTCCAATTGGACAAATCGCCCATTCAAGGCCAGGTGCAATTCTCGCAAACCAAGCGGGTGCATGAACCTGTATGGACCGGAAACAGGAGTGAAGGCAATGCGCGATTCATTACAAAGCCAGCTCAATGCCAACGGGACAATGATCCGAGCCTTCGATCTCGCTGCGAATGAACGCACTCTTCAGCCGCGGCAAAAGAGCGCTGCTGATGAGAAAATAATCGAGCCGCCAACCGATGTTCCGCTTGCGCGCTCCCGTCAATGGACTCCACCACGTGTAGTGTCCACCCGCCCTCTCAAAGTGACGGAACGTATCGACAAATCCTGCCTGGATAAACGCATCAAACCCAGCCCGCTCCTCCTTTGTGAAACCGTGGCCTCCGACATTGCTCCTCGGGTTTGCGAGATCCAATTCCGAATGCGCCACATTGAAATCGCCGCAGAAAATGACAGGCTTGGTTTTCTCAAGCTGCCTGAGGTACTGCAGAAAATCGCGGTCCCATTGCTGCCGATACGGCAAACGCGAAAGGTCGCGCTTGGAATTGGGGACATAGACATTGATCACGTAGAAGTCCTGGAATTCAGCCATGAGCACGCGCCCTTCCTGGTCATGTTCGGGGATGGCGATGTGTGGCACGACGTTGAGCGGACGTTCCCGCGTGAAAATCGCGACACCGGAATAGCCCTTCTTTTCAGCACAATTCCAGTAGGTCTTGTAACTGACAGGCCAGAGCTGTTCGACGTCGTCGGGAGAGCATTTGGTTTCCTGGAGGCACAGGATGTCAGGTTGCTCGCGCTCCACGTACTCGAGGAAATTCTTCCGCAGCACCGCGCGCAGCCCGTTGACGTTCCATGAAATCAGTTTCACGGCTGAAGTCTAAGCAGACAACTTCCGTCAACGCATGAACAAACCGTTCGATCCGAATTCCCTGCCTTCTGCAACTCGCGCCGAAGTCGCGCTAAGGCTGCTCGCCCGCGCTTTCCGCCTGTGCCTTCATTTTTGCAATGGCCGGGACCACCATCGCCGAAATCATTGCGGCCCCGCCCACGGCCGGCGCTGCAAGGAAGGCGGTGGCTGAATCCTGGCTTCCCACGCACACACTTTCCCAGCCGGTTGTTGTACGACGGCCCACTGCCATTCCGAACGCGGGCTTCTGGCTCAGCATCAAGCGATCAATCAACTGGGACTGCGCCGCATTGGAATCCCCTTTCGCCAAAAGCGCTTTCTGCACCGATTGAATCGTGCCCATAAATCGCCGATCAACGTAGAAAAATTGGTTCCCGTCAGACGGTAGATACTTCAGCAACTCAGCAACATCTGCCCGTTCACGCAACCCAGGCTGGCGTCCATTCGCGCAATCCAGTGCTCCCCGTACCAAAGCGGACGAACTTGCCACGAAAAGATAACCCTTGGTGCTTGCCACTGTCAGCTCGAGGTCGAGAGGCATCGGAATCGGAACCCGAATTGCAGTCACCTTCAATTCCTTCTCGTCCGTGAGACGTGCCATCCCGCTATCCTTCATCTTGCTGCTGATGACATTATACAGCGCGTCGTCCTTGACCTTGACCACAAGCAACAGCCCCGGCTCGGGAACGTGGAGTCCTTCGCTGAACGGAACGGGCATTGGATGGGATTCATCGAGAGTGATCACCATGCCCACCTCCCCGCCGAGCGATTCGAGGAAATTGGCCCACGCGATCTGGGTATGCTCCTCAAACCACACGGGCCAGTTTGTGAGCGTCTGCGCAACGTCCGGAACGCCCGAGTTCTCCAGCTCCGCCGCGAGGGTCTCCCAAACCATCGGAACATCGACGTCCCCAAACGCAGCCACGGCCGTGTTTGTGGTCAACAGATTTAATCCATCGAGGGCGTGGGATTTGCGGCCCAGGACATTCCAGAAGATCCCGTCACCCTTGCCGCTGCGGTGGTGGAGAACCAGCTTCGTTCGATGCAGTTCGGGAGTGATCTGGATTCCGCTGAACCCAACGCCAGTGAGATGTTCGACGCCGCTCGTCTCAATGATATGTGCAAGGGAATCCATCGCGACGCGCACGTTTTCGCGATCGGAGGGATCAACGCCCGGGAATGTCGATACCAGCTCGCTCCACGCAGCGACGTTCGTGTGAAGCCCGGAGAGCCACTGATCTGTTGCGAGGTAGCCATAGACGGTTCCGCCGGGATCAAGCTGGCTCGTGACTTCCGTGAACGATGTCTCGCGCAGTGGGGTGACGTTGCCGGGAGCGGCGCCATCCTTCTTCCCGCAGCCGGGAACGAGGAGCGCGATTGACACAAATGCGAGCTGGAGCAGTGGCGTTTTCATAATCCTGGCGCCAAGAGAAACCGCCATCGCCGCGATGTAAAGGGCGATCTCGTTCCACTGTTGAGCGGAGTTTGGAACCGCAACACGAATCCCTACCTGGCGAGCTTTGGAAGAATGCGCTCGGCGAGTTCTGCCGCGGCATTCTGCAGCGCGGACTTTGCGGCAATCTGCTCGGTCAGATCCACAGCGACACTTGTCTGGCGATCGACAATGAGCAGGTTGCCCGTCGCTGTCTCGCGAACCTTTAATTCAATCCTGGCCTTGCAAGAGACCAGATTGCCCTTGCGCATGCCAAACTCGCTCAAGGCCTCGCCAGTGATTTCGATCTGCGCTTTCACTTCGGATTTGTTGTCCGTGAGCTTGAAACCACAATCGCCCGCAATCTTGGCCAGTTCCGTTTCCGCCGCTGGATCAATCGTTGGACCGCTGAAGTGGCGTTCCGAGATGCTGACCGAAATGACGGGGCGCGATTCGGAAGCCATGGATTT
>Ga0196970_1000440_pt1 | contig 48585 bp, 56 predicted proteins | sample S1v_513CmetaG_FD_148672 | JGI IMG/M metagenome (GOLD analysis project Ga0196970, IMG submission 148672) | Soil microbial communities from Anza Borrego desert, Southern California, United States - S1+v_5-13C | ecosystem: Environmental > Terrestrial > Soil > Desert | place: USA: California... | reverse complement strand
TTCAATTGAGGACATTTTGACGCTGGTGCGTGAAGAACTGATCGACAGGGGTGCTTCCCAGGGTGTCGCAGGCGGGCGGTGTGCTTCCCGTCCCCCAGGCAGGCCCAAGGCAGCCTAACCAGCGACATTTTGCCGCCGCCGGCGTGAAACGACTCACACGAATTCCCCTGCACCCCAAGGCTAGCGCCGCCTGTGGGGTCCTTCTGCTTACGAAAAGGGCCAAAGTACAGCAATCGGCCCCGGGCGCTCGCCAGGCGAGCCCCGGGGCCGATTCGTTGCTGCCGCGCTGTCTCGGACGAACTCTGTTATGCTTTGATAATTGAAATAATTCGCTCGTGTTCACTTCCCTGGACGCGTGACGTCCGAAGCAACACAGCGAAAAGCGACCTCCCCGGCGTACCAGGGAGGGTCGATTCCGTCACGCCTGCCGGCGCTTGAGCTTCTCGATTTCGCGCTCTTGTTCGAGGTAGCGCTTCTTCATGAGATCGACGTCGACTTCAACGTCAAAGAGCCGTTCACTCAGCTCCTTGCGTAGACCGGCGATCTCACCCTTGAGCTCCGACCTAAGATCAGCGATCTCTCCTTTGAGCTCCACTCTGAGACCAGCAAGCTCCCCTTTGACCTCGCCCATCTCTTTGCGCAGGCCTTTAACATCGGCCGACAACTCCTCCAGCCTTGAAAGCACCGTACGCAGCAGTTCCTGTGCCTCGTCCAACAGAGACCCAACTTTCACCCAGAACATCTGTTCCCATATATTGGACAGACAGGCATCAGATTCCTGCAGAGGTGGGAGGCTGTTGCCCCTGGTTCCGCTTCAGCTTTTCGATGGCCCGGTTTTGCCGCTTGTAGGCGTCCGACACAGCATTGAGCCGCTCGTCGATCTCATCGAGCTGATCGAGGACGGCCAGGAGGGATTCCTTCTGATGCAGCTCCCCTATGCGTCCCTTCAACGCGCCGACTGCAGCCTTCACGCCCTCAAGTCCCTCCAGAGCAGCCCGCGTCCACCTACTGTACTCCTCCACCACCATCACCTCACCTGTAGTATGAGGCAATGGCGGTGCGTACTACCAGCCCCCGGGGCTCATGTAGCGGAGGCGTCGCGCCAGCCCGGCGCACACTGCGTCACTGATCCCCGTCCAGCAAGAACGCGCCGGAGCGGGAGGTCCGGGTCAAGTTCAAGGTATCGTTCTCCCAGACGGTGACTCGCTACTCCCCGTTCCTTTCAGCCGGGGCGGCGGCCGTACTCCGGGCCAACGCACATCGCTTCTCTCCTTTGGAGACGTAGTGGGATTCCATCGACTACATTGAACGGCAAAGAATCGTGAGGACCGGCTCGGAGATCGAGCCGGTCCATGCGCGCCTTCCCTGCTTGGGGAGGCTTATTGTGTTCGCATTACATCAAGTCCATGCGCTTCAATACACCGGTCCGCACGGCCTTAAGCAGTTCCTCGGCCTCGGCCACGCTGCCGGCCTGCACGGAGACGTAGATCTTCAGCTTGGGCTCCGTGCCGGAGGGCCGCACCATGACGAAGCCGCCATCGGCAAACCGGTAGTGCAGGACTTCAGCCCGGCCCAGCTCAAGCCGATACCGCCGGCCTGTAGCCAGGTCGATCCCCTCGCCCTTAGCGTAGTCATCGGCGAAGGCAATAGGAAGACCGGCGAAAATACCGGGCGGGTCCTGGCGGAGGGCGGACATCATGGCTCCAATGCGCTCCTGCCCTTCCTTGCCCGGCAGCGTCACGTTATACAGGTCCTCCTGGAAGAAGCCACAGCGCTTCCAAATCTGCTCCAGGGCGTCGAAGAGCGTCCGCCCATGCGCATTCTGATAGGCCACGGCGTCAGCCAGCATGGCCGCGGCCATGACGGCGTCCTTGTCGCGCACGAAGGTGGCGCCCAGGTAGCCGTAGGACTCCTCAAACCCGAAGAGGAAGGTGTGCGAGCCGGTCTCCTCGAACTCCCGGATCTTGTCGCCGATGAACTTAAAGCCGGTATGGGTGTCCAGCAGCGCCACGCCGTGGTCCCGGCAGAGGGGCTCGATCATGTTCGAGGTCGCGATAGTCTTGATGACAGCGCCGTTGGCCGGCAGTGTCCCGTTCTCCTGCCGGCTGGCGAGCACGTAGTCCACCAGAATTGCCCCGATCTGGTTGCCCGTCAGGAGGCGGTACCGGCCGGCGTGGTCCCGGAGCATGACGCCGAGCCGGTCCGCATCCGGATCAGTGGCCATGATGACGTCGGGCTGCTCTCGCTCTGCCTGTTTGAGCGCTAGCTCGAAGACGGCCGGTTCTTCGGGGTTGGGGGACTTCACGGTGGAGAACTCCGGGTCAGGGAGTTCCTGCTCCGCCACGACGCTGACCTGGAAGCCGGCTTCGGCAAGGACCTTTCGGACCGGTATGTTCCCCGTGCCGTGCAGGGGGCTATACAGGATATTGATGTGATGGCGCAGCGCCCGATCGCTGGTGATGAGGGCGAGGATCTGGTCGTAGTAGGCCCGGTCGACCCAGGGGGCAACGGACCGGAGCAGGCCCCTGGCCCGGGCCTCCTCCTCCGCCATGGGGTGGATGGTAGTGATCTCTGTGATGGCCCGGATGCGCTCCTGAATGGCGGAGGCCCGCTCAGGGGGAACCTGGCAGCCGTCGCTCCAGTAGACCTTATAGCCGTTGTATTCCTTGGGGTTGTGGCTCGCAGTGATGACGATGCCGGCGGTGGCCCCCAGGAAGCGGACGGCGAAGGAGAGCATGGGGGTCGGGCGGAGGTCGTCCCAGAGGAAGGCGGCAATGCCGTTGGCGTTGAGCGTGAGTGCAGCTTCGAGCGCGAACTCCTTGGAGAAGCGCCGGCAGTCGTGGGCGATGACGACGCTCTTGGCATTGCTGGCCACGGCGTTGATGTAGTCCGCCAGGCCCTGGGTGGCGTGACGAACGACGTACCGGTTCATCCGGTTGGTGCCGGCGGCGATGATGCCGCGCAGGCCGCCGGTGCCGAATTCGAGGTCGCGGCAGAAGCGTTCTTCAATATCTGCAGGGGGTGGGGCGAGTTCTGCGCGGGAGGCTTCGTCGAAGTAAGGATGAGAGGCCCAGAGTATAGCTGTCTGTTCTACGAGCGACACGAGTTGCATCTCCTTTAGCCGGATCTCAACTGTACCTGTGTCGATTCTTCGGGCAGCCGTAGAATCCTGCTTCCAGTGGCAGGAACGCCCATTCATCACGCCGAACCTACGGACGAGTTACCTAGGCGAAACGACTTTGGACAGTACGAATGGCACCCTCGCAAAACAAGACGAGTCTGCTCATGCCGGAGATCACCTTATGCCGGTCCTCCGGAGACTCGACTTATGGGGCCAAACGGTGGCATCGATCGCCTCGATAGCCCTTGAGTGTGCGTTCTGGCTCATCGGGCTACAACTGGAAGGCACTCCCGTCCGGATCGGGCTTAGGTGAATAAGGCAAATACCATCGGCGGTCAGAAAGGGTGATTATTGAGCTTGGAACTGAAGGCAAACGAACTGGTTGGCCGATATATAGCCAACTATGGAATTGCTAACGGGACTGAAGTTACCCAAGAAATGGTCCTGAGGCACTGGGAGTTGGAGCGCCGTTTGACTCGCGAACTTCTCGAATCAAATGCCGATAATCGCTGGGAAGTTTTCGAACGTTGCTACACAAACCTTTATGAAGAGATCAATTGGGTCAATCAGCCCCGGACAAATGGCGTTGTTTCGACACGATACCAGGATTGGGCGGATGCAATTGGTTTACCGCAGAAACGAATCTATGAAGTAGGATCTGGGCGAGGCGAACTGATCACCTATCTAGCTAAGCTCGGTCACAGATGCCTAGCGACTGAAGTGACACGAGAAAGAGGGAAAAAATGGGCTAAAGATCAACTATCGAATCTTGAATGGGGTGTCACTGACGGTGTGCACCTCGAGAGGTTTGCGGCTGAGTCGCACTTTGATGTAGTGATCTCGGACCAGGTCATCGAACACTTGCATCCCGATGACATCGTCGACCACTTTCAAGGTGCATTCCATATTCTCAAGCCGGGTGGAAGATACATTTTTTCGACGCCTCATGCGTCGGTCGGTCCGTGTGACATCTCAGGCATCATGGGATATGACACTCCTATGGGGATGCACTTAAAGGAGTACACGTACAAGGAGCTATGTAGTGCGGCCCAATCAGCCGGGTTCTCCAAACTCATGGCTGTTTTCAGAGTGCCCGGTTCAATTCGGACACGACTTGGTTGGCCTAAGCCTCGGAAGAGCCGCCTCTACCTAAGCTACTTACTCGTTGTAGAGGAGTTGCTCATGACATTGAGGCCCTCGAAGCTCAGGCGTATGCTTGCAAGAACTATGCGGGTGGCTCTGTTTAGTCCGTCAGCGTTTTTGGTAGCCGAAAAATGAGTTCACAGCATAATCTGTGGCTATTCCCGTCGCCGCCTTGCTGTTCCGTCTCTAGATCGTAGAATGTAGAGCAGATAGCTTGTCGATTCTTACGACCGAAAAAAGTGTCGCGGCCGGCGCTGGTTGGCGCCGAAACGACGGACGCCGTTGGCATCCAGCACTGCCGGGTGCCGCTGGCACCAAACTAAACGACCCCAGTCAGGAAAACCTGTACTGGGGTCGTGCTGTTTCTACCATCCGGCGGCCGCCCGATCGGCCTCGTCAAACTCGCTGGCCACCCGCCGGACGCTGGCCTCGTCGACGACCTTGTGGTCCCTAGTTCGGGCATCCAGAAGGCAACTGGCGCAGAAGGCGTTAATGAGCCGGGGAACGCCACGCGTCAGCGTTGCCAAGGCGCTCACAGCCTGCTCCGAGAAGATTGGACAGCTTGCGCCGGCCAGGCGCATGTGGTGCTCGATGTAAGTGCCTACCTGCTCCTGAGGCAGCCCGCTCAGGTGATAGCGCACCTGGACCCTCTGCGCCAGTGCCTCAAAGGTCCGCATCTTGAGCTTGTTTATGATCAACTGGAATTGGAGGTTTTGATCAACGAAAATTCCTTGGTCTGATCATCGGGAACTCCCTGGTGTGATCATCAAGAATTCCTTGGTCTGACCTGGAAATTCTCGCTTCCCGCGGAGCTCTGGCTGGCCGACCAAAACGAAGCTAATCGGTGAGGCCGAGTCAAAGTGGAAGTTCAGGATGAATCGGATCTCCTGGAGCATGTCCGGCGCCAGCAGGTGGGCCTCATCCAGAACAACCACGGGCTGGCGGCCCTGTGTCCGGTATCCCTCCAGTAAGGTGGCCTCGAACATCCGCTTTGCTTCCCGACCGTGAAACGGTGCCTGAAGGCCGAGTTGGGTGAGCACGTCCCTGTAGAACGAGCGTGGGTTCAACTCAGCGTCGGCTATGTAAACAAACTGGCGCTGGGTGCGGTCAAGTTGGTCGTAGAGTGCCCGAACGGCGGTCGACTTGCCGGCCCCAACCTCACCCGTAATGACGCCGAAGGCCCGGGTCCGGATGATGTACTGCAACCGGGCGATGAGCTCCTGGTGCTGCTGCGACGGAAAGAGCTGGCTGGTCGCCAGGTCTTTGCGGAACGGCTGGCTGTGCAACCCGAAGTACTCACTGAGCATGCGGCTTGCCCTCCCCGCTCATGAGACGGCTAAAGTGGGTCTGGCCCAACTCCTGCTGGACCCGCTCCTCATGCTGCTTCTTGGCCAGGGCCAGGTAGTTCACCCTGTCGCCGGCGCCGGTGATGTCGTCAGTCGCTCAACCTCCCGACGGCGCTTACGGTGCAGTTCGACTGGGGTCGGGTCTGGGTACCGCTGGCCGTCGAGCCAGATCTGGATCTGACTCAAGTCGAAGGGGTCGTAGCGCAGGGTCGCCTTCCGACCCGCCAGAGCAGGGTCCACCTCGTAGTAGTTATGGTCGACCTCCACGTGGTAGTCGATGTTCACCTTGGCCTTTCGCCACTCGGCATACTCAAACCGGTGGGGCGGGAGTGGACGAAGCGCCGGCTTGTCGAGCGACTCATACAGCGTACGCCGTGAACCGTCAAGCTTCTGGAACCGCTTGTTGTTCAGCGTATCGAGCAGGCCACGGATGGCTTCGTTGAGTTCCGACAGACTGAAGAACGTGCGGTTACGAAGTGGCGCCAAGATCCACCGCTCCACCACCTGGACCGCGTTTTCGACCTTCGCTTTATCCCTGGGCTTGTACGGCCGGGCAGGAATGATGACAGTGCCGTAATGGGTGGCCATCTCCTGGTAGGTAGGATTAAGATCTGGCTCATAGCGGCACGGTCGTTTTACGCCTGCCTTCGGGTTGTCCGGAACAACCATCTCGGGCACACCACCGATGAACTCAAACATGTCGCAGTGGCAGCTGATCCAGGCCCGCAAATCCTGAGACCAGACGGCCTTGGCGAACGTGTAGTTGCTGGCCGACAGGGCCGAAACGAAAACAGAGGCTTCGCGGGTCTCGCCCGTTTCACGGTTGACCACAACCGGTATGGTTGGGCCCGCGAAGTCAACCTGTATCCGCTCACCGGCCCGGTGATGGTGGCGGAGCACCACATCCAGCTTGCTCTGCCAGTCACGGTACCGCTGAGTAAGCTGGGTGTACTGAACCCCGCCGGGGTGAGCTTGCTTGTACTCTAGCCACGGCAACTGAAGGGTGACCCCCTTCCGTTGCAACTGCTTGTGAATGTAGGCCAGGTCCGGCTCTGGTCGATTCTTGGGCAGCTCAGGGCCATGGGGATACAGCTTTGCCTCCAGTGCGGCGTCGTCCAAGTCAGGAATGGGCCACGAAAGCCCGGCTTCCTCGGCTCGTCGCAACATGCCCAGTACGGTGCTGTGCGAGACGGACAGGCTATGGGCGATCTGACGGGCCGCCAGGCCCAGTTCCCACTTCAGGCGGAGTACTTCCTTGATTTTGCGCATAGACAGCCTCCTGTTTGGCATGGCCCGCAGTCGCCCTCCTGTTGTGATTGGTTATCCACAACTTCCAGAAGGCGCCGCAAAGCCCTGCGAGGTGCCCAACGCCGCTCCGCTCTAAGGCTCAGGCCGGTCGAATTCCACCGAAACGACTGGTCGATTTCCGCCGTAACAGGTGGTCGATTTGCCCCGAAACGCGTGGACGGATTCGACCGAAATGGGTGGTCGAATCCGTCCGAAATACGCACCGGGCGATGGACATAGTCTGTGGGCTGGCTCAGAGGTAGGGCGGACCCCCGAAAAGGCTGTTCAGAAAGGCGTACAGGCCCGGGTGGCTCCGGTCCAGCCGCCCCACCTGGTGCTGCAGCAGGTGACCGGTTTGACGGAGGAACGTGAGCAGGTCTACGGCGGTCACGTCAGCGGGCTTGAGCCCGGCGATGTCCAGTGCTGGCGCGGCTTGTGCGATCCACCCGACCGGCTCGGCCCCTCGCCCGGCGGCCCAGGACACGGCACGCTTGAACCAGCGAAGTAACGTTCGGACGGAGACCACGCTCACTGCCGGGGAACTCACGGCCATGGCGATCCGCTCCCAGGTCCAGCCGTCCAGCCGCCGCCAGATGGCCTTCTCCCGCAGGAGCGACACGAAGCGGGCGTAAGGCTTGAGGAAGTCCGGAAGCACTGACACCTTCCGCCCGCACTCCGGGCACTTCCACCGGTAGACGGGGATCCGGACAAGCCGCCAGCGGCAGACGACGACGCGCCAATAGCGCCCATGCCGGTGAAGTGACTGGGCGTCGCAATGGACACACAGCAAGGGCAGGTCAGGACCAACCTGCCCATACCGTCGCAGATAGCCCTGGACGTTGTGCGCCAAGGGCAGTACGATGGACATGGCAGGAACAGTCCTGTCCGAGTGGGAGAGCTCTCTGGGGGCCGGCGGCCAAACCATGCACCCCGGTGAGCTCTTTCTCGTTGCAGTTACACGCCCATCCTACAACACCCACCAGCACCTTGAGGCATGAAATTCGTGCCATCTCCAAAATAACTTCGAGCAGGAGGGCGACCTCCTGCTCGTGCTATTTCCGTGCCAATATCCCCGCCAATTCGGCGCCACAGAGCCCGGGACCCCACAAAAAAGGGCTCCCGTAGCTCACGCGAAAACAATGAGCGACGGGAGCTCTTCTATTTGCCGTAAACAAAGGGCCGAACGCGCAACCCAAGTGAAGAACTCCTTCCGCTGAACGAATGGGATCCGTAGGAAGTGAGCAGACGCTGACCACTGCAAGACACGTGCAGCGCGTCTGGGTTTATCAAGCAATGATAGCATCCTGGTGACCCGCAAGGTTCCAGTGTGCCACTGCCGGTGAGCGCTATGTACTGAAACGATGCGGTCCAACGAGCTCCAGGGGCCCCATGTCTCCCACGCGTTTGCATTGAGTTTCGGTTGCTCCTTTAATGGCCGAATGTCATTATGAAAGACTGCGCGGCAAAAACCATCGGGCTCAACCCATTTGGATAGGGGGGTTGAGCCCTTATCAATCTGATGGACGTCCTTCAAAAGGCTGTGAAGGCGCTCATTGGGGGTTACTCGTGCAGCGAATCAGCTGAGTCTGGTATCAACAAGGCGAAATCCGGCTACGTAGGAGCCAACTCAGCGCGCGATCCCGGGATAGGTGAGCATTCCATCAGAGTGAATGTCTATACTGCCTTAAGGGGTTCAGGCTCTCGGGCTGCGGTCGCTGTTTCCTGGGCCTTCAGGGCCAGTCGTCGAATATCCTGAGTTCGGTCGGCCGCACAAACCAGCACGGCGTGCTCGGTCTCCACGACGATGATGTCACTTACACCAAGGGCTGCTACCAAGCGCCCCCCATTCGCTTCCACCATTACGTTTCGGCAGTCCTCGGTCAGCACCAGCCCCTTCACAACATTGCCATCCCTGTCGGGCGTCCGTAGGCGGGCTAAGGCCGTCCAACTGCCGAGATCGTCCCATCTGAAGTCACTTGGAATGACAAAGACCCGATCCGATCGCTCCATCACACCGAAGTCGATTGAGATCTTTGGCAGACGAGGGAAGTGTTCCGGCAGTTTCGCCTGAAGCTCCTCGACGGTGGGGCAACATGCCAATTCCTCAAGTCCGTTGTGGAGTTCGGGCAGGTGCCGCTCAATTTCTTCGCGAATGGCACGCAGACTCCAGACAAACATACCCGCGTTCCAGAGAAACCTGCCGGATGCCATGTAGTCCGCAGCTATGGCCGCATTTGGCTTCTCTACAAAGCGCCTGGCCCGGTGGACTGGCTCGGTTTCCGAGTAAGAGCTAAGCTCCCCCAGCTCGATATACCCGTAGCCAGTTTCGGGACGCGTCGGCTTGATGCCGAAAGTTACCAACCCGCCGCTTTTCGCAGCGAAGTTGATACCGGCCTGTGCGATGTCGCAGAAGCGTTCCTGGTCAGGGATAAAGTGATCCGCGGCCACCACGAGCACGGTAGCCTCCGGATCAAACTTCTCTAACCAGATGGACGCTAAGCCGACACACGGTGCCGTGTCCCGGCCGACAGGCTCCACTATGAAATTCCGCCTGGGCAACTGCGGCAACTGAGTCTGCGCTAGGTCGACGTGAGAGGCCGCGGTTACCACGAAGATATCGCGGAACGGTATAATCTGGGCCAGACGGTTCACCGTCTGCTGAATGAGGGTTCCGCCGCCGGTTAGGTCAATAAACTGTTTGGGTCGGTCTGGAGTACTTGCGGGCCAGAAGCGTTCACCACGGCCTCCGGCCATTACAACGGCTTTGACAGTGTTGGTCATGATTGATGGCCCCTTCCGCTACACATAGTCCTCCATGAGAATACCCTGCTTTATTACCTTGGCCGGTATGCCGGCTACGACACAGTGATCGGGGACGCTGTGAGTGACCACAGCGTTGGCACCAACGACGACATGGTTTCCCAACACAACCGGCCCCAGGATCTTCGCGCCGGCACCCAGGTAACAGTTGTCTCCGATGACTGGAACTTCGTAGTGCCGGGACCGTCCCCCAATCGTCACCTGTTGTGAGATAATGCATCCACTTCCAATCCTTGCCCGGTCATGGATTACAACTCCCATCCCGCCGTATCCAAACTTCGTTCCTGGTCCGATCTCCGCGGTGTAGGGAATACTCGAATTGTAGAGGAGAAAAATTAACCAATAAATGGCCTTGGGCATTATGGGCACATGCCACAGGTATAGTCGACGGGCAAGTCTGTACATTCGAATTGCGTTCACGCCGTGATGGCTCCTCTCTTCCGCCGGCTGGCTTGACTGAATCCACTTTGCGGTACACCATCTGTCCAAAACGACAATCCACCAACCTCTATGGTCAGTGGCGTATGTGTAAGATGACGGCTAGACCGTCCAGCGTACTGCAATCCTCCGGTTGCAGCCGCAAGCGGTCCATCAGAGAGCGGTAATACGGCACTGAGTTGTAACAGTGCAGCAGCATCCTCGGCAAGCAGTTCTTCCTGAAGTTGCACCTGGGAGTTCCGCGAGTTGAACTCGGACTTGCCCATCAGGCCCAGTTCCCGCTGGTACTCAGGGCCGAAGCGGAAGTCCGGTGCGAAAACTAGTTCGCTCCCTGGTAAGGGCAACGAGGGGCGCTTTCCCCGCTGGAAATAATGCCGTATACTGTATCGACCGCCTTGAACACGTCATGCCGCATTAGGCGCTGTCGATTCGCAACCCCCATTCTGAGCAACTCGTCGGGGGAATGCGCCAACTCCTCTAGGACCTGACAAAGACTAGCCACATCCCTTGGCTCACAGAGCCGACCGTTGACACCGTCCTCAACCAACTCAGGAATCGCACGGAATCGAGTTGCAACCACGGGAATGCCGGCCATCATTGACTCGATAATCACACCCGGGTGCCCCTCGCCGGGGTACCAGGTCGGCAACACCAACGCATCATAGCCGGCTAGAAGTGCAGGAGTCCCGCCGTTTGCCACGCCACAATACTTCACGCCGGGAATCCCGTTGACCCGTTGGTGGAATTCATTTTCAAATTCTGCGACAATGGGCCCAAAGATATCGCAATGAATCCGGCATCCATTCCGGTTCACTGACTCCACAGCCCCCAGCAGTTCCCCCACGCCCTTTTCGGGCTTAACGTGACTCAGGAAGACGAGTTTCATTTCAGGCGAACGGTCACGCGGGATCTCGGGCAGACTCTCCCAAGCAATCCGGCGATACCCGGGGATCGAAACCAGATTCTGCAGCCCCAGCCCGGACAAGTTGGTCAGTAAGTTCTGCGTCTCTACTATTGTCGTCTTCACTTGGCTCAGGTGCCCAAGAATGCGCTTACGCTCAGACGTACTGAGGCTCATCAGGTCGTTGTAAAGGTTTCCTCCAAAGAAGCTAAGAACGACCCGCACGTTACGCACCCGTTGAAGGAGGGATAGAAAGGCCGCGTACCGCAGGTAGAACCCGTTGTTGACAAAGGCCAGGATAGTGCCTCCCCGTGGCGCTTTCTGCCACAATTTCCAGGCAACGCTGATACCCCGAATCACGTCGGAGAACTTTAGTTTCCTCGTTGTTTTCAGATAACGCGCCGAAGTGTTAATCAGGCCGCCGGGACTACCGATACACACAGTCCAAGCGTCAAGGAAGGTCTTAAAAGAGACGCTCGCTCCACCAACAGGCGGAGGCACTGGGCCAACGATTAGGACATTTCTGCCGTCACGGGCACCGGGCAGCCGTTCCACTATGATCGCCTCTCTTACCCCTGATAGACCGATTTCACGGTCCGCTGAGCGATCCGGTTCCAGTCGAGTTCAGAGCGGGCCCGAGCAGCACCTTTAACCATCCGGTCATACTCAGGACTGCCGGGAGCAAGTCCCTCCAGGGCTATCGCCAAAGCGGCCGCATCTTGTGGCGGCACCACTTTTCCGTTCCCGTATTCCCGCACAGTCGCCCCCATGCTTCCTACGTCCGTTACTACTACGGGGCGACTGTAAGCAATGGCCACATTGAGGACACCACTTTGTGAAGCAAATGAAGTGTACGGGAGTACGACGGCGTCCACACTCGAAAGGAGGTCGGGGACCTCTTCGTCTTTGATGAACCGGTTGTACCAGGTAATGCGGTGATCAACTCCCAGCTTATCGAACCGGTTGCGGTACCGCTCCAGCAGGGCTGAGTCTGCGGACCCACCGGCCCCCGCAATTACGAGGTGGGCCTTAACCGAACGGATGAGCGTCATCGCTTCCAAAAGTACCCCAAGCCCCTTGTTCGGCCTGATTCCGCCGAAAAACAGGAGCCGCAGGTGCTCACCGGCCGGTTCGGGCATTTGCCGCGCATGACCATAGTAGAAGACGCCGTGGGGCACAACGTGTACTGAGTCCGGGGCTACTCGGAAGTGTCGGTGCAGTTGCTCCTCATTCTCCTGGGAGTGGACTATCAACCTATCAAAGGCCGAAAAGGTCCACTGCGAGAACAGTCTATCAACAGTTGGGTGAAGGACCGGTACGTGCGGAATTACGTCGTGAACAGTTCCCACAACTCGTCCATGCCCCCGTAGCAGCCGGGCAAACAGCCAATGAAAGACAATATAAGGTACCTGCAGGTGCACCACATCGTACGGCGGATCGGCTCTCCTGACAAGTCGCGTGAGAGCACACGCGTGAAGCCAGTAGGACCAGAGTGAAGAGATCTTGCGAAGAAACCCGCTCTTGCTGGCTCCGAACGGCCGAAGCCAATTGAGAATACGGTACCGCTCGGAGCGGTACTCGTAGTCAACCGTGGTAAGTAGGTCTACCTGATGACCTTCTGCGCCCAGCGCATCGGCAAGGCAGTGTCCATAGAAGGCCAACCCTGAGCGCGGCATGGTCTGAAATAGACAAATGCGCATCAACTTGCCGCCTCCGTCCGCTTACGCATGAATCTTCTGCGAAACAGTCTGCCCACCATGCTGGTAACTTCCCGAAAGCCTGGCTCACGCAGTACCCATGCCAATAAGGAGAAGACGAGAAGGCCAGGCACCATAGTAAACGACAACTCCCAGACTTGTCGGAACAGGCCGTCCGTACTCCCCGAACCGTTGCCGGTAAACCGCTCTGCAAGGGCTAGAACCAAGGCCATCCCCGCCCCCGCAAGTGACAGCTTTGACAGAGAATAGACCGGCGGCCTCCAATCTGCGCCGGCCGCCCGGAAAAGCCTCAGATACAGTAGACCAACCATTAGCCACGAGCTAAGGGTATAGGCGAGCGCAATACTTACATGTCCAAAAAACGGGGAAAACACCACGTTCAGGATAATATTCAGAATCACACGGAGCGCCGAAAAGCTCATCGGTGTCTTCGTGTCGTGCATCGCAAAGAAAGCCCGTTGCAGTACCTCGTAGACACCGGCGGGAACGAGGCCGAGACTGTAAAACATCAGCGCTTGGCTGGAGGCACGCGTGGCATTGCCGTCGAAGGCGCCCCTCTCAAATAACAACCTGACTACCGGCTCAGCACAAACCAATAGAAGGACCGACACCGGTATCGTAACGGCCAAAACCGCAAGAGTTCCCTGTGAAACTGATCGGCCGAACTCACCTCGCGACCGCTCGACACTACGCACCATTGAGGGATAGATGACCGTAACAATCGCCGAGACGAATATAGTAAGCGGCAGGAGAAAAACCCTGCCCCCATAGTTGATTGCCGACAGGCTGCCTTCTCCTAACCGAGATAACACGAGCCGGTCTCCCATGACGCCGACCTGTGACACGCCCAAGGACAGGAGAACCGGGAGAATCAGCCGGCCGGTGATCTGGAGTGCTGGGTCCCGGAGGTCAATCACCCATTTGTGCCTGTAGCCAAGGGCTCGAATGGCCGGCCATTGTGCCAGCAATTGGGCCAACGACCCCAGAGTAATTCCCCAGGCCAGGGCTGAAATACCGAATCTGTGGCCGAGTGTGACCATGCATAGGATCGTCACTACGTTATACTGGAGCGGCGCCACTGCAGGGGCGACAAATCTCTCCTGAGACTGAAGAAGGCCAGTGGCAAGTGCTGCAAGTGTCAGTATTACCGTACTGGGTAGCATCACACGTGTCATTTCAAGGGCCTGTGCGAACTCCGCTCCGGAGTAATCTGGAGCGAGCAAACGCACCATAGGTTCAATTGTGCTGTGTACGAACAACCACAGGACCGCGCCCCCAAGAACCGCTACGTTCACCAGATTGCTGGTGAACCGAAAACCACGTTCCCGTCCCTCTTGAAAGGCCCCGATGAATACGGGGATAATCGTTGCCGACAAGGCCGCTGTGACGACCTGGAAGAGCATGACAGGTAGTGTGGATGCAACGACGAAGACGTCAGTTGTCGTACCTGCACCGAAAAGAGCGGCCATGACTGACTCGCGGGCGAAGCCCAAGATTCGGCTGCCAAAAGAGGCGAGGGCAACCACTAACGCAAGCACGGCCGGTGCACGGTTATTCATGACGGTCTGCCACCTACAGTTGCTTTATCCTTGTGAATAGATAAGTCAGGAGATCATCGCTGCAATAATTCTGAGTGACATATTGGCGGCCTCTGGAGCCGTATTCTCGCCCCTGGTCGGGAGCCTCGTAGAGGCGCAAGATGGCATCTGCAAGTGCCTCAGGGTTCTCCGGAGGAACCGCAATACCGGACCGCGCCCGGGTAATTAGTTCAGCTGCAACACCGCGTCCACCGAAGACCACAGGCCGGGCGGTTGCCATGTACTCCAGCAGCTTGGAGGGCAGGGCGGTGGCGAAAGCATCCGCACCCCGCAAATGGGCAAAGAGTACATCCGCTCGCTCGTAATATTTTGTGAGTCTTTTCTTCGGAACGGCGTCGCAGAATTGCACGTTGGTTAGTCCCTTGTCGGCACAGAGTTGCTGAAGCTTCGGCTTCTCTAGCCCGTCTCCTACAACCACAAACTCGATCGGATGTTCCCGGAGGATGTTAGCCGCGTCAACTAGGACCTGTAAACCCTGCGGGAGCCCTACCAGCCCGGCATACATGACCGTAAATGGCCGCCGCGAGTTTTCTGGCCACGGCACCTCTTCCTTCAGGTCGTCGCGGGAGACACCGTTGGGAACCACGGCAAGTTTCTCCTCTGGCAGGCCATGCTTGGTGAAAAACTCCGCCTGCTCGGCGGTGGTTGTTACGACTAGGTCCGCATGGTGGGCGACCCAAAGCATCACTCTCTCCAGCATGCGCTCAACCCAATTCAGTTCACGCCCCGTAATGGCCGAGGGGTAGCGCCAGGTGAGGTCACGAACCTCGAGAACGAACCGCGACCGGCGCACTGTCGACACGACTAACCCCGCAATGCTCAGCAACGGGGACGGAGTGGTCGCGTAAACCACATCGGGACGCCGGCCCAGAAGACCAAGTAGCGTCGCCCCCGCGGCAAGCCACCCCTCAGCCAGTGTCCGGCGGATCAGCGTGGGCTTGGGGACAACTGGCCGGAAGCGCCTGACCGCCACATCATCGATGTTCTCGCAATGAAACCATCCCTGATACCCATCGTAGATTCGCCGCTGTGGGTAGTGCGGAAACCAACTGACCACGTCAACGGCGTAACCAGCCACCGCAGCGAACTTGGACAGCCGATTCATGCGATTTGCCGCGGCTCCTACTTCCGGGGCATACATCTGTGTGAATAAGAGCAAAGAGCCCATTCGACTGACCTCCTATGCTGATAATTGCGCCAGTAGTTGCTGCAGTGCTAGGTGGTTGGTATCCACGCCCGGGTAGAGAAAGGTGGCCTGGATGGTGACCGTTTCGCGAAACCTGACAGTGATCTTCCAGGTTGACGCAGGAACCAGGGTGTTGTAACGCGGAGCAAACCACCCGCCGTTGGCGTGCCCGTACAAAGTCTCGTGGGATATGGGCGCGCTTGCTGAGGCAAGGGCCCGGAATTCCCGCCCATCAACGAAGAACTGTAGCGCGTCGCGCTCAGGGGCTGTACCTATCTGGACACCTGGATGGAAATGATAGTGCACGGTTGCGACATGCTCTCGCGGCGCTCTGATCGTGTCCAAGACGACCAGTGCCATTCCGGGGAGAAACCATGCCTCACGCTCGACCTGAGCTGGGTCACGCAAGCGCTTATATCCGTTATGACTCCCCCGAAAATGGAAGGCAGGTACACCCCCGGTGAACACAACTCCAACGTTATCGCAGCATGCCTCATAAAGCTTACCAAATCGGAACTTGCCCCATAATTCCGCTGCATTCTCCCCATCAATGACTGCACAATTATGCGCAGCCGTCCCGCGGAAGTGATTACGCCACTTAAGGTCGTGATACGTGTTTACTCCCGGGTCGATCAACACTGGCAAGCCGCCGGCGTGCCAAAGCACCTGAAGTGGGTCAGCATGTCCATGGCCAGGGTTTTCTTGCGGGCCAACCGGCCCGCAATCAAGCAGGATCATGTCGTCGGCCGAGCGATACCCCACATAACCAGTTGCCTTCCAGCTCAGCAGCTGCGTATCCGGACGCACGACGACGGACCGACCGCCTAGCGACCACTCGGTCATTCCAGTTACCCAGGACACCTTTGGCGTTAGAACCGAGTCCGCAAGATCATAGTCCGTCCGCAGAAGGATATGCCCAATCAGCAACACCTCGCCCCGCGCTACCGGAACATAGTTAGAGAACGAGTCATTTAGATTAGGAACGGTGCCGTCAGGCCAGACGCACTCCAACGTGAACCGGAGCATCCGCCGCAGGGCAGCCTGATAGGTCGATGCCCAGTTGATGCCTTTGCGCACAGAGAGTCCAAATGCCTCGAGGCAGTCCCATAGAACCACGATCTGGTACATGGGACTCCGCTCATAGTGGCCGCCATCCGACAGTACTTGTTTGGGTAAGGCGCTCTCCAATACTGCCTGCCCGGTCCGAACCCAGCGGGATGCTGAGGGGTGGGCTCCGAAGTAGAGGCCACCCATCAATAGAGCCTTTGCTTCCGTAATGAGATGATTGCCGCCCAGGTCGTACTCGATATCGCGGAACAGAAGGGCTAGCTGTTCCTGTAGGGAGATAGCCATGCGGTTACGAAGTCCAACTGGGATCTGGACAGGTAGAGAATCAAGAATCCGCAGCCAGTTGCAGACCCGTTTCGCCGTAGGGTGCGCCTCCCATCCAATGTCATCACCCTCGCCGAACAGGTCCATCCACCGGTCCAACTCGCCTGTGAGAAAGTCGATATCGTCTTGTTCTCCGGAAAGTAGAATTTGATCAAGCACTTCTACTAGAAAATCAAACGAATGGTAGGCAAACTGGACAAACGCATCGACCTGCTTTGTTGAATGGGCAATTATGGAGAGTTCGGTGCCGCAGAGCCGGGGCGGATTCATGCGCTCGAGAAGAGGCGAATGGCTGCCAACAGCAACCCAGGAATGGTTAGGTTGAATGAACCAAGCGCCAGGCACCGGAGGTTGGCCGATGACCTGGCGCACGCAGAGGCTCCGCCTGAGGCGGACGGGGATACACTTTCGTGCTCGCTTGCGAATGCGCTGGAAAACCTGGCCCAGTGATACGCGTTTTAAGTTCTCCAGGTAAAGCCGCAGAATCAAGCGGCCTCCTCCTCTCGCCCCTCAAGCGATCGGACAGCAATCGCTACCCACACCCATGAAAAAAGTTCCGCCATGCCGTCAGCGTCGCCAAAGAGACCTGATATTTCAAAGAAATCTCGGATCGGCATGCACAGGACGGATATCAGCAAAGCCGCTGACAACAAAGAGAGCTTTTCTCTACGGCGGTACGCCTTTACCATTATAAGGACAAAGAACCCGACGACAGGAGCCGTTCCGACCAGGCCCACCTCGGCAAGGTTGTTCAAAATCATGTTATGGGCCTGGCCCGCAAGGTTTTCGTCCAACCCCGTTTGCCGCCGTAATTCGTCAAGCAGAGCGAACTGCTCAACACCCTGAGAAAAGGTTCCAGGGCCCCAACCGAGCCCGGGGTGTCTTTCGAATTTTTCCCAACCGATTTCCATCAGAATGGCCCGACCGTCACCGGAACCGCTCAGAACGCCGCTGGCAAGTAAGGCGCTGCCGACGAGGGCGGCCAATAGGAGTGCCATGGTAGCTGACCAGGCCCGCTTCGGACTGTTGCGCAAAAGCAACCATGTGCCAAAGAGTACGCCTTCGCAAAGCAGGAAGAGATCGGCCGAGCGAGAGTTGGAAAATGCTACGGCGATTACCGCTAACGCAGTGCCTCCCCCCGTCACTGCCTTCATGAGGACCGACTTTACCTGCAAGAAAAGGGCAGCAGCCGGCAAGGCCACCAGACTCAATAGAAATGCGATGACGTTGAGGTTTATCCCTTGATTCCACAAGGCGAACTTCATAGCCCGATCGAACAGCCCCCACCGAAGGCCACCGTAGTATGAGTAATAGGCTGCCAGAACTATGACCGCCAAGCCTGCTGTCGCTCCGATGCTGTGCAAGACGACCTTAGGGACGAGCCCAGGCGAAAGCGCGATGTAGGTTGCGACAAAGAGCACCAGGACGATCCCGTAGTGAAGGAGATTTTCCGCAGCAATATCCGGGTACGGTGAAAAGACGGCGCTAAGGGCTCTGGCGGCCAAGAACAGCGCCCACCACACGAGAATTGACCGGAATTCACTGCCTATTAGGTGCTGCCTACTGGAAACCAACTTGGCTCCCGCCACGATCGCGGTGAACGCGACGGAACCCCACATGGCCAAGCCTGCTAGGTCCATGTTGATGGCAAGCAGCATGAGCGAGTACACGGGAAGATACAAGATCGTCGGCACCTTAAGCCCCAGGGCAAAGACCAATCCACCCACGACAGTCAAGGAAATTAGATGCGTAGGCGACATGGCTATCAGCCCTACGACCAGACCAAGCACCAGGACACTGACTAGCACGAAGCCTCTTCGATCAAACGAGGCAATCAAAGCCGCCACACCCTTAAGCCGACTGCTGCTGCATTCGGGTCGTCAAACCAGTTTCGGGTGTCGATTACAACCGGATTCGGTCCCATACGCTTGACAAGTTCGATCGCCGTGGGCAGCAAGACCTTGCGTTGCTTTGCCAGCAAGACCAAAGCTGAAGCGCCTTGGAGACAGTCCTCGAGTCGTTCCTGGTGGTAAGGCAAGCTCCGCGGAACCTCAGGGTCGTACGCCGAAACCGTACAGCCCGCTTCAATCAACTTTTCGCAGACAGCTATGGCCGGGCTCAGCCGTGCATCGGAAGAAAAGTCCTTCATGGCCAAGCCAATGACTGCTACCTTCTTGGGCGCCTGGGTGGCTGCCATCTCAAGCATGACCCTGTCTGCAATCAAAGAAGGGACTTGGTCGTTAATGTTCCGGGCCACTCGGAGAAGTGTCAGGTCAACACCCAGCTCTTCTGCCTTGGGTTCGAGGTAGTAAAGTGCATTTGGCAGGCAGAAGCCGCCAACACCAGGCCCGGGCTGGAGGAGATTAACGCGCTTGTGGGTATTCGAACACTCAATTAGTTCCGAGGCGTTCACTCCCATGGCCTCGCACATACGTGCAAAGACCTGCACCATGGCGATGTTTACATCGCGTTGGACATTCTCTACAACCTTGCTCAATTCGGCGATTCGAACCCTATCCACACGAACAACCGGAGCCGATACGATTTGGGAAAGGAGTTTTTCAGCGCGAACTAAGCTTTCCTCGTCACAGCCAGCCACCAGGGTAGGCATCTCCGCAAATTCCCGGAAGGCGGCACCTTCCGCAATTCGCTCTGGTGCGTAGGCGAGGAAGAAGTCCCGCCCCAACCTTTTCCCGGTTCGTTCAAGCATAGGGAGGATGCGCTCTTCCGTGGTGCCCGGAACGACCGTACCACGGATTAAGACCAGCGCCCCGTCCTCAACATTTTTGGCAATGGTGTCTACGACCTGATCCAACGGTTCGAAGATCAGGCAACCGTCCTTTACAGGGATGCCAACGGTTACGATGATGGACGATGCCATCCTGATGGCTGAGCCAACATCAGACGTTGCAAAAAAGGTACCCTTACGCTGGCACTCCCTTATGATGTCTTGAATCGACTGACCCTCTGCTTCCTCAAGCAGAACCGACCGGCATGCCTGAAGTTCTGCCACAAGCGCCGCGTTTATATCCGCACCCACTACACGATACCCCTTCCGGGAGTAGCTCAGGGCAAGCGGAAGTCCTACGAAGCCCAATCCGATGACTACAACGTCTACTCTCTTTGTGAGCGTACTCAGTACCGCTTGAGTTTCAGCCATTGCTCCCAATCCCTTCGGCGAAATCTAATGCGGTGCGATAGACTGGGCTAATGCGCGCCCCGCCGTTTTGTTACTACGGAGACAGTTTGAATGAGAATTCGGATGTCCAAGGTAGGAGAGCATTCACGCACGTACCGCAACTCGAGGTCGGCTCGTTGTGGATAAGCGATTTCGCTCCGACCTTCGACCTGCCACAGGCCCGTCATTCCAGGCCTGACGGACAGCAGGTCTCGCTGGGTTTCGCGATACCACTCATCAATCTCCGCCTTGAGCAACGGCCTGGGACCTACCAACGACATCTCCCCGACCAACACGTTCCAAAGCTGCGGAAGCTCGTCCAGACTGGTCTTCCGTAGCCACCTGCCGATAGGGGTAATCCGGGGGTCCTCTCCCTCCGGCAGTTTGTAACTATTTGCAGCGTATTTAGCATACAACTCCGGATTCCTGCGGAGCACGTCTTCAGCATCGCCCCGCATGGAACGGAATTTGACGATCTTGAATGGCTGCCCATTTCTCCCAACACGTTGCTGTCGGAAGAAGATCGGTCCGGGACTGGAACGTTTAATAATGGCGGCAATAATGAGAAAGATTGGAGAAAGCAAAATCAGGCCAATCGCCGAGCCGATGAAGTCGACAATACGTTTAAATGCCTCATATATCCACGTCCGCATGGATCAACGCCCCCCGTATCCGGATGGGTGGGTTCGGTGCCACTCCCATGCGGAACTCACGATATCAGTTAGCCCGCCTTTAGGAAGCCAGCCCAACTCCGCTCTTGCCTTTTCGGCCGATGCCACCAATACCGCCGGATCGCCGGCCCGCCGCTCTGCCGATGCCGCCGGAATGGAGTGCCCGGTAACAGAACGGGCCGCAGCCAGGACCTCTAGCACGGAGTAACCCATCTGGCTGCCAAGGTTATACGAAACCGTGTTGCCACCCCGGCTCAGTCGCCCCATTGCAATGAGGTGGGCGTCGGCTAAATCGTTTACATGAACATAGTCTCGTACGGCAGTACCGTCAGGTGTGGGATAGTTGGTACCGAAAACCGATACTGCATCACGCCTACCGAGAGCTACTTGGAGTACAAGCGGAATCAGGTGCGTCTCGGGTTGGTGATCTTCGCCGATTCTGCCCGATGGATCTGCTCCCGCAGCGTTAAAGTAGCGAAGGGCCACGCTCCGGAAGCCGTAAGCCTTTTCGTACCAATGCAAAACCCTTTCAAGCATGAGTTTGGATTCGCCATAAGGGTTTGTCGGGCGACACACGTGCTCTTCTGGAATTGGTACGACTTCTGGCTCACCGTAAACAGCGGCTGTAGATGAGAGGACCATCCACGGAACACCACATTTGACCAGGCTATCGAAAAGGGTGATACCGCCCCTGACGTTGTTGTCAAAATAATCGGCAGGCTCCATCATTGAGACCCCTACGAGGCTCGCGGCCGCCAAATGGATACACCCATCAAAGGGAACCCGCTTTAACACAGACTCCAGTTGCTCGGCATCCCTGACATCGCCAGTCAGCAGCTCTGCGTCTGGCACAGCACCTGCATGGCCAGTAGATAAATTGTCATACACGAATGGCTCGTGCCCAGCCTCAAGCAGGCCCTGCACAACATGACTGCCGACGTAGCCTGCACCGCCAGTAACCAGAACGCGCATCCCAATACCCCCGGCCTCGGTTAATTTTGGCTGCCAATCCGCTCGCGGGAAATCAAGCTCTCCAAATACTCGCGGAAAGGTCCACCGACATCTGCTCGGCTTAACGCGATCTCCACCGTCGCCTGCAAGTACCCCAATTTCTCGCCCACATCGTAGCGGCGAGCCACGGGGTCAAACGCGTAAATCGGAGACGTCTCGCTCAACCGCTTCAGCCCATCCGTCAGTTGAATCTCGCAATTCCGGCCCGGCGCTTGAGTCGCCAATATGTCGAAAATGCCGGGGTTCAGCACATACCGGCCGATAATCGCCAGGTTCGAAGGCGCCTCTTCCACCGTCGGCTTCTCCACCAGATCCAGCGCCTGGTACCGGCGTTCGCCCAGGCGGGCAGGGCGAATCACGCCGTACCGCCGCACATCTGACCACGGCACCTCGTTCACACCGATCACAGAGCCGCCGGTCTCCGCCTGCATATCAATGAGCTGCTGAAGGCAGGGCTTCTCCCCGGTATAGAACTCATCGCCCAGCAGTACGGCAAAGGGCTCATTGCCCACATGCCGGCGGGCTTGGTAAATGGCGTGGCCCAGCCCCAACTGCTCTTTTTGGCGGATGAAATGGATGTCCGCCATATTACCGAGGTCCCGGACCGTGGACGCCATATCCGTCTTGTTGCCACGGGTGAGCACTGTCTCGAGCTCCACAGACCGATCGAAGTGATCTTCAATCGCGCGCTTGCCGCGCCCGGTGATGATGAGGATATCTTCAATACCGGACGCAATCGCTTCCTCGACGACGTACTGAATAATGGGCGTATCGACCAGGGGCAGCATCTCTTTGGGCTGGGCCTTTGTCGCAGGCAGGAACCGGGTCCCCCAGCCGGCTGCTGGGATCACTGCTTTGCGGACACGCACCGCTGCCAACTCCTTCATCGACAAGCAAAGTCGAGTAGCCTGCTACCTTCAGTGGCTTCGTGAGCGCTCACCATCATGCGACTGATAGTAATAGTAGTAATAGTAACCTTCGCGCCCCTCCATCTGGACGCCGTCCAGCACCGCCCCCAGTACGTGAGCCTTCACCGCTTCCAGCGCTTGCTTGGCTCGCACCACCTGCTGCCGAGCTACTTTCCCGGCCCGGGTGACCATCACCACCCCCCCGACTTTGGGAGCGAGCACCGCTGCATCAGCCACGGCAAGCACGGGCGGGCTGTCGACAAGTACCATCTCGTAGTGCTCTTCCAGACTCCGGATAAACCGCTCCATCTTTCCGCTCCCGAGCAGCTCGGCCGGATTCGGCGGAATCGGGCCGCTGGTGACAACAGCCAGCCCGTTGATCTCCGTCGTTCGCACGGCGCCCTCGCTCGCGGCACCCCCAACCAGGGCAGTGGTAAGGCCGGTGTAGTTGTCCAGCCCGAAAATCTTGGCCACCATCGGGCGCCGCAGATCCGCATCAACCAGACACACAGAAGCACCCGTCTGCGCAAACGCCACCGCCAGGTTGGCAACCACGGTGGACTTCCCTTCACCCGGCGAGGCCGAAGTCACCAGTATCGACTTCAGGGGCTTGTCCAGCCCCATAAACTGCAGATTCGTCCGCAGCACCCGGAAGGCTTCAGAGGGCGCCGCCATCGGATCGCGATGGGTAATGAGCGCCTGTGCGGGAGTACGGGCAACCGTGGACCGCATGTTCACGCCCCCACCCCCTCCCCCGGCTTCTTGGCGGTCGACCGCCTCCGGTGCTGCCGCTGTGCCGGACTATCCTCCACGCTCATATCAATGACGGGGATAATGCCAAGGACGGGCAACCCAGCGTGACGGGTAACGTCCTCAGGCGTCTTGATCGAAGTGTCCAGATACTCCAGAAGAAACGCGATACCTACAGCAGCCATAAGACCAAGGACCACGGCAACCGCCGTGTTCATCATGGGTCGCGGCTTGATGGGCGAAACCGGCACGGTGGCCGGATCCACCACGACCACGTTCTCAACCTTCATATAAGTGCGGATTTGGTCCTTGAACGCCTCGGCGACGGCATCAGCCCATTTGGCCGCCATGGCGGGGTTTTCATCCTCAATCGTGAACGAGAGAATCTCGGTATCACGAACGGGCGTAACGGTCAGCTTCTTCTGCACCTCGACTACGGTGATCTTGCCTTCCTGTCCCAGTCGCTCAATTGCGTCCGCCATGACGGCCCGGCTCTTGGCGACTTCCGCGTAGGTCTTGGTCAGATTCCGGTTCAGCATCAGGTCGTTGTAACTGATCTGCCCTGATCCTTCCTTGATGACCCACAAGGTAGTCGAAGCGCTATAGACGGGATTCAGTACGTACAAGCTAAGAATGCCTGCCGTCAGCCCGGCCACCAGGGGCAGGGCGACGATCATCCACCAACGCCGCTGCAGAACCCGGAATACTTCACGTAAATCCAGCTCATTCTGCTCCATCATGTAGGGAAGTCCCCCTCGGCTTGTGCCGGGCTCTTTGACAGGGACCCGGCCTCTCCGTGCGAGAGAGGCCGGGCTTTTCGTGCTCTCAATTGGTTCCCGGCCGTCTTATTACTTGGCGCCGAGGATGCGGTCGACCAGAAGGGCCAGCTCCGCACGGGTCAGAATGTTGCCAGGCCGGAAGGTGCGCACGCCGTCGTCCAGGTAACCCTTGAAGATGCCGAGGTCATACAGGGCCTTCATGACACCGCGGTCCTCGGGGGAAGCAGCATCAAAGTCAGCAAACGGATAGTCGGCAGCATTCGTGACCGGCTGGACCTCCACGCCCAGGGCCCGGCCCAGCAGGCGGGCAAACTCCACACGGCTCATGTCGCGCTCAATGCTGGCGTGAATGTCGACCAGGCCGGCATCCTTCATCTTGGACATCGCCTGGTCAGGCGTGTCATCCTTGGCCGCAATGCCCAGCACCTTGGCAAAGACGGCGACGCCCTCGCCGCCCGACACGTTGGCCTCCGGCTTGAAATCCCCGCCGGCATCCGGCTTCAGCAGACCGGACTGGACGAGGACGGTGACCGAGCCGGCGAACCAGTCAGTCGGTTTCACGTCCTGGACCCCCGCCTGCTCCAGTTCCTGCTGGACCTGTTGGATCGGCTTATTCACGCCGGCAGCCTGCTGGTCACTATAGACGGCACCCGGAACCGTGGGAGCAGCCATGGCAGTACTAGCGCTAGCAACAACGGTGGCCACAATCAGTGCGGTAGTCCACTTGCGAATCGTCATGATTTCAAATCTCCCTCCTTGTGCGACTATGCCAAATCCCAATATGTAAGCAGAACCCATTCAACCCAAACCTAATCAAATAGTGACATTCGCGTACCAATCTTTTTGGCCTGCGTAAGGTCTAATTAGCCACCAAATCCAGCATTCCTGCCCCATAACCAAATTTTAAGGACCTAATTATCTCCAGTACTATATTGGACCTGCCATTTCGATGGCCGACGGAGGTGCAGGGACTGCAGGACAAAAGTCCTAGGCCTATTATCATCCAATACTAACGTATGCGGAATAGTTTTTGTCGCATAAAGTACAAAGTCGGAACCTTCCGTTCCCTCGATTATACTGCGGATGGCCAAGCTGTCGCCTCCCCCATCGGGGAGGAACTTCGTGTTGGTATGTCCAAAGGATAAAATAATGAGGGAGGCGCAGTAAATCCCCATGATCGACTCAGGACAAGCTAAACGAAATCTTTACATTCTGTGGGCCGGCTGCTTCATGGCCGCCTGCAGCTTTTCGCTGGTCATGCCCTTCCTCCCCCGCTTCATTGAGGAACTGGGCGTCAGCCACGGCGTCTATGCGTGGTCCGGGTGGACGTACTCCATCAGCTTCGTGGCGAGCGCCGTCATGTCGCCCGTGTGGGGCAACCTGGCCGACCGCTTCGGCCGCAAACCGATGATCATCCGCTCGGGCATCAGCATCGGCATCGTCTACCTCTTCATGAGCGCCGTCCACAATCCGTACCAGCTCTTCTTCCTGCGCCTGTTCAACGGCGCCCTGGCCGGGTTCATTCCCTCCGCCATCGCACTCGTTGCGACCAACACGCCCGAGCACCGGGTGGGGCGGGCGCTGGCCCTCCTGCAGACCAGCACCGCGGCCGGCACCATTATGGGGCCCATGCTGGGCGGCACGCTGGCCGACCTGTTCGGTATCCGCATGTCGATGCGCATCGGCAGCGGTCTGCTGCTGCTGGCTACCCTGCTGGTAGCGGTCGGTGTGCGCGAGCAGATACTGGGCGCCGGCCGGGCCCGCACCAGCCCCCTGCAGGATCTGAAAGTCGCCGTGACCAACCGGACGCTCTTTGCGCTGATGATCTCGGCGATGCTGATCAACGCGTCGATTCAGTCGCTGGAGCCGATTCTCACCAAGTTCGTGCCCGAACTGCGCATGGAAGGGGCGCTGGTCTGGCTGACGCAAGCGCTCTTTGGCCGGGCGGATGCCAACGCGTTCATCGCCGGCTTCATCTTCTCCCTGCCGGCCATCGCGGTGCTGGTCGCGGCGCCCCGCTGGGCCCGGGTCGGCGAGAAGCTTGGCTTCGCAAAACTCCTTGCAGCCGGCCTCCTCATGGCAGGCCTGCTGGTGCTGCCCCAGTCGCTGGTCAGGACCGCCGGCATGCTGATGCTGCTGCGCTTCATCTACGGCATCTTCACGGCCGCCGTGCAGCCGTCGATCAACGCGACGCTCGCCTATGCGGTGCACCCCTCGTTCCGGGGGCGGGCGTACGGCATCAACCAGAGCGCTCATTTTATTGGCGCCGTGCTGGGCCCCACCCTGAGCGGGTACGTCGCCGACTGGTTCGGCCCCCGGGCCGTCTTCGTCTTCACCGGCCTGCTGCTGATGACCTCGGCCTTCTGGGTCTACCGGGAGCTGGCAGCGCACCCGGTGGGCCGGCATCTGGTGGGCGCCCCGGATGGGACAGGCACAGTCACATAAAGAAGCCGCCGGGAAGGATCGACTTCCCGGCGGCTTCTTATATGAACGATTTGCGTGCACCTACTGCGCCTCCGGCCCCACCAGCCACTCGCCCGCCGGCTGCAGGAGCGAGATGATCGCCCGCCCCAGAGTGACTTCCTCGGGAGCGATGGCGATGGCGACACCAGTGCCCGCGCTGAGTACCAGGACGGCGATCACCGTCCACAGCTCCCCGCGCTCTGGATCACAGTCTTCCCTGGAAAATGACCCTTTAGCTGGTTCTCTCGATTTCCGATAGAAGGAGTGAAGAGAGACCGCACATAAGGGAGTGAGTCCTATGCCATGGCTCCGCATGGTGTGGCGACTGGGGAAGCTGCGACTGATGAGGAGCCATGAAGGGGAGTATTTCCTCCAGTGGAAGGGCCGGCAATTGATGCGGCTTCCGCGCGTCCGGTGGCCGAAGCTGCGCTGGCGCCATAGCACACGGCGCAATCGCGACGCGCGGTGAGCCTGGTCGATCGCCGGCCCAATCCACTGCTGCTTCAGTCTTCTCCCACAATGACCCGATTCTTGCCGCTCACTTTGGCGGAGTATACTGCGAGGTCGGCTCTGTGCAAGAGTTCCGTCAGTTCGTAACCCGGATGCATGCGCGCAATACCAATGCTGGCGGAAGGGTGCACTGCGGTATCAAGACCCTCACAGGCGATCTCTTCGATGCCGGCCCGGATGCGCTCCACGATCCCGGTGGCCGCCGCAAGTCCGGTGTCAGCCAGGATGATCGCAAACTCGTCTCCGCCCAGCCGAACCACGAGGTCGGTTGCCCGGACCTGACCGCGCAGGTACTCGGCCACCTTGACGAGAAATGCGTCGCCCGCAACGTGGCCCAGTCTGTCGTTTACCTGCTTGAAATTGTCCAGATCCACCAGGCATAGCACGGACTCCGTATCGCTGCCGAGCGTCTGGAACAAGGTCTGAAGATACTCCTCCATCCCCCGCCTGTTCTTCAGGGCCGTAAGGGCATCATGGGTGGCGAGATAGCGGTTATGGTGGTCCTGCAACCGCCGCTCGGTCACGTCGTAACAGGAACCGATGTATCCGGCAAATTCACCGTCCAGGCCATAGAACGGCTGGCCGATGTCCAGAATCCAGCGATATTCCCCGTCGTGGCGGCGGAGGCGATACTCCATTTCGAACGCTTCCCGCTTGGCGAAAGCTGAGAGGTAGATACGCAAGCATTCATCGAAGTCATCGCGGTGCACCCCTTCTGCCCAGCCATTGCCCAGTTCCTCTTCCATGGTGCGGCCCGTAAACCGCAGCCAGTTGCGGTTGAAGTAATCGCACATGGCGTCCAGCCCGGACCGCCAGATCAGGGCGGGAAACTCATCGAACAATGCGAGATAGAAGTCACGGGACCGCTTCAGGAGATCGCGCTCGCGCGCCACTTCGATCGTTGGGTTGGCGTTCTCCGCCTGGGCCGCTAACAGGGCCAGACCAATCACGTCAGCAAAGCTGGCCGCCACTTCCTGGTCGTGCATGGTAAAGCCGTCCGGCTTGTTGACCAGGGCCATGGCGCCAGCCACCCGCCTCGCCGCCCGCACCGGTACGGCAAGCTTGCTGCGAATCTCATCAGGGGCGGTCTCTGCGGCACCAGAGATCCCGGGTCGGGCGATGCTGTAGCGCAGCGGCTGCCCCGTATGCATGGTCAAATCGCCCAGGTGGCTGAGGTATGCTTGCGTGCCCACGTTCCCTGACGACTCTCCAACCAGAAGTTGCTGCCTGCCGCCGTTGGCGTCCAGGAAATAGACCCCGCCGGCGCTGGCACCGGTCAGGGCGCAGCACCGAGTCACAGCCTCCTGAATGGCATCGCGGCAGCTTGAAGTGTGCAGCATTCGCAGGCAGTGCTGGAGGGCCTGCAATTCCACGTTCATGTAACCACCTTTTTTCTTACATGGGATTAGGTAAGAACCCGGCGCCAGGTTCTGGCGCCGGGTACTTGCATATGGAGGTAGGTGTTGGATTTGAACCCGTCAAGCCGTCAGCCGCTGCCAGAGCCGGCGCCCGCCGGCGATTAACACCACGAAGAGCAGCAGCACGGCGGTGCTGAGCAGCCCGGCCCGGTTGGCGGCGGCCAGGTCGCTGCCGAACCAGGAGTAGGCGAGGAGCGCCGGGGCTTGTCCCACCACCGCCACCGATAGGAACGGGAAGAGCCCAATCCGGCTGATGCCGGCCAGGTAGGCGACCACATCAAACGAAGCGATGGGAATCAGCCGGCCGAAGAGCGTGAGTATGAAGAAGTGAAACGGCCCCAGTTGTGCCGCCCGCTCCACCCACTTCTCGCCCAGCTTGCTGCGGACCAGGGGCTGCCCGACGCGCCGGGCCAGAGCAAAGTTGACGGTCGCCCCGAGGGTGCCGCCCACCAGCGAGTAGAACATGCCCGGCACGGGGCCGTACAGGGCGCCGGCCGCCATGGTGACGGGCCACGAAGGCAAAGGCGACAGCACGGCCTGCAGCAGCTGCAGCCCGATAACCACCGCTGGCCCCCAGGCCCCGGTCCGGGCCAGGAGCCCCGCGGCCGCAGCCGCCCCGCCGGCAAACGCCGGCCGCACATACGGCCATGCCGCAAGGATGGCGCCGGCAAGCAGTGCCAGCGCCACCCACTTCCCTACCCGTGCACTCACAGCGATTCCCTCCACCTACCGGAAGACCCGACGGGCTCCTAAATACCGTTCCGCCCACCAGGGGTTGGACAGCGGCGTGACCTTCACGCCGGTCTCGGCGTTCTGGGAGTGAACGAAGCCCCCGGCCCCGTCGTAAATGCCCACGTGCGAAGCCCCGGGCGCATAGGTCGTAAAGAAGACCAGGTCGCCGGCCTGCAGTTGATCCCGGCTGACCTGCACACCAATCTCGAACATTTCGTGCGATGTGCGGGGCAGTTCGGTGCCGACCTGCTGGCCCACGTACCACATCAGGCCGCTGCAGTCGAACCCCGTGTCGGGGCTGGTGCCGCCCCAGGCGTAGGGCAGGCCCACCATCTCCTTCGCCACGGCGAGGGCCCGGGCGCCGTTTCGGGTGGTGGTACCGCCGTCGCGGCTGACAACCGGCTTCTCTGCTTTTGTCTCAATCAGGACGGTGCGGGTTTCGCCCTCCCACGCCACGGCCATGCCGAAGTTCTCGACAAAGAAGCGGAGCGGAATCAGGGTCCGGCCTTCGACGAGGCGGGGGGGCACATCAAGCGCAACTCTCTGGCCGTTTACGTCGGCTTCCGTGCTGCCAATCTGAGCCTTGATCGTCGTCGCGTTCAGGGTCGCAATCACGGTGCTGGCGGCCGGGTCCCAACTGACGCTGGCGCCGATCGCTTCCAGCAAGGCGCGCATCGGAAAGAGCGTGCGCTGATTCTCGATAATCGGTGCCACGGAAAGCTCCAGTTCGCGTCCATCGAGCCTGGCCCGGATCGGATCGGCGGCAAAGGCCGTGTGGGGCAACATGGTCAGGGTGACTGCAGCGGCACCGATCAGCCACGGGCGCAGGCGATGTGACACCTTCTCCATATCTTCCCCCCATGAGTGAAGTGATATGTTGCGTTGAATGCGGGGTATACCAAGGTTCGAGCCGGGACGGGCAGTTTCCTGTGAATCCTGTCACAGTGTGTTGCGGTTCTTTTTTCCAGTCACGAGACCATGCGTAAGGGACCGTCCAGTTTGTGACGGTCCCTCGACATTTGGTGGATGGAACTTTACGGAAGCGCCGGACCGGTCAGGATCACCTGGGTGGTGGGCAGATAGTTGTCGCGGGAGAGCAGTTCCTTTTTGACCAGTTCGCCGTCCTGGTAGACCAGGCGGTATGCCTCGGAGACGGGCCCCGGATGGCCCGCCAGCTTGACCACCTGCTGGCCGGGGGCCAGCGCCGGGTCGACGATGCGCCGGCTGGTGAACGGCCGGGAGCCGAGAATCTGCGATTCGATGCGCACTTCCTGCCCGTCAGGGGCGTCGCCGTACACCCGGAAGGTGACCCGCCCCTCGCCGGCTTCTGTTTCAATGTAGATGTAGCCCGGGCTGGTGTTGCGGATCTTCAGATCCTCCCACCCCTGTGCGATGGCCGCATCCTGCGACGGCTCAATGTAGGTCACCGCCAGTTGGTGCGGGTGACGTTCCAGGATCTCCAGGTTGGCGCGCAGGGCGGCCCCGTAGAAGGTGGTCGCCACCTGACAGACGCCGCCGCCCACCCCGGGCACCAGTTCGCCACTCACGATGATGTAGGCTTCCTTCCACCCGTTGGCCGCATCCACCGGACCGACGGTGGCGTTGTACGACAGGATTTCGCCCGGTTTGATGACCAGCCCGTTGAAGGCGCGGGCCGCCCGCTCGACGTTCTCCGCCCGGGGGATGGTCGGGTCGTATTGCGTGGTCCACTGGGAGACCAGCTTGCGAATGCGCATCGACTCAAGCGTCGCCCGGGTGACGGCGGGCGGTTTCGGCGAGAGCGGCACTTCGAGCCAGTCCGACTGGCCGAGGCCCTGGAGAGCGACGAGGACCGCCTGGGTCTCCACCAATACGCCGTTCACTTCCGGCGTGATGACCGGCTCCCGGTTGGTGACGGCGAACCGGGCGGGCGAGGGCTCCGTTTGCAGGGCCAGACGCACCGGCCCGATGGCGCTTTCCAACACCGCGGCGTCCCACGTGGTCAGGCCGCTCACGTGCAGCGCCGGTCTGCTCCACCCGTTTCGCTGCCACCAGGGCACAAGCTGAGCGGCCTCCGTGAGCGCGGCCGCTGCGTCGACCGCAGGCGTGAGGCCGAGACTGGCAAGCGAGTAGTACCACTGGTTCTCGCCTGCCGTGAGCGCCACGGTGCGGGAAAGGTCGCGGGCCACGTCCGCCTCGACGAGGGCGACCAATTCGGCAAGATGGCGGCTCCCGGCCACATGCCGGTCGCCCACGTACACCTGGTAGACGGGCGGCACGGCAAAGAGCAAGCTGAGCAGGCCCGACAGCAGGGCGGCCACCGCCAGTGCCACCGGCCAGGAAGGCCGCACCGGAAGAGCAGCGGCAGCCTGGCGGGCCCGCTCAGCCAGTTCCCTCACCTGTCGTCACCCCCTCGCATGTAGTAATACGGACAATGGGGCGGCAGCGTTTGGTATCACAGCCAAAAAATGCCCTCAGGGTGATGCTATCCCGTATCCGTCACCCTTATTCCGGTCATCCCATGCGCAGCGCTAGTGCAGGTCACAAATCAGGTTGCGGCGGGGGATTTCGACGTGCAGGCGCAGTTCGGCGCCGGCGATGGCGCGGTGCAGCGGTTCGGTGTAGACGAGGCGTCCGGTCGGCGAGTACACGAAGAGCAGCAGGTCGGACGGACCGTCCAGGGGCTCGTAGGCCACCCGGAAGCGGCCCAGGTCGCCGCTGATGGCGCCGCCCAGCAGCTCCAGTTCGACTTCATCGCCGCCCGTCAGTCTGGCGGCGACCACCTGCAGACCAGCCAGCGGACGACCCGACTCCCGCACGGTCAGCGTCCCGGATACGGCCCGGTTCACAGATCTTCACCTCGGCTGTCGATTCGCTGACTTTGGTATAGACCCCGGCGCAAAATTCGTCTATAATAAGGGACTGGTAGTACTATGCGTATGGCACCAAAGGGTTATCGTACAGTTTCTGCATCAGCCATCCGGCAGCCTGTTCGCTGGGAGCTAGATAGACCTGTAAGGAGGCGCAGCCAACCGTGCAAATCCCGCTCGTCGTTAAGTGGATCGGCGTTTTCGTTTTCAGCGGCCTCTTGGGTGGCAGCATGATGATGCTCTTCAAGGGGACCCTGCCCCCGCCGCTCACGAAGGTTCGCGTGAATCCGATCGTCTCGACGTCCCTGTTCGTACTGGGCATGACCGGCGTCCTGCTCTTCGGGGAGCCGGAACTGCTGCAGAACACCATTAACCTGGCCCTGGGCAAGTAGTTCCGGTAGATTCGTTCGGTGGAGATACATAGCGCCCCGCCACCAATTGGGTGGCGGGGCGCTGTCTGTGTTCAGCGGGCTGCGGTGGCGGTCAGAATCAGCCGCTTCAGGTCGTCCGGCGTGAGCCGGTGTTCGAGGGCGAGGCGGATGGCTTCCACGTACAGGAGTGCGTCGGGTGCGGGCACGGGCGCCTCCGCCTCGTCAAAGTAGCCGTGGGTGATGAACCGGAGCGGCACGCCGCTGACCCGGGCCAGCTGTTGGGCGATGTAGTGGCTGACTTCGGCGCCAATGTCAATGATTTCGCGGAAGTAGGCGTAGCTGATGTTCAGCTGGAAGGCCAGTTCAATAGAAGTAAAGCTTTCGGGAAACCGCCGGACCAGGAAAGTGACCAGCTCGGCGAACCGCCCTGCGGGGTCGGCGGCGGCAAGTTCATCCCGGCGGCGGGCGGGCAGGGCGCTCCAGTGGCGCCGGAACTCGCGGCTGACGGTCGCGGTGGACGGGCCGGAGCTGGCCGGCTCGCGGCCGGGGGCGGAGACTGCGCCGAAGAGGAAGGCCGCCCGGACGCCGAGGGACTGGGCCAGCGACTCGACCGTTTGCCGGGTGGGGTTGTCCTTTACGCCGTGCTCCAGCTGGGACAGATAGCTGACGGCCCGGCCGCTGCGCTCGGAGAGCTGCTGCAAGGTGATGCCCTGCTCCTTCCGGGCCCAGCGGATGCGTTGCGCCAGCAGGCCGCTATCGACCATGGAGACACACCCTTTCCCTCCAAGATTGGGATGATTGTACCATTTTTTACCTCTGGGCGCAACGGGGGTTGGGAAAGGTTGTCGAAAAGTGGGGTAGTTTGGAATTTGCCACGGAGAACACGGAGGACGCGGAGGACACGGAGTCTAGGCCGAATGTTTTCGGCCAACGAGGCGTTTCATGTCGAGTTTGGGCTGACCGAAGTTGATCATGAGTGCCACCGGGAGTTGGGTAGCGGAAAGGTACGACAAGACAATGGCTTGGTGGACCTCTGCGAAAGTATGGATGGACTTTAATTCAACTATTATTTTATTTTCAATAACCAGGTCAAGAATATGAGTACATACCTGGACATTTTTGTAGAAAATCGGGACACGGACCTGGCGTTCGAACGATAACCCTCTCAAGGCCAGTTCGTGCACCAGTGCACCTTCATAGACACTTTCGAGAAACCCAGGACCTAATGCCTTATGTACATCAATCGCGGCACCAATCACCTGGCTGGTGATCTCTTCATGGAGCAACTCCTTCACACGCTCACCTCCGCGTCTTCCCTTTCCGTGCCCTCCGCGTCCTCCGCGTCCTCCGTGGCAGTGGCAGTTCTCCAAAAAGCCCCAGCTACCCATATTCTACCAGTCCGCACGCGCGAATTCTGTCGCTTCCTGACAAATGCAGGGGTTCTTCGCTTACCTCCACGGCGTAGGATTGAGCGGGACGATATCGACCCTTTCAGACCTGTATTCGTTTATAGGTATAAAGAACCCACGAGGGAGGCTTGCCCATGGAACCGCAGGAAGTCAAGGCGCAGGCGCTGCACGACTTTGCCGAGTTCGTCAATCCCATGAAGGCCCGGATTCTGCACCACGCCGGCCTGGATATCATCGAGGCCCGGCGGGAGGGCGTGCGTGTCTGGGACCTGGAGGGTCGGCCCTACATCGACTGCATCACTTCGGCGGGCAGCTTTAACGTAGGGCGCCGCAACCCCGCGATCGTGCAGGCGCTGAAGGACGCCCTGGACGAAGCGGACCAGGGCATCTTTCTGCTCTGCAGCAAGGGCAAGGCCGACCTGGCGAAGCGGCTGGCGGAGATCACCCCGGGCGACCTGAAATTCGCCATGTTCGGCGCCTCGGGCGGCGAGGCCGTCGACTTCGCCATCAAGCTGGCCCGGGGCTACACCCGGCGCCCGAAAATCATCTCCACGGTCAAGGGCTACCACGGGCACACGGGCTTCGCCCTCTCGGCCATCGGGCGCGATGCGTATCAGGCGCCCTTTCACCCCCTCATGCCCGAGTTCGTGCGGGTGCCTTTCGGCGACCTGTCCGCCCTGGAAGCCGCCGTGGACGGCCGGACGGCCGGCGTAATCATGGAGCCGGTGCAGGGCGAAGGCGGCATCAACGTGGCGCCGGCGGGCTACCTCGAAGGCGTGCGGGCGCTCTGCGACCGGACGGGCGCCCTGATGATCCTCGATGAGATTCAGACCGGCTTTGGCCGGACGGGGAGAATGTTCGCCTGCGAGTGGGCGGGCGTGGTGCCCGACATGATGACGCTGGGCAAATCGCTGGGCGGCGGGCTCTATCCGATCACGGCGGCGGTCTTCCGGGAGCATCTGGGCGACTTTTTGGTGATGAACCCGTTCATCCACCTCAGTACGTTCGGGGGCGCCGACCTGGGCTGCGCCGTCGGGCTGGCAACCATCGACTACATTTTGCAGCACGACCTCCCCGGCCACGCCCGGGCGATGGGCGAGCGCTTTTTCGCCGGGTTCGCACATCTGAAAGAGAAGTATCCGGACGTGCTGGTGGAGTACCGGGGCCGGGGCCTGATGATGGGCCTGCAGTACAAGGACGATTCGATGGGCCCCCGCATGAGCTATCAGCTGGCCCAGCACGGCGTGATCGCCCTCTACACCGGCAACGACCCCACGGTGATGCGGCTGCAGCCGCCGCTGATCATCCAGCCGGCCGAAGTCGATGAGGTGCTGCAGGCGCTGGACGATTCGATGGCGGCGATTGCGGCGGGCGCCGGGGCGGGGGCGCCGGTGGCGGCGGGGTCCGGCGAAAAGAAGCGGCGGCGGCCGAACGGATAGGGAGGGATTGGGAGAGCATGGCCACGAGTGCGGAGATCCTGGAGGCTCTTGAAGATTACCAGGTGCAGTGCAACGGCAACGCCCGCCTGCGGCGGATGCAGAAGGACTGGACCAAGCGGCTCCACTTCCGGGCCACCGACACGGGCAACTGGTTCACCATGGTCGTCGTCGAAGGGGAGATCACGGCCTTTTCGGGCGGGACGGAAGGCGTGCCGGACATCGTCGTGCATGCCACCAGCGAGGACCTGTGCGACATGTTCTGGGGCGATCTGAACCCGTCGCAGAAGTACCTGCGGGGGGAGATCCTCGTCAAGGCCACGCCGGAAGACGTGATGCGCCTTGACGCCATTACCATGATCATCTGGCCGCAATGACGCAACTGCGCAGGGGAGTAGGGCTCCCCACCGTGATCGCCACCAGCGCCGGCCTCGCACTGGCAACGGTCTCCCTGACCGCCGACGTGCAGATCGGCCTGGGCCTGCCGGGCGCCTCCGGCTGGATGGCGGTGCTGGCCGCCGGCGTGATTTCGGTGCTGGCCAGCTGGTGCTTCGCCGAACTGGTGGGCATGTTCCCGACGGCGGCGGGCATCAAGCTCTTTATTGAGAAAGCTTTCGGCGAGAAGGCGGCGCTGATCTGTGCGACGCTATATGTCGGCATTTCGGTCTTGATCGTCGGCAGCGAGTCGTATGTGCTGGCGACCGTACTGAACTATGCATTTCCGTCGGTGCCGCAGGTCTGGTGGGTATTTGGCTTCCTGACGGTGATGACGCTGATCAACCTGCGGGGCATCGCCATTACGGGCGTCGCGCAGGATGTGACCACCTACGCCATGGTGATCGCCATCGTCGGCCTGGCGGCCTGGGCCCTGCTGCGGCCCGGCGCCCCGCCGGTGCCCACCCCGTTTGAGCTCGGATCGGGCTTTAGCACGGCCCAGGCAATCGCACTGGGCGTCTTCCTCTACCTCGGCTTTGAATGGGTGACGCCCCTGGCCGAAGAGGTGACCGATTTCCGGCTGATTCCCAAAGGGATGCTCTGGTCGCTGGCGATTCTGGCCTTCGTGTACGGCATTCTGCACGTCGGAATGATGGCGACGGTGCCCAAGGCGGTTCTGGCCACCTCCCCCATTCCCCACGTGCTCTTCGGCGAGGCTGCGCTGGGGCGGGCGGGCCTGGTGGCAATGGCCGCCGTTTCGGCGTTGGCGTCGATCACCAGCTTTAACGCCGGGCTGCTGACTGCCTCGCGCTTCCTATATGCCATGGCCCGCGACTGGGCGGCGCCGCGGTTCCTCACGAAACTGCATCCGGACTGGGCGACGCCCTGGACGGCGATTCTGACGCTGTACGGCCTCTGCTCGGCCATGGCCGCGGCGGTGCTCTGGACGGGCGCCTACAAGCTCTTCATCTTCCTCGGTGCGGCGATTGAGTGCATGATCTTTGTGGCCATGGCCGCATCGGTGCTGCGGCTGCGCCGGACGATGCCGGGCATGGTCCGGGATTTCAAGGTACCGGGCGGCACGCTGGTGCCCTGGTTTGTAGTGGCGCTCTATTCGCTGCTCTTCGTACTGGTCTTCGTGCCCGATCCGAACCATCCGGCGGATGCGGGCGCCCAGTTGGGCGCACTGGGGACCCTGGCGGTATCCGCCGTGCTGATTGCAGCCTATGTGCAGTGGCTGGTGCCGCTGCTGCGGAAGAAGGCACAGCCGCCTGCGGGACAGCGCCGGCGGCGGCGCCCCGGGGCGGGTGAGTAGATGAAATCAGCAGGCCCTGCCCCGCATAATCTGCGGGCAGGGCCTGCTGTGTCGGCCGGCTCCCGGCAACGCCGGGAGTAGTGCTACATCGTTCAGGTGCCGCCGAAGCCAATGTGGATGATCACCGGAACAACCACTTCGGCGTTGCCGCAGATGGTCTGCAGGTGCGCCATCGCCTTGGCGTCGCGGGAGACGTCGAAGTAGGTGAAGCTGATCTGCCGTTCGATCAGGTCCGAAATGGCGTCCATGGCGGCCACGCAGCCGCTCCGGCCGTAGACGATGACCCGGGCGGCCTCACGGGCGGGAAGCGCAGGAGCGGGGGCACTGACTGACTGAGACGGGATGGCAGGTGTCATCGGCTGTACCTCCTCCGGCAACGGTACGGTCCCCTCCACGGCGCCCGGCAGTGGCTGATGTGCCGGCTCGGCGTAGCCCGGAGCCGACTCCGGAACTCCCCCGAGCATGGGGAAGTTCATTTTCGGCAGCTTGACCGGGGTGGTGGCGCGCCGGGACAGGTTCAGGCCGGACGGCAAGTCAGGGCGCAGGGGCATACCGGTCGCCTCGCTTTCTTGCACATGACTGGTGTAGTTGGATGAATTCCCCATGCGCCGATTGGGTCCCTTTTCGCCCATAGGGAAAAAGAAGGAATTCATCATTTCGTCTGTTGAATGGTTTAGGCAGTCATGTGCGGAGGTGACATGTGTGTCGGAGCTGTTTCGCCTGGAGGGCCGGTCCCAACGCGGGAAGGCGACGCTCATCCTGACTGAATCTCATGTGGTGGTGGAGCCCGATGAGGGGTTTCGCACGGAAATCGACGACGAACTGGCCAAGGGCCGGGAGGGTGCGGAGAAGGCGCCGGGCGTGATCGGCTGGGTGGTGGGCAAGGCGATGCATATGGCCACGCGGGCGGTGGAGAAAGCGTTTTCGCCCCATCCGCTGCAGGAGGTCGATCTGGTGCTCCGCCATGACCGACTTCAGTTACGGTTGGGCGCCCTGCAGATTTTGTCCGAACTCGAGGTCGATCCGACGGAAGCCTTCCTCTTTGAGTCCAAGTTTCGCGATGCAAAGAAGGCGCTGGAACGGCGCTGAAGATAGGGGGCCAGCCGTTGCTTCGGCTGGCCCTTGCGTTATGTGTTGCGCCAGAGGCGGACGGCCGAGGCAGCCGCCCCAAGGAAGAGCAGTGCGTGGGGCAGGGCCCACGCCCAGTGGGCCGTGAACGGGCTGGGCGGCGTGGGATCACTGATCGACATTCCGTGAAATATGAACCAGAGGAGAATCGGGAGTATCTGTGCGGCTGCGAGGACGCCGAAGCCGATCGCTCCCGTGAGCCGCAGGGTGGCGGGGTAGGACCGGGGAGTTGCCGCTGCGAGCGCGCATAGGCCGGCGAGCATGCAGAATCCCCCCCACTGTGCCACTTCCGCTTCGGTTGGGCCGAAGGCGCGAAACGCGTAGAGGCTGCCAATGAGGATGCTAAGTACCCCGGTTCCCAGTAGAGGAACTCGCCGCATTGCCATGCCAGACCTCTCCTTTCTGCCACCTGTTGGACGCCCGTGATGGCAAGAGAAGTTCCGGGAGGGATGGCAGAGTAGGGGTCTTCGCTGATCGAACGATGCGCCGGAAGGGGCGGGTTTGCTGCCACCGAGCCTGACGGTGCGGTCTGACGGAGCCACCTGGGATCCCTTTGCCGCCGGCAGACTGCGGTCAAGTCACAGCCTGGGTGGCCTCCCAGATTCGCCGCTCCTTTGCCGAAGGGGCTCGAGAGATGTAAGCAATTTGTCGGCGAATCACGTGGCCGAGGAGCCTTTTTGCCCTCAGAACGGCCTTTCTTCAGGCCAGACCATGGCATCCGGTCCCGAAAAGCCCGATAACAGGCAGCCTACTGAGCTGGCTGGCGCCCAATTCCAAGGATTCGCCGGTCGTTTGCGTCATACCGTCGGACACAGTCTGCAAAAAGCAGGTAAATCGGCAGGCTGGCTTCCTCCCCTTTTTTCGGCACACCGAGGCGGGCGGCGACCCGCCGGATATCGGCCCATATCCCGGGCGGCCAGTCGGACGAATCGTCAACCCCGACGAGCCAGTGGCTCAGGCCGAGGGCATGGGCGATCTCTGTGTTGCTGGGGCAGAGCGAGACGATGCGCAGAGCGTTCTCCATGGCATTACGCCGCGATCCCCTATATACTTGATAGGAATCGGCAGCAAGGGGCGGACATGCGGTGAAGAAATACCGGGCCGGCAAGATCAAGCGGGAGCACAGCGTCATCGAGCGGGTCTGGCCCATTTTGGAGCGCATGGCCGAGTGCGATCTGATCGCGAGCATCATTCCCGGGCCGATTAGCCCGCTGAACGCCAAGGGGCTGGAAGTGACGTTCCAGCGCTTCACGGAGACCGGCCTGCGCCTGCTGGCGAAGAACGGCTCGGCGGTCCAGGAAGTCTGGGTCGTCACCGACGCCAAGGACGCCGCCCTGAGCTGGCTGGCGGGAGAAGGCATCGTCGACTGGAAGCCGGACGCGCCGGTTCGCTCCAAAACGGCCGATGGCGGCCAGAGGCCACCCGAGCCGCTCAAGACGGTGGTGCTGCCGTCGGAGATGGCCTGCGAGATCTGCGGGCGCCCCATGCTGGCGGGCACCCGAGCCGTCCGCCTGGGGCGGAAACAATACTACTATGCGCACGTGCGCTGTGCGAAGGAGGGGCGATCATAAACATTGCGTTTACCCCTGCCGCCGCTGCGTTTCTAAGAGAGAAAGGCGCCACGGCAGTGACGGTCAGCAGCCTGATTTTCAGTTCCTGCTGCTCGGGCCCCCTGCCGCCGGAAGTGAAGCCCGGCGCACCGGCCGATGCACACGGTTTCAGCCGTTTCGCCGCCGACGGCGTTGTCGTCTTTTATGATTCGCTGCTGAACGAACGGCCGGAGCTGGTGATTGACTGCAAGGACTTTGGCAGTTACAAGGAGCTGTTCGTGCAGGGCTGGGAATAAGCCTGTGGCCGCGTGGCAGACTAAGAGCGGTTTCCGCTTCTTACGCTGACCAAAACGACTACAGGGGGTCACGCTCATGGAAATGCAGACGCCGGTTCTTGAGAACTTTGATCAGTGGAAGAGCTTCCTCTCTCAGCAGATCAGCAATGCCAAGCAGGCCGGTGCCTCCGAGGAGAACATCGTCAACGCGGCCGAACGGATCGGCCACTTCCTGGCCGACAAGGTCGATCCCCGCAACCGCGAGCAGCGCCTGCTCAAGGAGCTGTGGGACCGGGGCGACCACCAGGAGCGCCACGCCCTGATGTCGATGCTGACGAAGATGCTCTCCGACGGCAAGGTGCATTAGGTCAAATAGGGGGCCTCGACCGAGGGCCCTGCAAAAGTGGCGTGCAGGAAACTGCAATAGCATGGGGCAGGCATGTGGGCAGCTGGAGTACGCCGCCGCCGCGCCGCCCCTACACGTGAAATCGATGCTCACAAACGACAACGTGGGCCGTCTGCATGCTTGACGCGGCAGACGGCCCTCTGGGTAGGTCGGCGCCAACTTCGTTGCGGCGCCTCCGTGAGTGCGTTGTCGTTTGTGAGCATCGTTGAACTCAGGCGGCGATGCGGCGGACTATACTCCTGCCGCCCACATGCCAGGAGATGCTATCGCAGTCCTGCACGACTCTTGCAGAGCCCTCGTGCGCCGCCCCCTTTTTTTGGTTCCGCCACATCGTGCACCAGCGCGCGGAGGAGCCGGTGGTGCGCCAGGCGAATGGTATGGGGTGATGGAGGGATCGCACATGGCCAAGGTGGCGGATGAGATTCTGAGCCTGGCCGCGCAGCTCTCCCCCCGGCTGATCCAGATGCGGCGGGAACTGCACCGGCATCCGGAAGTGGCCCGGGAGGAGTTCTGGACGACGGCGCAGTTGATGCGGTGGCTGGCTGAGGCGGAGATTGCGGTACTGGACCTGCCGTTGGCGACGGGCCTGGTGGCCGAAGTGCGGGGCGCCCTGCCGGGGCCCACGGTCGCTCTCCGCAGCGACATCGACGCGCTGCCCGTCACCGAGGAGACGGGGCTGCCGTACGCGTCGGAGATCCCGGGGAAGATGCACGCCTGTGGGCACGACTTCCATATGGCGACCATCCTCGGCGCCGCTCTTATATTGAAGCAAATGGCGGGCCGTCTGCGGGGGACGGTGCGGATACTCTTGCAGCCTGCTGAGGAGACGGCGTCGGGCGCCGCGGAGATGATTGCCCTGGGGGCGCTCGACGGCGTAAGCGCCGTCTTCGGCCTGCACAATAAGCCCGACGTGCCGGCGGGATTCGTGGGCATCAAGGCCGGGCCGCTGATGGCCAACGTGGATTCGATCATGATCGATGTGGAAGGCAAGGCCGGTCATGGGGCGATTCCTGATCAGACGGTCGATCCCATTGTGGCCGCAGCAGCGATCGTCATGGCCCTGCAGACGGCTGTCTCTCGCAACGTCTCGCCGCTGGAGGCGGCGGTGGTCTCGATTACTTCGTTCCAGGCGGGGACGGGCGCCCACAACGTGATTCCGCCTTCGGCCCGGCTGGTGGGGACGGTGCGGAGCTACAACCCCGCTCTGCGGGAAAGCATGCCGGGCCTGCTGGAGCGCATTGTGACCGGCGTGGCGACGGGGTACGGGGCGAAAGCGACCCTCACCCTCCTGCCCGGCTCAACGCCGGCGGTCATCAACGATGAGAAGATGGCGGAGCTGATGCGGCGGGTGGCCGCCGCCGCCGGCTTGCCGGTGGTGGAAGCGGTCCCGACCATGGGGGGCGAGGACTTCGCCATGTATCTGCAGCAGGTGCCGGGCTGCTTCGTCTGGCTGGGGACGGGGCGCCCCGAGGCGTGGCACCATCCGAAATTTACGGTCGATGAGTCGGTGATTGAGCGCGGCGCCGCCCTGTTTGCGTTGGCGGCGATCGAAGCGCTCGGGGGCGAGTAGCGATGGGCGCGTGGCGGCCCGGCGATCTGCTCAGATCGCCGGGCCGCAATGTGTTTACAGTGTGGTGACGGTCCCGTTTGTAGAGACGGCGACGATCTCCCCGGGCCGTATATAGACGACGCCGCCGTTGGCAGCCAGGATCAGCAGGTTGCTGGTGACCGAAGCGACCGTTCCGGTAAAGGTCCCGTTCGTCGTGCCGACAGTAACGACCTGTCCGATCAGGTCGGTCAGGGCCTGGGCGAGATCGTTTGGCATGCAGGTCTTCCTCCTCCGCTGTGGCCGCGGGTGCGGCCTCCTTGCCAGCGTATGCCCGGCGGAGATGAGCCGTTACTTTCGGCTGGCTCCCGGGAAGAGCGGCGGCGTGCCGGGCCGGGTGTGGTGCAGGACCTGCCGCACGGCCCAGGCGTAGGCGGCCAGCCCCACGAGGCCGGTGACGCCGCCTGCGGCGATCAGGGCGCCCAGTTCCACGGCCACGCCGAGGGAGATCAGGACGGCGGCCGGAAACCATGTCAGATAGGCCGTCCAGGCCAGGCGCGGCTGGAAGAGTTCGTGGAGGAACGGAATCTTCTCCAGCTTGTGGGTGCGGTTGCGGAAGCGGTGCAGCCAGACCATGAAGGGGATGATCCGCAGCAGCATGCCCAGAATCGTCCCGCCGACAAACCCGAGCCCGAAGAGGAAGACGAGCCCGGCCCGCCATTCCCGATTGGCCCAGGGGAGCGCCAGCACGGCGGGAATCATCAGGTAAGCCGCCGTGAGCGAGAAGCGGATGCTGAAATCGAGCGGTCCCGTCCGCCGGTGCAGGTAGGTGATGCTGATGAGGACCACGTAGCTCAGCAGGGATGCCGCCGCCAGCACCATGCCGATCCACAGCAGCGGTCTGCCCAGCCAGAGCCCGGCGAGCATGGCGAGCACGCCGGCGGCCAGGCTGCCGGCGGTCACCGCCACGGGGCGGGCGGGCAGCACTTTGGCCGGGGCGAACATGGGGAAGAGCTTGAGGCCTACGTTCACGATCATCAGGCTGAACCAGCCGAGAAAGCCGAGGGTAAGGTGGCCGTTCAGGGCCGCCCCCTCCACTTCGCCGAACAGGTTGTAGCGCTGGTTGAGGGCGAGGATGAAGCCCCAGGTCAGGGTACTCAGGAAGGAGAGCACCGAGACGGGCATGAAAGCGCCATGCCAGTTCCACCGCTCAGCACGGCGGAGCGTGATGCCGAGGTTGATGACGAAGAGCACCGCACCGGTCAGCACCAACCCGCCGCCGGTCGAGATCAGAACGGTGTTGAAGCCGAGGAAGCCGACGACCATCAAGGTGAGCCCGATCGCGTGGACGCCGAAGTGCACGTCAGCCATGCGCTCGCTGAACAGGTGGCTGTAGAGCAGGACGGGAGCCATTTGATACAGGGCGCCCATGACGACGAAGCCGCCCAGGCCCAGGGTAAACAGGTGGGTCACGGCGAGCGTGGCGATGTTGTGAAGGTAGTCCGACGCCAAAAGCGGCGCACGGCTGATGGCGATCCAGAGCAGGGCGCCCAGGCTGGCGAGGCCGGCGAGGAAGAAACGGAGCGGGACCCAGAGGCGGGGCGCCCGCTCGGGAATGATCGTATCGGGGCCGATTTTGGGCGGCATGCTCACGGGGCGATGCGCCTTGCAATGGCCTCTGCGCCTGTGAGCAGCCTCTGAAACAGCTCTGCCACAGTGGGAATGTCCTCAATCAGCCCGATGCCCTGGCCGGCATAGACGAAGCCGGTCTCCATGTCGCCGTCGACCGCCCCGGCGGCATTCACTTTGCCGGAAATGAGCGGCAGCAGGTCCTCAAGCGTGGCGCCTTTGGCTTCCGCTTCCAGCACACGCTCGGCCCCGCCCGTCTTCAGGACCCGGGCGGGGCGCCCGATCGTCCGCTCCATGATCACCGTGTCGGTCTCCTTGGCCTTAAGCAGGAGTTCCTTGTAGCTCGGGTGGGCGATGCACTCGCGGACGGCCACGAAGCGGGTGCCCATCTCAACGCCGTCGGCGCCGAGGGTGAGGGCGGCGACCAGGCCCCGGGCATCCATAATGCCGCCGCTGGCGACCACGGGGATCTTGACCGAGTCGACGACGCGCGGAATCAGGGCCATGGTGCCCAGGTCGTCCCGCCCCAGGTGCCCGCCGCCGTCGTACCCGACGGCGATGACGGCGTCGGCGCCCAGGCTCTCGGCCTTCTGGGCGGCCCGGACGCCGGCCACCAGGACGATTTTCCGGACGCCTGGCACCCGCTCGTCTATGTACTTCATAAACGGCTCGGGGTTGCCGCCCGTGATGGTAACAACGCGGATGCCCTCTTCCAGGGCCACATCGATATAAGGCTCCAGGCGGCGATAGCCCATGGCGTAGTTGACGGCAAACGGCTTGCCCGTCCGTTCCCGGACTGTGCGGATCTGTTGGCGCAGGGCTTCCGGATCCGGCAGCGTGGCAGCCGTAATCTGCCCGAGCCCGCCGGCCTCGGAAACGGCCGCGCATAGGTCGGCCAGGGCCAAATAGGCCAGCCCGCCCTGAATGATGGGGTACTGGATTTCCAGCACATCGCACAGGCGAGTTCTCAGCATGATCATATTCCTCTCCCCCCGGTAGTTTCCGCCAACACATTCTATTTCGCCCCCCTGGGCATCCTGCTTCCGAGGAGGTGTATGTGCAGTGCCGCCCTATCGTCTGGCCAACCTGACGCCTGATCAGATGATGTCCATTGAGGGCCTGGAGAATGACCTCGGCCTCACTTTGATCGCCTGGGAGCCATCGACCGAAGCCGGCAGGGAATCCGCCACCAACAATCTGACGTACGATCAGGAGAACCTGGTGCTGGATGCGCTGAACGACACGTATCGTACCTACGATCCCCATATTTGACCGGTCCAGTGCGGCGCCGCGCAGCGGCGAGGCCGCACGGCATCTGTTTCATGGCGCGTCAGCGCCGAGAAGGGAAAGGGCGGGGCCATGTGCCCCGCCCTCAACCGTTGGGATTCGATCCGTGGTCGGTGGCACCCTTGCCGTGGCGCTGAATATCCTGCATGCCGCGGATGCGGTCCATATCTTCCTTGCGGGTGGCGTGCTCCACGTCCACCGGCTTGAACTTGTCGGCGCCCTGCGCTTCCTTAGGGTCGTTCTCCGCCATCTGGCAACTTCACCTCAGCCATAGTCTGCCCGACACACCACGCCGGATGCGCAGACATAGGCTATAGGGGAAGGAGGTGCTCTTACTTTGAACTTCGGCGCTTTTGGGTCCCCGGCAGCGTATTCGCCGTTCATCGGCGCGCAGGCGGGCGTGAACGATCTCGCCATCGCTCCGGGCTATGCGGCGTACCCAGCTGCCAACGCCACTGTCTACCGTGTCTATGAGTACGCGGTTCCCGTGACGACGGTTGCGACCGTTCCTTCCGCATATCCGACTACCGCTGGTATCCCGGGCATTGCCGCCTACCCGGGCGGCGTGGGTTTCGGGGCCGTCTAGTCTAGTGCGGCGCCGCAGAGCGGCGAGGCCGCACGGCATCTGTTTCATGGCGCGTCAGCGCCGAGAAGGGGAGCTGAAGGAAGGGTCGAACCGTTTCCGTCCCTAACTTCTGGCCGACGGAAACGGTTCGAGCCTGACGAAGCGGAGAGAAGAATCGGCAGGGCGCCCCGCGAGGGGCGCCCTGCACGTGCCGTGCTACAGCGGAATCAGGTAGCGGCGGCGCCGCTCGAAGCGGGCCGTATGGGTCCAGCCAATCTGGCGGGCGAGGGCGGCCGCATCGGCGAAGCCCCAGGCCACTTCGCCGGGTGCGTGGCAGTCCGATGAGAGGACCAGCGGCACGCCCCGCCGGCAGCATTCCCGCAGGAGCGACGGGTGCGGGTAGACTTCGCGGACAGGCTTGCGCAGTCCGGCGGTGGAAAGCTCGATGGCCACGTTCGCCCCGGCAAGGGCTCCGGCCAGTTCGGCATAAGTGGACCCGAGGTCGTGCGGGGGCCGGTGGCCGAATTTCTTGATCAGGTCGAGGTGGGTCATGATGTCGAACAGTCCGCACCGGATGGCCATCAGTTCAAGCTCGAAGAACTGGGTATAGAGTTCTGCGATGTCCCAGTCGTCGTAACGGCTGATTTTCGTGGGGTTGTCGAAATCCCACTCGCCGATATTGTGGACAGACCCCAGTACGTAGTCCCAGGGATAGGGCTCCAGCAGCCTGGCCAGGTCGTCTTCCCGTCCGGGGATGTAGTCCGCCTCAATGCCGAGGCGAATGGGGATTTCCGGGTAGCGGGCGCGCAGGCGGAGCACATCGACCACGTAGTCTTCCAGTTCGCTCATGGCCATGGTGCTGGTGGGATCGGGCTGATCGCCGGGCAGCCAATACATGGGCAGATGGTCGGAAAACCCAAATTCCTGAAGGCCTGCGGCGATGGCCGCTTCCACATACTCCTCCATGCTGCCTTCTGCATGGCCGCAGCGGATGGTGTGGCTGTGATAATCAACCAAGTTTTTCAGCATGTTACTCCTGTTCGCTCCGTTCGTTTGTGCTCCCTGCCATCATATCAACTTCAGAACCGGCAGAATAGCACGCAAAAGAAGGATTTCACGAGCCAGTGCTGAATACCCTTTCTTCCTGGCACAAGGTGTGCCATTCCCTGCCCTGCGTTGCATATAAGGAGGGTCTCCGTCCATGGCTATCATTCGTTCGCTGCTTCCAGCCGACCTGCCGGCGGTCGTCACCCTGACGGACGATGCCGCCAGGCGGGCATTGGTCGGCCGGCCGTTGTGGGAAACGGAGGCGGAAGCGGCCGCCGAAGTGGGCGCCCCGGGCCGCCGCGCCTTCTTCGTGGCGGAAGATGAAGAGTCCGCTGCCATCGCCGGCGTTGCGGGCTACCGGCTGCTGCCGGACGGTGAAGCCGAATTGTTTGGGCCGCTGGTGGCCGTAGAAAGCGGCGGCGTGGGCTCGTGGCTCGAGCGGCGGGTGACGGCGTTGGCGGCGCAGGAAGGGGCGGTCGGCTTCTCCATGCTCATCGGGCTGGGGAACAAATCCGGGCAGGCCTGGGCCGAGTGGCGGGGGTATGTGCACGACAGCGAAGCGCCGGAGCTGCTGCTGACCTGGCTCTACCCCGGTGAGCTCCGCCCGGTCGCCGCGGGCGGCGGGCTGGTCCGCCCCGCTGCGCCGGGCGACCGCGGGCGGCTCGAATGGCTCGTGGCCGAATCGTTCCCCGGGCGCCGGGTGAGGCCGGAGCAGTGGCTCGCAGATGCGTGGGTGCTTGAGCTTGAAGGTGAAGTGGCCGGCTGCATGCGGTTTTGCCGGGCCACCGGCTGGATCGACTGCGTATGTGTGGATCCGGCGCTGCGCCGCCGGGGGCTGGGCGCCCGGCTGCTGACCGAAGCGGCGCGCATGGCGGCTCCCGGCAAGGTCGGACTGGCCGTTCCCATCGATGATGCGGCGGCCGTGTCGCTCGTCCGCCGGCTTGGCTTCCGGCGGGAGGTCCCGGTCGCCAGATGGATGAAGAGGTGATTTTGCGTGCCCCTGATCAATCCCGAACAGGCTTATCGTGAGTACGTTCCGGCCGGGGGCCCCTTTTCGGAGCACCACATCAAAGTGAAGCAGGAAGATCTGTCCCGGTATGTGCTGATTCCCGGCAGCCATCTGCGGGGCCGGCTGATTGCCGAGCGGATGGAGGAGTGTCGGGTCGTTTCCGCGACGCGAGGCTATTACCTGTATACGGGATACTATGCGGGCCAGCGGCTGACGGTCTGCTCCACGGGCATGGGCGGGCCGGCGGCGGCCATTGCGATGGAAGAACTGGGCAACATGGGCTGCGATACGTTCATTCGGGTGGGATCGGCCGGGGCCATCGCTCCCGGACTGGGCGTCGGCGACATTGCCATTGCGACGGGGTCGGTGCGCGGCGGCGGGACTGGCAGCCGCTTTCTGCCCCCGGAGTTTCCGGCCGTGCCGGATTTCGGGCTGACGTCGGCGCTGGCGGAAGCGGCCCGCGCGGCGGGGGTGCCCGTGCATCTGGGCGTCTGCACCGCAGTCGATGCGTTCTATGCGCCGGATGCCGAAGCGAGGACGGCCCTGCTCCGCCGGGCCGGGGTGCTGGCCATTGAGATGGAGGCCGACACGCTCTTCGTGGTCGCCCAGTACCGCGGCTGGCGTGCCGCGGCGGGCTTCGTGCTGGACGGGGGCGAGGCGCGGGAAGTAGGCGAGTCGAGCAGCCGGCACATGGCGATTGCCGACCATGCCACCCACCGGACGTTCAAGGAAGGCGAAATGGCCCTGATTCGCCTGTCGCTGGGCGCCCTGGCCGCCGTGGCGGCCAGGGAGAACGGATAGCGCGAAAAACCCCGCCTAGGCGGGGTTTTTCAGGCTGCTTACAAAGGTCGCGACCTAGTCGCGGCCTTTAATATTTCATGCTACAATGGTAATAACTAGCGCGTTGGAGTTGGTCGGTGTGATTCGAAACGCCGTGGAGTCCCAAGCTCAGTTGGAA
>Ga0196970_1000439_pt1 | contig 48628 bp, 37 predicted proteins | sample S1v_513CmetaG_FD_148672 | JGI IMG/M metagenome (GOLD analysis project Ga0196970, IMG submission 148672) | Soil microbial communities from Anza Borrego desert, Southern California, United States - S1+v_5-13C | ecosystem: Environmental > Terrestrial > Soil > Desert | place: USA: California... | reverse complement strand
ACTCTCATTCCCTCGGAGTCATTACGCCACATGTATCCAACAGCGGCGACGTATGACTGCCGACCGTCCGGGTCTTTGAACAACTATGGATTGTTGGCGGCGCATTTATAGCGATTGAAATTCCTGCCAGTCCCCCATCGGCCGCAACGGGATCGACGCTCAGGAGCCTGCCAAGCCGGGGGTCTTAATAGCGCTGGTAGCTTACCCTCGACCCCTCCGTATCCAAGGGCCTACCATGGCGATCACCCCGTTTCCCCGGTTCCGCCGAATGGCCTTCGCCCAAGCTCTCGCCCAGCTCCGTCGTGCCATGGCCTGAGCTAGCAGGCGCTAGCCGACGCCACCGGCATCACGCCATCCAGATCAAGCGCTACGAAGGTGGCAGCACACAGCCCTCTCTCGACGGCGTCGACCATGGACCAGGCCCCGTGGAATTCCATGCACGCGCTTGATAACGACACTGCCCCTCCCCCTTCCCCGAAAGCAGCAGGCTCGTCGCACCACCGCTGCTACGTGTACTTCAGTTCCCCCGACGAATGGCGAACATGGACTTCCTCCGCTGCAGATGCGCCCCGCATCTACGGCTCGCGGCTGGAACAGGCCAACAAGCCCACTGCGGCTGGGATCGACAACAACAAGCAGGGCAACCGGGTCAACGGCGAGAACCTGGACAAGACGCGGCGCTGCTTTGGCCAGCGCGTGCGCGATATCTGCGAGCGCACCAACCAGAGCTCAAGGTGGCAGCGACGCGGACAAGGCGAGGGCCTTAATCGCCAAGTGATTGAGAAAAGCCAATCAGCTGGCCATTCGGCAAGCTTGATGCCAACTTCATTCAAGCAGCCTCTTTCCGTAAGTACACCAAAATTCCGTCTGCAATAGGAATTGGGGCCGGGACATCCAGCCGAATCACCTTATGGGATATCTCGAAACCGATAGGGAAGTCGGCTATCACCTCACTCTCCACGCATGACGCGATTTCGGCGAACCCCTCAACCTCGCCATCAACATAAAACTCAATGGTGAGCGCCTTTTCTCCATCTATACGGCCAAGAACAGCCCTCACGTCAGGAGTGATCTCACCCCAAAGTGCACGAACTATGCTCATCGTTACTTGCTGGCTAAGATCAACGCTCATCGAGTGGCCTCGCTGGGACGACATGAGTTCCATTCGACCTATAATGGATTATTCCGGTTGGCCGGCCCTCATCCAGGCTCGACTTCGCCGCCGCAGGTCAATCGAACTCAGCGCTCCACACCCAGATGCGCCAATACCTGCTGCGCCAACACCTCGGCATTCTCCCCATCCGCGCGCAGATGCAGCTCCGGCGCTTCCGGCGCTTCATACGGCGAGTCGATACCAGTGAAGTTCGGAATCAGCCCAGCGCGCGCCTTGGCATAGAGCCCCTTCACGTCACGCGCCTCGGCCACCGACAGCGGCACATCGACATAGACCTCGACAAATTCGCCCTCGGCAAAGCGCTCGCGGGCCATGCGCCGCTCGGCGCGGAACGGCGAGATGAAGCTGACCAGCACGATCAAGCCAGCGTCGGCCATCAGGCGCGCGACTTCAGCAACACGGCGGATGTTCTCGACGCGGTCCTCATCAGTGAAGCCAAGGTCGCGATTGAGACCATGGCGCACGTTGTCGCCATCGAGGATGAAGGTGTGATAGCCGAGCGCATGCAGGCGCCGGTCCACCAGGTTGGCAACGGTGGACTTGCCCGCGCCCGACAGGCCGGTGAACCACAGCACCTTTGGTACCTGACCCTTGATCCGGGCGCGCGCCGCGGCGTCCACGTCCAGATGCTGCCAATGCACGTTGCCGGCGCGGCGCAGGGCGAAGTCGAGGGTGCCCGCGCCGACGGTGGCGTTGGTCTGGCGGTCGATGAGGATGAAGGCGCCCAGTTCGCGTTCGCGGGCATACGGGGCGAAGGCGATGGCTTCATCCAACGCAAGATTGCAGTAGCCCACCTCGTTCAAGGCCAGGCGCTTGGCGGCCAGGCGCTCCTGGGTGTTCACGTCGATACGGTGCTTGATCTCGCTGACGCTGGCGGCCACGGTGCGCGTGCCGATCTTCAGCCAGTACGGGCGGCCCGGCAGCAAGGCGGTGTCGTCCAGCCACAGCAGGTGCGCGGCGAACTGGTCGGCGACTTCGGGCGGGTCGCCGGCGGCGGCGATGACATCGCCGCGGCTGACGTCGAGCTCGTCTTCCAGGGTCAACGTGACTGCCTGGCCGGCGCGTGCGCTGGTCACATCGCCATCGGGCGCGATCACCCGGGCAATGCGCGAACGCCGGCCCGAGGGCAGCACCACCACCGCGTCGCCCGGCCGCGCCTGGCCGGCGCTGAGGGTGCCGGCAAAGCCACGGAAGCCCTGGTGCGGGCGGTTCACCCACTGCACCGGCAGGCGCAATCCGGTGGCGGCAGGCGGCTCGGGCAGCGGTACGGTTTCCAGATGTTCCAGCAGGCTCGGCCCGCTGTACCACGGCATGCGCGCCGAGCGCGTGGACAGGTTGTCGCCTTCCAGCGCCGACAGCGGGATCGCCTGCACCGACTGCAAGTCGAGCTGCGCGGCCAGGGCGTGATATTCGGACTCGATCGCCGCGAACACACCAGCGTCATAGCCGACCAGGTCCATCTTGTTGACCGCCAGCACGATGCGCTGGATGCCCAGCAGCGAGGCGATGAAGCTGTGGCGGCGGGTCTGCGCCAACAGGCCCTTGCGCGCGTCCACCAGCACCACGGCGAGGTCGGCGGTGGACGCGCCGGTCGCCATGTTGCGGGTGTACTGCTCGTGGCCGGGGCAGTCGGCGACGATGAACTTGCGCCGGTCGGTGTCGAAGTAGCGGTAGGCCACATCGATGGTGATGCCCTGCTCGCGTTCCGCGGCCAGGCCGTCCAGCAGCAGCGCGTAATCGATGCGTCCGCCTTGCGTGCCATGGCGGCGGCTGTCGCGCTCCAGCGCCGCAAGCTGGTCGTCGAACAGGCGCTTGCTGTCGTACAGCAGGCGGCCGATCAGCGTGCTCTTGCCATCGTCAACGCTGCCGCAGGTGATGAAGCGCAGCAGGGGCTTGGTTTCGTGGCGATGGAGATACGCCGCAATGTCGGGAACGGGGACCGGGGACCGGGGACCGGGTTCGCGCAATCCGGCTTCCACGTCTGCCTGGGCAGCGTTGGTGATCCTGTTGCCGGTTGCCGATTGCTGCGCCATCAGAAATATCCCTCGAGCTTCTTCTTTTCCATCGACTCGGATGGGTCGTGGTCGATCACCCGGCCCTGGCGTTCGGAACTGGTGGCGACCAGCATTTCGGCAATGATCGCCTCCAGCGTGTCCGCCTCCGACTCGATGGCGCCAGTGAGCGGATAGCAGCCCAGGGTACGGAAGCGCACCGAGCGCAGCTGCGGGGTTTCGCCCTCGCGCAGCGGCAGGCGGTCGTCATCGACCATGATCAGCGCGCCATCGCGCTCGACCACCGGCCGCGGCGCAGCAAAATACAGCGGCACCACCGGGATCGCCTCGCGGTAGATGTACAGCCAGATATCCAGTTCGGTCCAGTTCGACAGCGGGAACACGCGCACGCTCTCGCCGGCATGCACGCGCGTGTTGTAGAGATTCCACAGTTCCGGGCGCTGGTTCTTCGGGTCCCAGCGGTGGCGATCATTGCGAAACGAGAACACGCGCTCCTTGGCGCGCGACTTCTCCTCATCGCGGCGCGCGCCGCCGATGGCTGCGTCGAACTTCCACTTGTCCAGCGCCTGCTTCAGCCCCTGGGTCTTCATCACGTCGGTGTGCACCGCTGCGCCGTGGCTGACCGGACCGATATCGCGGGCGATACCGTCGGGGTTGATGTGCACGCGCAGCTCCACGCCGGTCTCGGCGACGCGGCGGTCGCGGAAGGCGATCATCTCGCGGAACTTCCAGCGCGTGTCCACGTGCAGCAGCGGGATCGGCGGCGGCGCCGGCGCAAAGGCCTTCAGCAGCAGGTGCAGCAACACCGAGCTGTCCTTGCCGACCGAGTACAGCAGCACCGGATTGGCAAAACCGGCCGCGACCTCGCGCAGGATGTGGATGCTTTCGGCTTCGAGCCTGTCCAGGTGGGACAGCTGGGCCGGGTGGGAAAGAAGTGGAAGACTCATTGCCGCCATGCGTCGGAGTGGCCGGGCAAGTCTAGCACCGACCGGAAGGGCCCCAGTCTGGGCAGCCGGGCGCGCGGCCTGAAATAAGCGCCGGGCATAAGCCGATAACCCCTGCTCCTTTCTGCCCGCGCCGGGGCTTGCCTAGCATCGGCTTCCCACTTTCTCTGGAATCGGCATGACCGCCGCCAGCCCCGCCTTGCCCGCCAGCCCGCTCCCGGAGGAGCGCCGGGCGCTGCTGTCGCGCGTGGTCGAAGGCCTGGATGCGCCCTCGCTGTGGTGGCTGTCCGGCTACGCCGCCGGCCTGGCGCAGGCGCATGCCGCGCCGCCCTCGCTGGCCCTGGTGGCGGGCGGCGCGCCCGGCGCCGAACGCGGCGAGGAACGCCGCCTAACCGTGCTTTACGGCAGCCAGACCGGCAACGCCCGGCGTACCGCCGAGCGTCTGGTTGCCGCCGCCGAAGCGGCCGGCCTGCGCGTGCGCCTGCAACGTGCCGATACCTACCCTACCCGTGAGCTGGCCAGCGAACGCCTGCTCTACCTGGTCATCAGCACCCAGGGCGAAGGCGATCCGCCGGACGATGCGATCGGTCTGGTCGAATTCCTGCAAGGCCGGCGCGCACCCAGGCTGCCGGAACTGAAGTTCGCCGTGCTCGGCCTGGGCGACTCCAGCTATGCCGACTTCTGCGGCATTGCCCGGCGCCTGGACGCGCGCCTGGCCGAACTCGGCGCACAGCGCCTGCGCCCGCTGGCCGAGGCCGACCTGGACATCGACAGCGTCGCCGCGCCCTGGCAGGAACAGGTGTTGCACGATGCCCGCGAACACCTGGCCGTGGCGCCCAGCGCCGGCGCCAAGGTCACGCCCCTGCGCGGGCCGGCCAGTGCCAGCTTCGATCACGCCCATCCCTTCAACGCCGAGGTGCTGGCCAACCAGGTGATCAGCGGCCGCGAGTTCAAGGGTCCGGCTTATGCGCAATACGGCCAGCCGAGCAAGCGCGTACGCCATGTGGAACTGTCGCTGGCCGGCAGCGGCCTGCATTACGAGCCGGGCGATGCGCTGGGCCTGCGCCACCGCAACCCGCCGGCACTGATTGAACCAGTGCTTGACGTGCTGCAACTGGATGGTCATGCCGACGTCACCATCGGGGCCCAGACTCTGCCCCTGTCCGAGTGGCTTGCCAGCCACCGCGAACTGACCAAGCTGTCGCGGCCGTTCCTGACCGCGCATGCCGAGCGGTCGGGCGCGGCCGAACTGCAGGCGCTGCTCGCCCCTACCCAGACTGCCGGCCTGGCGACGCTGCTCGCCGACCACCAGGTGATCGACGTGTTGCGTCGCTGGCCGGCGGATTGGGACCACGAGGGCCTGCTGGCCGCGCTGCGGCCGCTGGCACCACGGCTGTACTCCATCGCCTCCAGCCGCAAGCGCGTGGGCGACGAAGTCCACCTGGCCGTGGATGAGCTGGAATATCACGCACACGGCCATGCCCACGTCGGCTCGGCCAGTGGCTTCCTCGCCGCGCTGGCCGAAGGCGATACCACCGGCGTCTACATCGAGCCCAACGAACGCTTCCGCTTGCCGGCCGACGACAGCCGCGACGTGCTGATGATCGGCCCGGGTACCGGCGTGGCGCCGTTCCGCGGCTTCGTGCAGGAACGCGCCGAGCGCGGCGCGCGCGGGCGCAACTGGCTGTTCTTCGGCGCGCGCCATTTCAATCGCGATTTTCTCTACCAGGCCGAATGGCAGCAGGCCCTGGCACGTGGCGAGCTGCACGAACTGGACCTGGCGTTCTCGCGCGACCAGGCCGAAAAGATCTACGTCCAGCACCGCCTGCGCCAGCGCGGCCGCGAGGTCTACAGCTGGCTGCGCGAGGGCGCCCACCTGTACGTGTGCGGCGCGGTGGCCATGGGCAAGGACGTGCATGCGGCGCTGCTGGAGATCGTGGCGACCCATGGCGGCCTGGATGCCGAGGCCGCGGCCGAATATCTCGGCGGGCTGTTGAAGGAGGGGCGGTATGCGCGGGATGTTTACTGAAGCGGGAATGGGGAATCGGGAATTGGGAATGGGGTGCGCTCCGTGACCGCTCATTCCGTCGAAGACATCAAGTCGCAAAGCCGGCGGCTGCGCGGTTCGCTGCTGGACAGCCTGGCTGATCCGGTTACCGGCGCGCTGCGCGAGGACGACCAGACCCTGATCAAGTACCACGGCAGCTACCAGCAGGACGACCGCGACCTGCGCGAGGAGCGCCGCCGGCAGAAGCTGGAGCCGGCCTACCAGTTCATGATCCGCACGCGAACGCCGGGCGGCGTGGTGACGCCAGCGCAATGGATGCAACTCGATGCCATCGCCACGCGCTACGGCAACCATTCGCTGCGCGTGACCACGCGCCAGGCGTTCCAGTTTCATGGCGTGATCAAGCGCGAGCTGAAGGCGACGATGCAGGCGATCAACGCCGCGCTGATCGACACCCTCGCCGCCTGCGGCGATGTCAATCGCAACGTGCTGGTCGCGGCCAACCCGCTGCTGTCGCCAGTGCATGCGCAGCTGTATGCCGATGCCGCGCGCACCTCCGAACACCTGCTGCCCAATACCCGCGCCTACTACGAAATCTGGCTGGACGAGGAACGCGTGGCCGGCAGCGGCGAGGAAGTCGAGCCGGTGTACGGCGAGCGTTATCTGCCGCGCAAGTTCAAGATCGGCTTCGCGTTGCCGCCGCTCAACGACGTGGACGTATTCGCCAATGATCTGGGCCTGATCGGCACCGTCGAGGAAGGCGTGCTGACCGGCTATCACCTGAGCATTGGTGGCGGCATGGGCGCGACCCATGGCGACGCGGAAACCTGGCCGCGCGTGGGCAACGTGGTCGGCTGGTTCCCGCGCGAGCGTCTGCTGGGGATCGCCACGGCGGTGGTCACCACCCAGCGTGACTTCGGCAACCGCGAGCAGCGCAAGCGCGCGCGTTTCAAGTACACCATCGACGACCGTGGCCTGGACTTCATCGTCGCCGAGATCGAGCGCCGTGCCGGTTTTGCGCTGGCGCCTGCGCGCGCCTTCAACTTCGAGCACAACGGCGACCGCTATGGCTGGGTCGAAGGCGAGGACGGCCGCTGGCACCTGACCCTGTCGCTGCCGGCCGGACGCATTGCCGATGCCGACGGCCGCACCGCCCTCACCGGCCTGCGCCAGATTGCGCGCCTGCACGAGGGCGAGTTCCGCCTGACCCCGAACCAGAACCTGGTCATTGCCGGCGTGCCGGCCGCGCAGCGCGGGCGCATCGACGCGCTGGTCGCCGAACACGGGCTCGATGCCGGCAACCGCGCGCCCACGGCGCTGGCGCGCGGTGCGATGGCCTGTGTCGCCCTGCCCACCTGCGGGCTGGCGATGGCCGAGGCCGAGCGCTATCTGCCCGATTTCAGCGCGCGCCTGCAGCCGCTGCTCGAACGTCACGGGCTGGCCGATACGCCGATTGTCCTGCGCCTGTCCGGCTGCCCGAACGGTTGCTCGCGACCGTACCTGGCCGAAATCGCCCTCGTCGGCAAGGCACCCGGCCGCTACAACCTGATGCTCGGCGGCGACCGCCGCGGCCAGCGCCTGAACACCCTGTACCGCGAAAACATCACCGAAGCCGACATCCTTGCCGCGCTCGATCCGTTGCTGGCGCGTTATGCCGCCGAACGCGCCGAGGACGAGGGCTTTGGTGACTTCCTGCACCGCCAGGGCGTGGTCGCCCTGCCCGCCTATCCCACCCACCGCCAAGTGCAACTGGAACTCGTATGACCGCCCTGTCCGCCTCGCCGGCCACGCCCGATGCCCTGTACGACCTCGACGCCCTCAATGCGCGTCTGGAGCGATGCAGCGCCGAAGAGCGCGTCGCCTGGGCCCTGGCCAATGGGCCGGCGCAGCCTGCGCTGTCGTCCAGTTTCGGTGCGCAGTCGGCGGTGGCGTTGCACATGCTGAGCCAGCAGAAGCCGGACATTCCGGTGATCCTGATCGACACCGGCTACCTGTTCCCCGAGACCTACCGCTTCGCCGACCAGCTCACCGAACGCCTGCAGCTCAACCTCAAGGTCTTCCGCCCGCTGGTCAGCCGCGCCTGGATGGAAGCGCGCCATGGCCGCTTGTGGGAGCAGGGCGTGGTCGGCATCGAGCAGTACAACAACCTGCGCAAAGTGGAACCGATGCGCCGTGCGCTCGACGAGTTGAACATCGGCACCTGGTTCACCGGCCTGCGCCGGCAGCAATCGGCCAGCCGCGCGCAGACCCCGATCGTCACCCGCCGCGGCGAGCGCTACAAGATCAGCCCTATTGCCGACTGGACTGACCGCGACGTTTGGCAATACCTCAAGCAGCACGAGCTGCCCTATCACCCTCTGTGGGACCAGGGCTATGTGTCGATCGGCGATTTCCACACCACCCGCCGCTGGGAGCCGGGCATGCGCGAAGAGGACACACGCTTCTTTGGCCTGAAGCGCGAATGCGGGATTCACGAGGATATTTGAGCGGGTGGTTGGGCAGGGAAAGAGCCTTTCGTCTCTACCCATATTGCGATCCGTTGGCTCGCGCCTTCGTTTGTCGCAGCTGAAGCCGCTCCTACAACAACCCCGGCCAATACCCTCCACACCCACCATCATCAGCTCGCGCCGAACCGCTCTCCCATCCGCCAGCGCGATCTGTCGGGCGGTCGGGGGCAGGCCCTGCCAGGACCGTAGGCAACATGGATGTTGCCTACGAGGCTCCAAGGATGGATTCACGCCGTGTCCTGGCAGGGCCTGCCCCCGGCTGCCACGCACACACCAAAGACAGCCGATCAACATCGAAGGCGCACAAAGCCCCAGCGCGCAGCGCATAAAAGCAAAGCGGCCGCAGGCCGCAACCCCCCAAACCCCTCACCCCAACCCAAGAAACCGCGCCGCCCGCCCCCACCGCCGCAACCACCCCCACTCCACCAACCGCACCACCACCAGACTCAACCCGAACAACGGCAACACCACCCCCAACACCACAATCAACACGAACGCCCCCAACGCCAACCGCGAAGTCCCATCCGGCAACGGCGCACCCAACTGATCCGGCCGCCGCCGGCGCCACCACAGCAACACCGCGCTCACGCACACCAGCGTCAATCCCGTCGCCGTGAACAACCCCAGCATCTGATTCGGCCAACCAAACAACTGGCCCTCGTGCGCGGACACGCCCACCCCTACCATCCGGTCGATCAACGGCCGCTGCGCGAAATCCACCCGCTTCAACACCTGCCCGTCAGCGGACAGATCGATGTTCACCCGCTGCGTGCGGTCCGCGGCATCGGAGCGCAGCTTCCACGGCCCGCCATCACGATCCGGCGGCGCGATCAGCACCGGCGCGGCCAGCGACAAAGACTGTGCACGTGGCAGCAAGACATCGAGCGGCGCGTACGCACCCGCAGCCATCTGCTTGCCCATGCCCATGTCCATCTGCATGTCGCCCGCCATCGCCATGCCCGCATGCATCGCGTGCATCTGCGCCTGCGCGTCACGCTGCTGCTGGGCCAGCTCCTGGCGCCGGCCCTGACTCCAGTCCTGGCGCACTTCGTGGCCCGCCGCCACTTCGCGCACCTGCTTCAGCAGCGCGCCCCAGTTCTGGCTCCACGGCAGGCCCGACACGATCAGGAACAGCGCCAGCAGCGACACCCATACGCCACTGACCGCATGCACGTCGCGCCAGAACATCCGCCCGCCGCGCCCCAACCGCGGATACAGCACGCCGCCGGCGCCATGCCACTGCCGCGGCCACCACAGCGCCAACCCGGTCAGCAGCATCGCCACCGCCCAGGACGCGGCCAGCTCCACCAGCATCGAGCCGGCGCGCCCCATCAGCAGCTCGCCATGCAGATAGAACAACAACCGCATCGGTCGCCGGTTCTCGTCGGCCTTGCCGAGCACGCGCAGCGAATACGGGTCCACGTACACGCGCCACAATTTCTGGTCCTGCATGACCAGCACACGCGCCGCACTGCTGCCGGCCACCGGCAGTTCGTAGGCATTGAGCACGCCGCCGGGCAGCGCGTGCAGCGCCGCGCTCACCTGCGCGGACGCTGCCGCGGCGGGGCCGGTGATCGCCAGGCGGTCGTAGCCGCGATCCAGCCAGGCTTCGATCTGCGGCTTGAACAGATACAGCGAGCCGGTCAACGCCAGCCACAGCACCAGCGGGATGCAGAACAGCCCGGCATAGAAGTGCCAGCGCCACAGCGTGCGGTAACGCGGCCAGCGCCGGGGCAATGCGGGTTCAGGGGCCATGGCTCAGTACCGGTAGCGCAGCTCGGCCGTCCAGGTGCGGCCGGGATACGGGTGATAGACGTAGTAGCGCGCGTTGCTGAGGTTGTCCACGCCCAGCGCCAGCGTGCAGCCCTCGCCCAGGGTGACATCGGCGCGCGCATCCAGCACCAGGTAGCGGCTGGTGCCGCCAAAGGTGTCCGGGTTGCTGTCGCTTTCGTCCAGCGAGTTGTACTGCCGGCCCGAGTAGCGCCCACCCAGCGAGGTGCGCAACCACGGCGTGAGGCGGTAGCTGGCCAGCACATCGGCGCGGAAATCGGGGATGCGGTAGAACGCCTTGCCGACGCTGGCCGGGTTGCGGCGGTTCTCCAGCGTCACCGCGTGGTTCCATGCCGCGCTGGCGACCAGGTCGAAGCCGGGCCACCACAGGTCGTGCGCCTCCCAGGCCACTTCCAGGCCGCGCGTGCGCACCCGGTCCACGTTCTGGATGCGGGTGACGTTGGGAAATACCGTGGTGTCGGTCTGGCTGAAGAGCGTGTCGCGTACGTCATCCTCGTACAGCGACAGGCGCAGATTGCCGAGCTCGCCAGCATGCTCGAAGCTCAGATCCTTGGAGAAGGCGTCTTCCGGTTGCAGGTTGGGGTCGCTGTTGATGATCGCGTTGCCGCTGAGGCTGCCCTGGAACAGCTCGCTCACCGTCGGCCAGCGCAGCGCGCGCGCCAGCGACAACCGCGCGGTCCAGCCCTCGCCCAGCATCCGCGTCAGCGACAACTTCGGCGACAGCCCGCTGTCACGCCGCGCCGGGTACAACGCCAGGCCATTGCCGTCGCGGCGCAGACCGTCTTCGGCGCGCCATTGCTCCCAGCGCAGCCCACTGGTGAGCGACCAGTCCGGGTTGAGGCGCCATTCGTCCTGTACATACAGCGCGCCAGTGCGCGTGGTGCCGGCAAACGCGGATTGCAGCGACAGCGGCGCGCCGCGACGCCAGTCGTCGGTACGCCACAGCGTGCTGTCGAGACGATAGCGGTCCAGATGCAGGCCAAAAGCCAGGCGGTGCGCGGCATCGGCGCTGGCGGCAAACCCGGCCTCGGCGTCCAGGTTGCTCCAGCTGCTGCCGTCGGCATCGCCAATCGTGCCGGGGCCATCACCCGGACCGCTGGCGCTGCGCACGCGATCGCGCGGTGTATCCAGTTGCGAAGCCACCAGTGAGTAGCGCCAGCCGCTGTCGCCACCGGCCTTGAACGAGATGCCATACAGGCGCCGCCCGCTGTCGCCGTGGCCCGGCGCGAAGGCATTGGCCGGCAGCACGTAGCGCCTTCCATCCAGCGCCACCGCGCCCTGCGAGATCACCCGCCCATTGGCATCGCGCAGCCAGCTGCCTACCTCGTTGTCCAGGCGCTGCCGCCAGTCCGCCACGTTCAGCGCCAACTGCGCGTCCGCGGCCACGTCATAGGTCATGCGCAGCGCGATCTGGTCGTTGCGCATGTCGGTGGCGCCTTCGCTGTTGACGCCCATCAGCAGCGCATCGCGGCCAAACTGGTCGCGGTAAGGCACCGCGCCGGTTACCGCCACATCGCCTGGGGCGGCGGCCACGATTGAGCGCAAGGCGCTGTAGTAGCTCAATGGGTGGCTCTGGTTGTCGAGGCGGTCCAGCCCCAGGCGCCACGCGAACGCGCCGCGACGGTCGCCAATGCTGGCGTCGAAGTGGCGCCCGTCGTAGTGGCCGCGCTGGCCGTATTCGCGGAAGTCCTGGCGCAGGAACTGCATGCCGCCGCCTGCGCTGAAGCCGTCGGGCATGCGCGTGTGCATCAGGATGGTGGCGCCAAGCGAATTGCCCGGGAAGCGCGCCGAGTACGGGCCGTACAGCACGTCCACGCTCTGCAGGTCGCCGGGCGCGACCAGCGACCAGCGCGGGGCGAAGCTGAAATCCGAGCCAAGCAGGTTGCTCAGCAACAGGCCATCGGCATACACCAGGGTGCGCGCGGACTGGCGGCTGCTGGTACCGCGCACGGAGACGATGCCGTTGTTGTCGCCGGTGAAGCGCTTGCGTACGTGCAGGTTGGGTGCATAGCGCAGGGCGTCTTCGGCGGTGACCAGGTTGATGCGGTCCAGTTGCGCGGCATCAATGCGGGCCAGTGGCGCAGGACTGTCCGGCGGCGCGGGTTCATTCGCATTGGCGCGGACATTGATGGTGTCCAGGCGCTGGATGGCGCCGGCGTCATCGGGGGCGTCGGTTTCGTTGGCGTGCGCCTGGCCGGCGAACGCCGGGCCATACGACAGACAGGCAAGCGCCAGCAGACGCGCGCCGCGGCGGGCACGCGCACAGGGCGCAGCGGTAAAGAGCGGCATGAGGTACTCCTTGACACGACAGGACGCGAGCCACCAGGCGGCGGCGCACGAGCGGCATTCCGTGCGGATCAGGCGTACAGCGGCGGCCCGCGCGCGGCATGCGCCGGCCAGGCCAGGGATTCCAGTGTGGGCGCACGCCGCACCAGCGGCGGACGCACGGTGCGTGAGCTCGGCAACAAGGCGAGCAGGAACAGCAGCAGCGGCAGCAGGCGCACAGCCAGCACGCAGTAGTCGCAGGCCGGGCCGTCGTGCGAAGCGTGACCATCTCCGCCGGCGTGTGCTGCCAGGGCCTGGGCATCCGTGGACGAGGACATCGGCGCCATCGCGTCGAGCGCCACCCGCTTCAAGCCTTGCGCCGTACACATCTCCGCGAACCCGCCCGTGGTTGGCGCCTGCAGCGCACGGCTGAGCAGCGGCGCACACAACAGCAGCAACACCGCCAGCCAGGCGAGCCGGGTGAAGCAGGTCTGCAGGGGCCGGGAACGGAGCACGGCGCCAATTCTAGCCTCGCGCCGTGAAGCCGCAGTGCGTGAAGATCAAGCGCGCGACGCTTTGCCGCAGCGAGCGCACCTCGGCTAGGTGGTGATCGTCTGGGTCAGCGATTCCCAGGTCGGCGGCGGCGGCCAGTTCGGTGCCTGGTTGCCGTCGAGCACGCGGCGCAGGTCGCGCTTGTCGATCTGCGGGGCCAGCACATGCACCAGTTCCAGCGCGTAGTCGCGCAGCACGCGGTCGCGCGGCAGCACCGCCCAGGCGATGCACTCGGCCACCGGCGCCGGCGCGGGCCAGGCACGCAGGTCGGTGTCGTCACCGCCTACTGCCATTTCCGCGACCAGGCCCACGCCCAGGCCCGTGCGCACATAGGTCTTGATCAGGTCGGCATCCAGCGCGGTCAGGGCGATGCGCGGCTCCAGCCCGACCTGGGCAAAGGCGCGCTGCAGCGAGGAGCCCGGGCGAGTCGAGGATTCGTAGCTGATCAGCGGTTGGACAGCCAGCGCCTGCATGTCCGGTGCGGCACCGGGGCGGTCCAGCTCATGGCCGCGCGGCACGATCACCAGCCGCCGCCAGCGGTACAGAGGTACGGCGATGCCGGCGCCGGGTTCGCCGCCAGCGGTACTGACCACGGCGATGTCGGCATCACCGGCGCTGAGCAGATCCAGCGCGGCGCTCTCGGCGGCCTGCTGCAGGTGCACGCTGACCTGCGGGTAGGCGTGCTTGATCTGCGCCACCGCCGGCGGCAGGACGAAGCGCGCCTGGGTATGGGTGGTGGTCAGGGTGAGCTGGCCCTGCGCCTCGCGGCGCTGGTTGGCGGCGTAGGTGCGGATGTTGTTGGCCTCGGCCAGCACCGCCCGAGCACGCTGGATCACTTCGCTACCGGCCGGGGTCACCGTCTCCAGGCTGCGGCCCTTGCGCACGAACAGAAGGAAGCCGAGCTCGTCTTCCAGTTGCTTGAGCTGCTTGGACAGACCCGGCTGCGTCGCGTGCACGCGCGCCGCCGCCAGGGTGATGTTGAGTTCGGCATCGGCGATGGCGACCAGATAGCGAAGTTGCGTGAGCGTCATCGGAAGGAACCGGGGTCGACGGGAGGCTGCGGGACGACTGTACGTGAATCCGCCTGCGCTGCTTATAACCGCGCGCTATTTGCAGGATGCATGATGTCATTTCCGACGGCTATAAGCGGGGTTTACGGTCAGCCCTCCCTCCCCTGGCCCGCGCCCGTGACCGCTGCCCTTTTCCCGCTCTTCGCCGACCTGCGCGGCCGCCCGGTGCTGGTGGTCGGCGGCGGCGCGGTCGCCGAACGCAAGGTGCAGGCGCTGCGGCAGGCCGGCGCCCGGGTGCGGGTCGGCGCGCCGGAGCTCACCCCGGCATTGCGGCAGGCCGCCGCGGACGGGGCGATCGACTGGTGGGCCGGCCAGTTCGAGCCTGGCTGGCTGCAGCCGCGTACCTGGCTGGTGATCGCCGCCACCGCCGACCGCGCGGTCAACCAGGCCGTGGCGGACGCCGCACAGGCGCTCGGTATCTTCGCCAATGTCGTCGACGATGCGGCGCTCTCCAGTTTCCAGGTACCGGCCGTGGTCGAGCGCGGCGCATTGCAGGTGGCGATCTCCAGCGGCGGTGGCGCCCCGATGGTCGCGCGGCACCTGCGGCGCTGGCTGGAAAGCCTGCTCGACGACAGCTGGGGCGGACTGGTGGACCTGTTCACCCGGCAACGTGCACAGATCCGCACGCGCTTCGCCGACACCGGCGCGCGCCGACGCTTCTTTGAAAAGCAGTTGGCCGGACCTTTGCCGCGCTTGCTGCGGCAGCGTCGCAGCGCGGATGCCGAGCGCTACCTGCAGGCGCAACTGGCGCAACCGGCGACGACGGCAGCCGGTTCGGTCACCCTGGTCGGCGCGGGCCCCGGCGACCCGGGCCTGCTGACCCTCTCCGCCTTGCGCGCGCTCAACGAAGCCGACGTGATCCTGCACGACCAGCTGGTCAGCGGGCCGGTGCTGGCCCTGGCGCGGCGCGATGCCGAGCGCATCGCGGTGGGCAAGACCAGTGGCGGCCACAGCACCGCGCAGGAAGACATCCACGCCTTGATGCTGGAACACGCGCGTGCCGGCCGCCGCGTGGTGCGCCTGAAGGGTGGCGACCCCTTCGTGTTTGGCCGCGGCGGCGAGGAACTTGCGTTCCTGCGTATGCATGGCGTGGCCTACGAGGTCGTGCCCGGCATCACCGCAGCGCTGGCGTGCGCTGCTTATGCAGGCGTGCCACTCACCCACCGCGAACACGCGCAGGCGTTGCAAATGGTTACCGCACATTGCCGCGACTCGCTCGATACGCTGGACTGGGCGGCGCTGGCGCAAGGCCAGCAAACCTTGGCCTTCTACATGGGCGTGGCCGCGCTGGAGAAAATCCAGGCCCGCCTGCTGGCCGGCGGGCGCGCCGCGTCCACACCGTTTGCGCTGGTCGAAAACGGCTCGCGCCCGGAGCAACGCGTCATTGTCGGCCGCCTGGACGAACTGGCCGCCGTGGCGCGCCGCCATCAGGCCACTTCGCCGGCGCTGCTGATCCTCGGCGAAGTCGCCGCGCTGGCGACGCCACTGCACTGGTTTGGCGCCGCGCCGCTGGGCGATCCGCCCTCACTTTCCGCAAAGCCCGGCAGCGCCACACTGGCGCATGCCGCCTGACCGCCTCTCGGAGATTCCAATGGCCCTGTACGACAGCATCCTTGACACCATCGGCCGCACGCCGGTCGTCAAGCTCAACCGGATCGCGCCCGATCACGTCACCCTCTACGCCAAGGTGGAGTCGTTCAACCCCGGCGGCTCGGTCAAGGACCGCCTGGCGCTGGCGATCGTGCTGGACGCCGAGCAGCGCGGCCTGCTCAAGCCGGGCGACACGATCATCGAGGCGACCTCCGGCAACACCGGCGTGGCCCTGGCGATGGTCGCCGCCGCGCGCGGCTACAAGTTCGTCGCCACCATGGTCGAAACCTTCTCCATCGAACGCCGCAAGCTGATGCGTGCCTACGGCGCGAAAGTGATCCTGACCCCGGCCGCCGAGCGCGGCAGCGGCATGGTGCGCCGGGCCAAGGAACTGGCCGAGCAGCACGGCTGGTTCCTGGCCAGCCAGTTCACCAACGCGGCCAATCCGGCGTATCACCGCAACACCACCGCCGCGGAAATCCTGCGCGACTTCGCCGGCCAGCGCCTGGACTATTTCGTCAGCGGCTGGGGCACCGGCGGCACCCTGACCGGCGTGGGCGAAGTGCTGAAGGTCGCGCGGCCGGAGACGAAGATCATCGCCACCGAACCGGCGGGCGCCGCGCTGCTCAACGGCGACGAGTGGAAGCCGCACAAGATCCAGGGCTGGACGCCGGACTTCGTGCCCGAAGTGCTCAACCGCGAGGTCTACGACGAGCTGTATTCGATCGGCGACGACCGCGCGCTTGAAGTGGCGCGCCGGCTGGCCGCCGAGGAAGGCATTTTCGTCGGCATTTCCGCCGGCGCCACCGTGGCCACCGCGTTGGACGTGGCGGCCAAGGCCGCGCCCGGCTCGGTGCTGCTGGCCGTGCTGCCCGACACCGGCGAGCGTTACTTCAGCACGCCGCTGTTTGCCGACGTCAATGAGGGCTCCGATGACGACTGGCTGGCCGGCCTGCCGTAAGCGCTGGCCTTGAAGGGACTGAAAGGAACGGGGCCGCTTGCGCGGCCCCGTCCTGTTTGCGTGCGGAGGAACGGACGGCTTCAGAACTTCGTCGTGGCCATCAGCATGTACGAGCGGCCCAGCGCATTGACGATGACCGGGAAGTCCATCTTGTCATCGGTGACGTTGACCACCGACAGATTCAATCTGGCATTGTCATTGATCCGGTAGCCCAGGTTGAGGTTGTAGCTGGTGTGGCTGGGCACGCGCAGGTAGTCGCGCGACTCAGGGGTGAGATTCAGCGCGGGCGCCGCGCTGCTGCGGTAACGGGCGATCATCCCCATGCTCCAGCGACCCAACGCGTAACTGGCTTCCCACTGGTATTGACGCTTTTCCGTCCCGGTGAGACCGACGTTGTTGACAGGCGGCACACCGGGGGCGGCGGCACGTTACCAGGTGCGCGGGAAGTAGCCGTAGAAGTTCAGCTGCAGCGAGCCGCGGCCCCAGCCCCGCTGTGCCAGGTCGACCAGATAGTTCACTTCCGCGGTCCAGCCCTTGAAGTTGATGTAAGGGCCATTGGCGTAGGTGGTGCGGATACTGGTGGCCACCGCGGTCGCCGGGTCACGCGTGATCATGCTGCAGAAGCGGTTGGCGTTGTTGACGTCGCTGGCGTCGAACACCTCCGAGTCGAAACAGCCGGAGGTGATGTCGGACTCACCCAGCTCGGTGATCACATCGGTCAGGTTGATGTTGTAGTAGTCCACCGCCGCGCGCAGGCCCTCGACATTTTTCGGCTTCAGCACCAGCCCTGCTGTCCACGAGCGCGCTTTCTCGTTGCGCAGAGAAGTACTGCCGCTGGTGTAACCCAGCTGACTGGTCCCGGCCGACTCGAATGTGTTGGGGTTGATCCCCGGGTAGGCGGCAAAGAACTTCTGGCAGTTGGCGCGGCGCAGGTCCGGCCGCGGCCCGCTGTCGATGCTGGACGCCTCGCAGGGTTCGGGGATGAAGAAGTAGGCCGCCTGCGAGGAGGTGTACAGCTCGGAGATCGACGGCGCACGGAACGACTGCGTGCGGTTGGCGCGCAGCTGCAAGCCCTCCAGCGGCTCGTACTGGAATCCGTAGGTGTAGGCATTGAAGCCGCCATTGACCGAGCTTTGCACGCGGCGCAGCTTGCCGGTCAGGTCCAGCCGGTGCAGGCCGGGAATGCCAGCCTCCGAATCAACCAGCGGCGCGAATACTTCGCCGAAGTACTCGTTGCTGTAGTAGCTGCCGCGGCTGCCCTGGATCGGCACGGCGCGACCGAGGCCGAGGCGCTGATAAGTGCTTGGGGTGAACGAGGCCGCCTCACGGCGATACTCGTAGCCAACGTTGAAGGTGGTTTCGCCGCCTGGCAGATCAAACAGGCCGCCGGTCACATTGGTATTGAACACCGTCTGCGCGGTATCGGAGGTGGCGCGGGTGGGGGTGGACACATAGGCCAGTGCCTCGCGTGAGGCGCGGCCCTGGCCGAACAGGTCCAGCGGCGCGCAGGCGGGGTCGGCGGTCGTGCCCGGCCGGGTGCTGTCGCACACCACGTTGCCGGCGGCATCACGGGTGGCGTTCAAGGCATTGATGAAGTTCTGCTGGATCAGCCCGCGACTCAGGTAATCGAACCTGCCCTGCCCGTGAGTCATGGTTGCCTCCCAGTTGTAGCTGCGCCCGGCCAAGTCGAACGGGCCACTCAGCCCGCCCACGACCCGCCACAGCTGCGACTCGCTGGCCGCGGTACTCATGCCGAGGTCGCGCGAGGAGCGCGACAGGCGGAAGCTCTGTACGCCCATGTCCTGCAAGGTCTGTCGCGCCTGCGCGGTCAGCAGCGGGTGGTCGGCTGGAAACTCCAGCGCCCCGCTCGTGCTGCCACCGCCGTCGAGCCTGGCGTAGCCAAAGCCCACCGCGTTGTAGGCATTCTGGTTGACCAGTTCGCGTGTGCGCACGCGGCCCCAGGAGGCTTCCCAGAAGCCGCGCAGCGAATCGGTGAAGTCGAAGTGCCCGGTGCTGAAGACGTTGGCGCGATCCTGATCGGAGACCAGTTGCGAGACCAGCACCGGGTTGATGCCATCACCGCCCGAGGCAAACGAACGTCCGAAGTTGTTGCCTGGGTTGTACGGCACCAGTTGGCCCTGCGTATCGAACTGCAGCAACTGGTTCTGGTTCGGGCCGAAGCCACGCAGCTGGCCACTGGCGTCACGGATATGCGATCCGCCGGTAGGCAGGGCCAGGCCGCCGAAGGTCATGTCGGACCAGCGCGTGTCGCGGATGTAGACGCTGGCAGGCACGCCATCGCTGGGGCCACTGTTGAAGGGAATCTGACCATTGACCCGGCCGTCAGTGGCGGGGTCGCGCCCCGGCTGGTACTGGGCAATGGCCTTGGCGTCGGGATTGAGCTGCAGGGAATAGGCGTGGCGGCGGACGTGACTGGTGTCGGCGCGCACACCCTCCGTGCGGCTCACTTCGGTGGACAGCACGAAGTGGCCGCGACCATCGGCAAAGTCACTGCCGAGCAGGTTGGAGAGCAAGTAGACGGGCACATCGCCGCGTTCGGTCTGGCCGTAGCCGGCCTGCGTTTCCATGCCGCTGAAGTTGTCGCGCAGGATGATGTTGCTGACGCCGGAGATCGCGTCCGAACCATATGTCGGTGCGCCGCCGATGGAGATGTTCTCTATCCGCTGCACCATGTTCGTCGGGATGTTGCTGAGGTCGACCTGGGTGCCGCCTCCGTCGGGGCCGAACACCGTTGGCGGATTGGAAGTGACGAAACGGCGCCCGTTGACCAGGGTGAGCAGGCGGTTGGAACCCAGTCCGAAGCGCTGGGCGAAATTGACGCCCGCGCCGAAGCTGGACTGGTTGCCGTAGTACGACGCTCCCGCCCCAAAGCTGGGCGAGCGCGCCACCAGGTCAATCAGGTTGACGGTATTGGTGTCTTCCAGCAGCTCGCGGCCGATCACCTGCGCCGGCTCCAGGGTATCGAAGCCCGCGCGCGGTATGCGCGTGCCGGTGGCGGTGACGCGTACGCGGTCCAGGTCGGTGATCGAAGGCTGGCGAGGCGGCTGGGTCTTGCCCGAACGGTTCTGTTCGGCATCGGGCGGGGTGACTGGCGGCGGCGCGGCATCGACGGCACGCGCCTGGCTGGCGATGGCCCACAGCAGGGCGACGGCCAAAGTACTTCTGCATAACGAACGGGACATGGGCACTCCGGGTTTCGTGGGACGGCAAACCGCCGGTGCGTGCGATGCGGCAGCGGCGTTTAACGAACCAGAAACATTTCACGGGGAGTGACCCGGGCGGAATTGGACAATTCCTAGGGATCAGGCGGTTGATTAGTAGGGCTGACATCGGGCCCGGGCCGTCCCCATCCGTCGCATTCAGAGAGACATCAACGCCCTACCGTGCGCGGCCATCCGCCAGCCGTTGGAAGCCGGCGGCCATCACGTCTCCCTCATCGAGGCCACCGGAAGATTCGCTCATGACCATAGAAATCTGGCAAGGGGACATCACCACCCTGGACGTCGACGTCATCGTCAACGCTGCCAACGAATCGTTGCTGGGCGGAGGCGGTGTCGACGGCGCCATTCACCGTGCCGCCGGTCCCGAACTGCTCGCCGAATGTCGTCGCTTGCCGGAGCTTCGCCCCGGCGTGCGCTGCCCCACTGGCGAGGTACGCGCCACCGCCGCGCACAACCTGCCCGCGCGCTACGTGTTCCATGCGGTCGGCCCGATGTGGCGCGACGGCACGCACCACGAGCCGGAGTTGCTGGCCAACTGTTACTGGCAGTCACTGCGCCTGGCCGAGCAGATGGATCTGCATACCATCGCCTTCCCGGCGATCAGCTGCGGCATCTACGGCTACCCGTTGCAACAGGCCGCGCGTGTGGCGGTCAACGAAACCCTGGCCTGGCAGCGTTCGCACGCGGTGCCGCGGCGCATCCTGCTGGTGGCGTTCAACGATGCCACCTACAAGGCGTATCAGCAGGCGCTGGCGCAGGGGTTGCCGCAGGTTGCCTGAGGCGGTTCTGGACGCATCATGCTGCATTTGCCTGACGAGTCACTGTACGAGCGGCTTCAGCCGCGACCGTGATCTGACCGGTCGCGTCTTCGCTCGTCGCGGCTGAAGCCGCTCCTACAAGGATGCAGCTGAGGCCGCTCGTGGAGCGGCCCCAGCGGAAGCCCACCTCAGCCCTTCCACTGCCCCAGCGCAGCCAGGCCGTTCTCGCGCGCACGCTCGTACACCACCTGCTGCGCCTTGGCGAAATTGCCGGTCATGTCCTTGGCCCACAGCTTCAGCGCCGCCTGCTGCATCGCGCGGCCGTAGGAGAAGCTCAGCGGCCACGGCAGGTTGCCGAGCTTGTTCATCGCATTGAGGTGCGCGGTGGACTGCTCGTCGGTCTGCCCGCCCGACAGGAACACGATGCCCGGCAGAATCGCCGGGACGGTGCTCTTGAGGCACATGACGGTCGACTCGGCCACTTCCTCGATCCCGGCCTGCTCTTCGTTGCCCTTGCCGGAAATCACCATCGACGCCTTCAGGATCGTCCCTTCCAGCACCACGTTCTGCTCATACAGCGCGCCGAACAGCGAGCGCAGCGTGGCTTCGGTCACTTCGTAGCAGGTCTCGATGTCGTGGTCGCCATCCATGATCACCTCCGGCTCCACCATCGGCACCAGACCCTGCTCCTGGCACAGCGCCGCATAGCGCGCCAGCGCGTGGGAGTTGGCCTCGATGCAGGTGCCGGACGGAATGTCCTCGCCGATGTTGATCACCGCGCGCCACTTGGCAAAACGCGCACCCAACTTGTAGTACTCCTCCAGCCGGCCGCGCAGGCCATCGAGGCCCTCGGTCACCAGCTCGCCCGGCATGCCGGCCAGCGGATGGGCGCCCTTGTCGACCTTGATGCCCGGGATGATGCCGTGCTCGGTCATGTACTTGGCGAACGGCACGCCGTCCTTGGTGGACTGGCGGATGGTCTCATCGAACAGGATCGCGCCGGAGATGTACTCGCTCAGCTTCGGCGTGGTCAGCAGCAGCTCGCGGTAAGCGCGGCGGTTCTCTTCGGTGTTCTCGATCCCCACGCCGGCAAAGCGCTTGGCAATGGTGCTGGTGGACTCGTCGATGGCGATGATGCCCTTGCCCGGGGCGACCATGGCCTGGGCGGTTTCGGCAAGCAATTCGATGCTCATGTGTTTCCTGTGGCAGCAGCGGGGGAGAACGGAATTATAGCCATGAACGCATACAGCCATTCCTTCACGGAATGGCTGCAAACGTTTACAGGTTTATCTGCTATGGCTACCGCTTACAGCTCGCCCAGCCCGCTCGCCCGGCCATCCGGGCCCACTTCCAGCAGGCGCAGGGTGTTGGTCGCGCCATGGGTTTCCATGTGCTCGCCGCTCGTGAACACCACGCGGTCGCCGGCCGACAGCGCACCGTTCTCGACCAGCACGCGGATGCTGCCGCGCGCCGCTTCGCGCGGGGTCAGGCCGCGGCTGTCGAAGTTGATCGGGAACACGTCGCGCATCATCGCCATCTGCCGGCGCGCGCCGTCATGGCGGGTCACCGCGTAGATCGGTGCCTTGGCGCGGAAGCGCGACAGGTAGCGCGCGGTGCCGCCGGATTCGGTCATCGCCACGATCGCGCGCACGCCCACGTGCTCGGACAGGAACATCGTCGCCATCGCGATCGCCTGGTCGGCGCGTTCGAGGTTGCGCTGGGCCTTGCTGAAATCGGCATCGGTCTCGAACTGGCGCTCGGCACCCAGGCAGATGCGCGCCATCGCCTCGACCGCGCGCACCGGGTAGGCACCGGCGGCGGTTTCGGCCGACAGCATCACCGCGTCGGTGCCATCGATGACCGCATTGGCCACGTCCAGCACCTCGGCGCGGGTCGGGATCGGGCTTTCGACCATCGACTGCAGCATCTGCGTGGCGGTGATGACGACCTTGTTCTGCGCCAGCGACTCGCGAATGATCTTTTTCTGCAGGCCGGGCAGTTCGGCATCGCCGATTTCCACGCCGAGGTCGCCGCGGGCGACCATCACCACGTCGGAGGCTTCGACGATTTCGGTCAGGTTCTCGATCGCCTCGGTGCGCTCGACCTTGGAGACCATGGCCGCGTCGCAGCCGTGTTGCTGGGCGATGCGGCGGGCTTCGTTCATGTCGGCGGCGTTGCGGCAGAACGACACGGCGATGAAGTCCACGCCGATCTTGGCGACGATGCCGATCAGTTCCTTGTCACGCTCCGTGAGCGCGCCCAGGGACAGGCCGCCGCCCTGCTTGTTGAGGCCCTTGCGATCGGACAGCACGCCGTCGTTGAGCACGGTGCAGACGATGCGCTCGCCCTGCACTTCGACCACGCGCAGCTGCATGAGGCCGTCGTCGAGCAGCAGGATGTCGCCGCTGGTCACGTCCTGCGGCAGGCCGAGGTAGCTGACGCCGACCTGGGTGTTGTCGCCGGCGGGCGCATTGGGGTCGGCAACGAGGTCGAAGCGGTCACCGGTCTTGAGCACGACCTTGCCCTGGGCAAAGCGCTCGATGCGGATCTTGGGGCCGGGCAGGTCGGCGAGGATGCCGACTTCGGCGCCGACGCGGGCAGCGGCGGCGCGCACGTCAGCAGCGCGCTTGGCCTGACCGGAGGGGTCGCCGTGGCTGAAGTTCAGGCGCACGACGTTGACGCCCGCGCGGAACAGATCCTCCAGCACGCCCGGCGGGTCGGTGGCCGGTCCGAGGGTGGCAAGGATCTTGGTGCGGCGCTGGCGTTCGGTCATGTTGGGACTCCCCCGGAAAAGTCCGGAAAATTAGCACAGTAAGCGGGTGTGCTGGATGGCTTTGCGCTATAGCGGGGAAACAATTACGGAATGTCTCGCGCCAACGTGCGCGCGCGGATGGAGCGAACCGAGGTTCACTCTTTTGCGGCGCCGATCAGAGCCGTTGCAGCAGCTCGTCTGGAGATCTGGCCAGTTGGTCGGCACCGGCGCGGGTCAGTTCGGCTTCGTCGCCGAAGCCCCACAGTACGCCGATGCTGCGCAGGCCATGGGCACGCGCGCCTTCGATGTCCATGCGCCGGTCGCCGATCATCACGCACTGCGCGGGCAGTGCGTGGAGGCGGCGCAGGGCTTCGGCGACCATGTCGGGCTTGGAGCGGCGGCTGCCGTCGTCGCTGGCGCCGACGACTTCCTCGAAGCAGTCGCCGAACGGCAGGTGGTCGACGATGCGGCGGGCGAAGCGCTCGTTCTTGGAGGTCACCACCGCCATGCGATGGCCGGCGGCGCGCAGCGCGGGGATCACCTCGGCAATGCCGGGAAAGACGCTGTGCTCGGTCCAGCCGACGCGGTCATAGCGTTCGCGGTAGAGGACCAGGGCCTGTTCGACCAGCCCCTCATCGCCGGCAAAGCGTTCGTGGAAGCTGTCGCGCAGGGGCGGGCCGATCCAGCCGCGCAACTGATCCATCGACGGCAGCATCTGCCCGAGCTTGTCGAAGGTGTGGACGATGCCGCCAACGATGCCCGGTTCGGAATCGATCAGCGTGCCATCCATGTCGAAGAACAGCGTGGCCGGTTGCGCGCTCACTGACCGCGCGCCTCCAGCGCCGCCACCGCCGGCAGGGTCTTGCCTTCGAGGAATTCGAGGAACGCGCCGCCACCCGTGGAGATGTAGCTGACCTGCCCGGCGATGCCGTACTTGTCCACCGCCGCCAGGGTATCGCCGCCGCCGGCAATCGAGAACGCCGGGGAATCGGCGATGGCGCGGGCCAGGGTTTCGGTGCCGCGGCTGAAGGCCTCGAACTCGAACACGCCGACCGGGCCGTTCCACACCACCGTGCCAGCCTTGGCGATCAGTGCGGCGTAGCGCGCGGCGGTGTCCGGGCCGATGTCGAGGATCAGGTCGTCCTCGGCCACCGCGTCCACGGCCTTGACCGTGGCCTCGGCTTCGGCATTGAACTGCTTGGCCACCACCACATCGGTGGGCAGCGGAATCTCGGCGCCGCGCGCCTTGGCCGCGGCGACGATGCGGTTCGCGGTCTCGATCAGGTCCGGCTCGCACAGCGACTTGCCGACCGGGTAGCCAGCCGCGGCGATGAAGGTGTTGGCGATGCCGCCGCCGACGATCAACTGGTCCACCTTTTCCACCAGGCTGGTCAGCAGCTCCAGCTTGGTCGAGACCTTGCTGCCGGCCACGATCGCCAGCAGCGGCCGCGCCGGTTGCGCCAGGGCCTTGGCCAGCGCGTCGAGTTCGGCCATCAGCAGCGGTCCGCCGGCAGCCACGGGGGCGAAGCGGATCACGCCATGGGTCGAAGCCTGCGCGCGGTGCGCGGTACCAAAGGCGTCCATCACGAACACGTCGCACAGTGCGGCGTACTGCCGGGACAACGCCTCGTCATCCTTGCCCTCGCCGACATTCATGCGGCAGTTTTCCAGCAGCACCACCTGCCCGGGTTGCACGTCCACGCCGCCGACCCAGTCGCGGCGCAGCGGCACATCGACCTTCAACAGCTCGGACAGACGCTGCGCGACGGGCGCCAGCGAATCTTCCTGCGTCCAGGTGCCTTCCTTCGGCCGGCCCAGGTGCGAGGTGACCATCACCGCCGCGCCCTGCTCCAGGGCCAGGCGGATCGTCGGCACGGAAGCGAGGATGCGCTGCTCGGAGGTGATGCGGCCGTCCTCGATCGGCACGTTCAGATCCTGGCGGATCAGTACGCGCTTGCCGTTGAGGTCGAGGTCGGTCATTCGGACGATGGGCATGTTCGCAACTCGCTGGTTCTGAAGGGGGAGAGCGCGGCACCGCCAGGCGGCACCGCGCGGTGCGGGCCCTCATTGTCCGGCGTTGCGCCGGACGGGGCAAACCACTCACGCGGTAGGCGCGGCGCCGCGTCCGCGCAACAGGCTCAGCGCAAAGCCGGCCACCAGCAGCGCGCCGCCGACCAGCAAGGCCCACAGCAGCCAGGTCTTCCAGTCGATGGGCCGTGGCGCCGGCTGCAACGCTGCCTGCCCGGCCAGTGTCTGCGCGCTGGGCGATAGCGTTGCCATCGCCGGCTGCCACTGCGGCCCGCGCGTGCGTCGCAACGTTGCCACCAGCTGCGACATCGGCGCATCGATCCGGCGCACGCGCACGCTGCCGGCGGCCAGGCTGTAAGGGGTCGCGCCCTGGGCGATGAACACCAGCGTTTCCGGCCGATAGCCCAGGCGCAGCTGCGGCATCCCGCCGGGTTCGCCGCTGTCGGGGATCAAGCGCCAATAACGATCGCGGCTGGGCAAGGGCAAGGCTTGCGGTGGCGAACGCTGCGCAGCGTTGCCATCGCCAAGCTGGAAGGCCAGCCAGGGGCCGGCGCGTTGCACCCAGGGCGCATCCTCGCTGTCGCGGCTCTGCACGATCCAGCGCGTGGCCTGGTTGTCCGGCGCGAGCACGTCCACCTGCCCTACCGGGAAGCGGCCGGGCAAGGTGTAGACATAACCGCGATCCAGCGGCCGACCATCCAGCACCAGCCAGCGCGTGGCGTCCGGGCGCAACGGCCCAGGCAGCTCCACCTGCACCTGGCGCAGCGCCGGCAGCTGGCCGCTCAACACCTGCACGCGCAGGTAGCGCGCATTGCTGCCCAGGGCAATGCGACGCTGCTGCAGACGCTGCTGGCCGTTGCCCAGGTCAACCACGCTGGCGCGCGGGTCCAGCAGATACCAGTCGCGCAGATTCTCGCTGCCTTCCACGCGCAGCTCGGCCTGCACCGGCGCATCGGTAACGTCCCAATCCAGGCGCAGCGCCTGCATCGGCGCGCGCAATGCACTGGCATCGATCAGCCAGGCGCGCGGCGCTTCGCTTGCATCATGCGTGGCGCCCGGCTCACGTGCCTGGATGCGGCGGATGCGACCATCGCCATCGCGCTCGGCGATCAGTTCCAGGTCGCCACCGCGCGCCTGCGGACCGGCCGGTAGCGCGAACAACGGCAAGGTCTGCCACTGTGCCACCGGCACCGCGGCGTCCACTTCGGCCAATGCCGCCGGCAGCGGCTGGCCTTGCGCGTTGAACGGCTGCACGTCAGCCAGCGTCGGCGAATGCGCGGTGCGGTACACCGCCTCGCTCAGATGCACTCTGTACGCGCCCGCGTCGGCGCTTTCCAGTTGCAGCGGCCATTGCTGCACGTACTCCGCGGGCCTGTTCGGCGGCACCTCCGCGCAGGCCCAGGCCGGCATGCACAGCGCCAGCAAACCCAGGCACATTCGGGCCCTGCTCATGCCATTGCTCATGCGCTCTCCTCCTGCGGCTCGGCGCTCGGCTCGCGTGGCGGTGCCGGCGCGATATAGCCAACCAGTGTGCACAGTAGCCCGTAGGCGATGAAGGAACCGATGCCAAGCAGGTTGCCCAGGTGCTGGCGATCCACCAGCACCAGCTTGGCCAGCACCAGCGCCATCAACGCCGCACCGGCCAGCCACAAGGCGCGCTGCTGGCGGCGCGAACCGGCGATCCAGCCGGCCACGCCGAGCACGCTCCAGACCACGGTCAGGCTGGTCTGGCTGGCACCTGCCGACAGCAGGTCCGCGCGCCATGGCAGGCCGCCCCAATGATGGACGCTGCGCAGCGTGGCCACGCTGATCCACACCAGCCCCGTCGCTGCGGCCAGCAAGACGCGGCGTGCCGCCAGCGCCGCCGGCGCGAAGCGCCACAACGCGTGCACGAGCAGGGCGAGCGCAGCAAGTTGGGTGAGTTCGCCGGGATTGAGCAGCGGCAGCCAGGGCAAGGGCTGCGCCGACAGCGGCGCACGCAGCGAGGCAATCCAGATCACCGCCACGACAGCAGCGGCCAGCGCGCGCAGCCACGGCATCCACGGTACGAATGCATCACCCAACGGCGCCGCCAGCCAGCGCCAGCGCAACAGCGCCACGCCCAGGAGCAGCAGCCACGGTGCAGTGCCCAGCGCGAGCAGCCAGCCGCCCGCCAGTTGGTAATGCAAACCCATCCAGCGCAGGCACAGTGTCGCCACGGTAGGCCACAACACCCACCAGACCAACTGCGCAGCGCCAGCGAACCGGCCCTGTCGCTCATCGCGCAGACACCACAGCGCGCGCGCACCGAGCACGGCGAACAGCGGCCAGGCCCAGGCGCCGTTGCCGGCCAGCGGCGGTTGCGCCAGGCTGGTCTGGGCAATCGCCAGCGGTATTGCCAGCAGGAAGGCCAGCGCGGTGGTCGCGGCCAGCGCGGCGGCCGGGCGGCGCCGGTGCACTTCGGCGGCCAGCCAACCAGTAAAGCCGGCCACGGCCAAGGTCACGTGCGACTGCGCGCCGGCCTGCACGAAACGGCTGATCTCGTTCCCGGCAATGCCGGCCCACCAGGCCAGGCCCCAGCCATAGGCCAACAGCGCCGGCACGTGCCGCGCATGCGCGCGCCACACCCAGGCCGTGGCCAGCCCGGCCAGCGCGATCAGCAGGCCACTCATGAAGTTCGGATTGGCGACCGCGCGCAGCACTTCACCGGGCGCCGGCAACGCGAGCGCGAACGCCACCATCGCGGCGAGCTGCAATGCCACGCCACTCCACTGCGGCAGCGCGCGCTGCTGACGCAGGCCGAGCCAGACCAGCCCGGCACCTTCCAGCGCGAATACGCCGGCGGTAGCGTGCGCCGACAGCGCCAACGGCACCGCCAGCGTGGCAAAGCCCACCGCCAGCACCGCATGCGCCTGGCCCAGCAGGCGCGTGCGCGCATCGCGCAGGCAGACCGCGGCCAGCACTGCATACAGCGCGGCCAGGCCCAGCGCGCACAGCGCCAACGGCCAGCGCTCACCGCGCAGCAAACCGGCCTGCAGCGCGAAGGCCACCAGCGGCGCGCCGAACACCAGGCTGCCATCGACCCAGCGCGCACTGCCTTCGCGCCGTGCGTACAGCACGGGAATGGCGAGGTAGAAGGCAAAGAACAGCAGCAGGAAGGGTTCGGTGCTGGCAAAGTGCTCGGGCTTGTAGCTGAGCACGCCCCACAGCGTGCCGATGCCGAAGGTGAAGGCGAAGCCGAGCAGATTGAGCACCCGCCACGGCCGCCACCAGGCAATGGCGAAGACACCGGCGTTGACCACCGCGTAATACGAGAACAGCGCGACATGGTTGCCGCTGCCGGTGGACAGCCACAGCGGTGCAAGGAAGCCGGCCAGGGTGCCCAGCACGGCCAGCGTGCGCGAATCCTGCAACACCGCGAGCACGCACATGCTGGCGATCAGCAAGGCGCTCAGGGCAAACGCGGCGGGCGCGGAGATCAGCGTGTACTGCTTGAACGCGGCGAACACCACCAGGAGCAACACGCCGATCGCGCCGCCCTGCAGTGCCTTGCCGAAGGCCGGCCGCGCCAGGCGCTGGCGCCAGCCAAACACCAGCCCGCCCAATGCGGCGGCAGCAATGCCGGCCAGGCGCAGTTCCACCGGCAGGCGCAGCCAGCCCTGGTCGCTGGCGTATTTGAGCAGCGCGGCGAAACCGGCCAGCAGCACCAGCATGCCGACCTTCACCGGCACATTGCCCTCGGTAAACCAGCGCCTGGCTGCATCGAGGAAGCGCTCGGCCAGGCCCGGCGTGGCGGGCGTGACCGGCGGCGTGGCAGGGGCGGCCGCTGCCGGTCGTGGCGGCGGCGCGGCAGCGAGCGGCTCGGCGACACTGGCGCCCCACGGAGCAGGGGTATCGATGGGCAACGCCGGCGGCAGCTCGGAACGCGGCGGCGGTGGCGCTGGCCGCCGCAGCGGTGCGGGGTCCAGATGCACAGGCGGTGGCGGCGCCGCCTGCGCGGCCGATGGCATCGCGCCGCGCGCCTGCAGTTCGCCCAGGCGTTGTTCGAGCGCGGCCACGCGCCGGCGCAGTGCCGACAGCGACAGGATCAGGACCAGCAGCAGCACCGGCACGGCCAGCACCGCCAATACCACCAATACGATGATCGATTCCAAAGCCCCTGCTCCCTGTGCTCTTGCGCGCGGCCCCGGGCCGCTTCGTCCTGCCTGACCGCGCATGCTACCGGAGGCGGGCTAAAGTCCGGCGGGAACTGGCCGATGAGCGCCAAGGGTGCCTGTGAAAAGGCGCCGCCGCCCCCTCCCCAGGATGCCCCGCATGAACCTGCCCGCTGCGCCCGCCGAGGCCAGCGTCGACGACCACATCCGTTCGGTCGCCGGCCTGTCTGCCCGTCTCCTCACGCAGCTGCGGCAGTCGCTGCGGCGTATCGAGGAAATCAACCGCACGACCCAGGTGATCTCGATGAACGCCCGCATCGAATCCGCCCGCATTGGCGCCGCCGGACGCGGCTTTGCGGTCATTGCGCAGGAGATGGATGTTCTGTCGCGCCGGGTCGCCGATGCCACTGCCGACATTGACCGCAGCGCCGAAAGCACCCGCACGGAAATGGCCGACACCCTGGCCCGGCTGGAGGACGAAGTGCGGCGCACTCGCCTGAGCGAGCTGGCGCTGGCCAACATCGACCTGATCGACCGCAACCTGTACGAGCGCAGTTGCGACGTGCGCTGGTGGGCCACGGACGCGGCCGTGGTGGCAGCGGCACGCCCGACCCGCACGGCCGAGGATCTGACTCACGCATCACGGCGCATGGGCCAGATTCTGGATTCTTACACCGTCTATTTCGATCTCGTGCTGGTGGGCATCGACGGCAGGGTGCTGACCAATGGCCGCCCCGACCTCCACGCATCGACCGGCCTGGACGTGCGCGAAGCGCCGTGGTTCGAGGCCGCGCTGCGTACTGCCAGCGGCGAGGAATTCGGTTTCCAGACCGTGCATGCCAGCCCGCTGGCCGGCGGCGAGCGCGTGCTGGTGTATGCCTGCAGCGTGCGCGAAGGCGGGCGCGTGGACGGCCGCGCGCTCGGCGTTCTCGGCATCGTGTTCCGCTGGGATTCGCTGGCGCAAACCGTGGTGCAGCGCACGCCGCTGTCAACACAGGAATGGGCGCGCAGCCGCGTCTGCATCGTTGATGACCAGGGCCGGGTGCTGGCCGACTCCGCGGGGCGCGTCTTGCAGGACGTGATCCAGTTCCCCGGCTCGCAGGCGCTGATGCAGCAGGCACGCGCGGCGGTGGTGGTGGAGTACGGCGGCCGGCCGCATTGCATCGCGCACGCCGCTTCGCCCGGCTACGAGACCTACCGGACCGGTTGGCACTCGTTGATCCTGCAGGCGATCTGAGCCCACGCCACGGCTCGCCCCACCGCAAATGCAGAAAACCCCGGCAGGGCCGGGGTCTTCTGGCTGCACTTGCAGGGCGGCTTACTTCGCAGCCACGACCCGCGCCAGTTCCAGGCACTTGTTGGAGTAGCCCCATTCGTTGTCGTACCAGCTCACCAGCTTGACGAAGGTGTCGTCGAGTTGGATGCCGGCGTCGGCATCAAACACCGAGGTGCAGGTTTCGCCACGGAAGTCGGTGGCCACCACCTTGTCCTCGGTGTAGCCGAGGATGCCCTTCAGCGCGCCTTCGCTCTGTGCCTTGATCTCGGCGCAGATCTCGGCGTAGGTCGCCGGGTTTTCCAGTTCGCAGGTCAGGTCCACCACCGACACGTCGCTGGTCGGCACGCGGAAGCTCATGCCGGTCAGCTTCTTGTTGAGCGAGGGAATCACCTTGCCCACGGCCTTGGCCGCGCCGGTCGAGGACGGAATGATGTTTTCCAGGATGCCGCGGCCGCCGCGCCAGTCCTTGTTGGACGGGCCGTCCACGGTCTTCTGCGTGGCGGTCGCCGCGTGCACGGTGGTCATCAGGCCGCGCTTGATGCCCCACTTGTCGTGGATCACCTTGGCCAGCGGCGCCAGGCAGTTGGTGGTGCACGAGGCGTTGGAGACGATGGTCTCGCCGTTGTAGCTCTCGTGGTTGACGCCGTAGACGAACATCGGCGTGTCGTCCTTGGACGGCGCCGACATGATGACCTTCTTGGCACCGGCGGCCAGATGCTTCTCGGCGGTTTCCTTGGTCAGGAACAGGCCGGTGGATTCGATCACCACCTCGGCGCCGACTTCATCCCACTTCAGGTTGGCCGGGTCGCGCTCGGCGGTCAGGCGGATCTTCTTGCCGTCGATGACCAGGGTGGTGCCTTCAACCTTCACCTCGCCCTTGAAACGGCCATGCACCGAATCGTACTGGAGCATGTAGGCCAGGTAATCCGGCTCCAGCAGGTCGTTGATGGCGACGATTTCGATGTCGTTGCCGAAGTTCTGCACCGCCGAACGAAGCACGTTGCGCCCGATGCGACCGAAACCGTTGATACCGACCTTGATTGCCATTTCACGAGCTCCTGCGGCCGCGCCAGCGCGGCGGGTGGGAAGGGACGCCCATTCTAGCAGGCGCGGCAGGCTGGCCCGCCCGGGCCGGCGATTTGATCGCAATCAAGGCGCCGCCACGTACGCCTGCCGAGACTGTGCGCAGACCCACCACCCACGGAAACCCGATGCGCACCTCCCTGACCCGCAGCCTTGCCCTCGCCTCTGCCCTCGCCGCCACCGCCACGCCCGCCCTGGCCCAGTCCAAGGGTGACTGGACACTCGGCGTGGGCGTGCACCAGGTCGCGCCCAAGTCCGACAACGGCCGCCTCGCCGCTGGCACCCTGGCGGTGGACGTGGATCGCGACATCAAGCCGACCATCACCGGCGAATACTTCATCGCCGACAACCTCGGCATCGAGATCCTCGCCGCCCTGCCGTTCAAGCACGACATCAACATCGACGGCCTCGGCCGCGTCGGCAGCAGCAAGCAGCTGCCGCCAGTGGTGTCGATCCAGTACCACTTCAACAGCCAGGGCAAGGTTTCGCCCTTCATTGGCGCCGGCATCAACTACACCACCTTCTTCAGCGAAGACACCACCGGCGCCCTGGCCGGCAGCCGCCTCAAGCTCGACGACTCTTGGGGCCTGGCCGCCCACGCCGGCGTGGATTTCGCCCTGAGCAAGAACGCTGCGTTGCGCGTGGATGCGCGCTGGATCGACATCGACAGCAAGGTGAAGCTGGACGGGCAGAACATCGGTACGGTGAACATTGATCCGATGGTGTATGGCGTGGCGTATGTGCATCGGTTTTGATGAAGCCCAGATAGCGCACGGTCGCGGCTCCAGCCGCGACCGTGATCCGCACCCACGGCACCACCACATTCGGCACAGAGGACGGTCATCTGCCATCGATACAATTTCACGATGAACCGTTTCCGCCTTCTCCTCCCCGCCTTCGTCCTCTCCCTCCTCGCCCTCAACGCCCCCACCGCCCAGGCCTGGGGCGGCCAGGGCCACCGCCTCGTCGCCCGCATCGCCGATACCGAACTGACCCCCGAAGCCCGCCAGCAGGTCGCCGAACTGCTCGCCGGCGAACCCGACCCCACCCTCGCCGGCATCGCCTCCTGGGCCGACAAACTGCGCGAACACGACCCCAAACTCGGCAAGCAAAGTTCGCCCTGGCACTACGTCAACCTCGGCGAGAACGACTGCGCCTATTCGCCACCGCGCAACTGCCCAAAGGGCAACTGCGTCATCGAAGCCCTCAAGGCCCAGACCGCCCTGCTCGCCGACCGCAGCCAGCCGCTCGACACCCGGCGCCAGGCGCTGAAGTTCGTCGTGCATTTCGTCGGCGACATCCATCAGCCCATGCATGCCGGCTACGCCCACGACAAGGGCGGCAACGACTTCCAGCTGCAGTTCAACGGCAAGGGCACCAACCTGCACTCGCTGTGGGACAGCGGCATGCTCTACGACCGCCACCTCGACGACGACGCCTACCTCGCGCAACTGCTCGCCCTGCCCGCCACGCCTCCCGCCAGCCCGGCCCTGCCGCCGCAGGCCGCCGCCTGGGCACAGGCCTCGTGCCGCATCGCCATTGCGCCCGGCGTCTACCCGGACAAGCACAACTTGCCCGATGGCTATGTCGCGCAATATCGTCCGGTGGCCGAAGCCGCCTTGCGCCAGGCCGGCGACCGCCTCGCCGCCCTCCTCAACGCGGCGCTGGCCAATCCCTGACGCGCGTCCCTGGAGGTGTACATGCGACCCGAGGTCCTGCCTTTCCTGCACGCGGCCAGCAACACCTTCAGCTACCTCGTCGCCGACCCGCACAGCGGCGAAGCGGCCGCGATTGATCCGGCACTGGATTTCGACGCCGACAGCGGCGAAGTCGGCGGCGCCCCGGCGCAGGCCCTGGTGGACGCCGCCGCCGCGCGCGGCTGGCAGCTGCGCTGGATACTGGAAACCCATGCGCACGCCGACCATGTGTCGGCCGCGCAGTGGTTGCGCAGCGCCTGGCCGCAGGCGCGGCTGGGCATCGGCGCAGGCATCGTGCAGGTGCAACGCGCTTTCGCCTCGCGCTACCGCCTGCCGGCGGATTTCCGCGCCGACGGCTCGCAGTTCGACCAGCTGTTTGCCGATGGCGAGGCATTCCCCCTCGGCACGTTGCAGGTGCAGGTGCTGGCCGTGCCTGGGCACACCCCTGACAGCGTGGCCTACCTGATCGGCGATGCGCTGTTCCCGGGTGATTCGATCTTCATGCCCGATGGTGGTACCGCGCGTTGCGACTTCCCCGGCGGCGACGCCGCGCAGCTGTATCGCTCGATCCAGCGCCTGTACGCCTTGCCCGACACGACCCGCGTATTCGTCTGCCACGACTATGGCCCCGGCGGCCGCGCCATCGCCCACGCCACCACCATCGGCGAGCAGCGCCGCGGCAACATCCATGTGCCCGGCGAGCATGTGACCGAGGCCGACTTCGTCGCCCGCCGCCGTGCCCGCGATGCCACGTTGGCCGAGCCCCGGCTTATGGGCCCTGCGGTAAAGGCCAACATCCAGGGCGGGCGCTACGCCGACCTGCTGCCGCTGTAGGGCCATGGCGCGGCGCTCGGGCGCCGTTATGATCGGAACCCTCCCCCCGCTGCCACGTTGGCAGGAGTTGCCGATGAAGCTGCCTTTCCGACTGCCGTGGCGGTCGCTGCCGACGCGCGCGTTCCTGGCGTTGTACATGCTGGCGATGTGCGCGCCGGCTGCTGCCGTGTTTGCGCAAACGCCTTCCAGCGAGCCGCTCACCGTGTTTGCCGCGGCCAGCCTCAAGGAATCGATGGACGAGGCCGCCAGCGCCTACCAGCAGACAACCGGCACGCCGGTGCGCGTGTCGTACGCGGCCAGCTCGGCGCTGGCGCGGCAGATCGACCAGGGCGCGCCGGCCGACGTGTTCTTCTCCGCCGACCTGGAATGGATGGACTACCTGCAACAGCGCAAGCGCGTGCGCGCCGCTGATCGCCACAACCTGCTCGGCAACACGCTGGTACTGGTGACGCCGGCCGCCTCACCCACGGCGCGCATCGACCCGGCGCGACCCGGCGCCATCGCCGCTGCCCTGGGTGCCGACGGCCGCCTGGCACTGGGGCAGACCGCCAGCGTGCCGGCCGGCAAATACGCGCGCGCGGCCTTGCAGGCGCTGGGCCAGTGGAACGCGTTGGCACCGCGCCTGGCCGAGGGCGAAAGCGTGCGCGCCGCGCTGATGCTGGTGGCCCGTGGCGAAGCCCCGCTGGGAATCGTCTACGCCTCCGATGCGCGCGCCGAGCCGAGGGTCAAGGTGGTCGGCAGTTTCCCCGCCAGCAGCCATCCGCCCATCGTCTATCCGGTGGCGGCGCTGGCCGATGCGCCGCCGCCGGCGCGCGCCTTCGTGCAATGGTTGCAAGGCCCGGCCGCGCGCGGCATCTTCCGCCGCCACGGCTTCAGTGTGGCGCCCTGAGCCGCATGGCCGGCTTCACTCCGGAAGAGCTGACCGCGATTGCGCTGAGCCTGAAGGTGGCGCTGATCGCGGCCGTGGCCAGCCTGCCCGCGGGTGTCGCCTGTGGCTGGCTGCTGGCGCGCCGCGAGTTCCCCGGCAAGGCGCTGTTCGACGCGTTGCTGCTGATGCCGTTGGTGATGCCGCCAGTGGTCACCGGCTATGTGCTGCTCATCGTGTTCGGCAACCAGGGCGTGGCCGGTGCGTGGTTGCGCGAACATCTCGGCATCCAGTTCGCGTTCCGCTGGACCGGCGCGGCGCTGGCCTGCGCGGTGATGGGCTTTCCATTGATGGTGCGCGCGATCCGCCTATCCATCGAGGCCACGGACCGCCGCCTGGAAGCAGCGGCGGCCACGCTCGGCGCCGGGCCATGGCGTGTGTTTTTCACCATCACCTTGCCGCTGGCCTGGCCGGGGCTGGTGGCCGGCGCGGTGCTGGCCTTCGCCAAGGCGCTGGGCGAATTCGGCGCCACGATCACCTTCGTGTCCAACATCCCCGGGCAGACGCAGACGCTGTCGGCGGCAATCTACGGCCTGCTGCAGGTGCCCGGCGCCGAAGCCGGGATCTGGCGGCTCACCGCGGTGGCCTTTGCGATTTCGCTGCTGGCGCTGCTGCTGTCCGAATGGCTGGTGCGGCGCCAGCGCGTGCGGAACGAACGCTGATGCTGTCGCTGGATATCGAACTGCGCCGCGGCAACTACCAGCGCCATGTGCGGGTGGAGGAATCAGCGCGCGTGCTGGCGCTGGTCGGCCCTTCCGGCGCGGGCAAGACCAGCGTGCTCAACGCCATCGCCGGGTTGCTGCGGCCGCACGCCGGGCGCATCGCGATAGACGGCCGCGTGCTGTTCGACAGCGCCGCGCGCATCGACCTGCCGCCACACCGCCGCCACATCGGCTATGTCTTCCAGGACGCGCGCCTGTTCCCGCACCTGGACGTGCGCGCCAACCTCGGCTACGGCCGCCATGGCCGCGCCGCGGGTGAACGCTTCTCCTTCGACGACATCGTCGCCCTGCTCGGCATCGAGGCGTTGCTGGCACGCCGGCCGCGGCATTTGTCCGGGGGCGAGGCGCAGCGCGTGGCGATCGGCCGGGCGCTGCTGTCGCAGCCGGCCATCCTGCTGCTCGACGAGCCGCTGTCGGCGCTGGACCGGGCGCGGCGCGAGGAACTGATCCCCTACCTGCAGCGCGTGCGCGACGGCATCCGCTTGCCGATGCTGTATGTCAGCCACCGCGAGGACGAGGTACGGCGCATTGCCGAAGCGGTACACGTGCTGGATCTGCCCGAGCCACCGTGAGCGGATGGCCGCTCAGGTCCAGGCCGGGTCGGCGGTGAAATCAATCGTCAGCCAGAACTGCGCATCGCGCGCGCCGAGCTGCGCGGCGATGCCGTTGCGCAAGGCGTCGGCCTGGCCGATGGAGCCGGGGTTGTAGTCCGGCCGGGTCAGCACGTGGATTTCGACAAAGCGCATGCGCCCCATCTTCGCCACGTGGCTGGTGAAACCGATGAAGCCATGTTCGGCGACGAAGGCCTGCATCACCGTCTGCACGCGCCGGTCGAGTTCGTCGGGTGCCACTTGCAGCACCTCGCGCATGGCCCGCCATGCCGCACGCAGCGGCAATGGCAGCACCGCCAGGCTGATCGCGCACAGCACCAGCGGGTCGATGTACGGCGTCCAGTGCGCATGCGCGCCGCCTTGCAGCAGCAGCGCGAGGAGAAAGGCCAGCACCACGGCCAGGCTCATCAGGCCGGTCAGCAGCCAGGCCCGCGCATCCAGCGCCAGCAGGCCCGATTGCAGGCGCCGCGCATGGTGCCCGATCCACGCCGCCATACCCAGGTCGGCCACGGTCAGCAGCAACGCCCAGGCCAGTGCCGCGCCGAAATGCACGGTCTGCCCGCCGTTGACCAGGCCGATCACGGCATTGGCCAGGGCGTAGATGCAGGCCAGCACCAGGATCGCACCGCCCAATGCCTCGACCATCGGTTCCAGGTGCCAGTAGCCGTACTGGAAGCGCGGACTGTCCTCGCGCGCCAGCAGGCGCAGTACCGCCAGCGCCACCAGCGTCAGCGCCACGTCGACCAGGCTGTAGACGCCATCGAACAGGATCGCCTGCGAGCGCGCCAGCAGCCCGCCGAGAAAGCCGATCAACGCCACCGCCACGGTCGCGGCGATGGACATCTTGAGGACGCGTTGTTCCTGCCGCGTATCGGTCATGGCGTCATCCGCAACTGCCTTTGGCCCGCCGCGATACATCCTCCCGCGGCAATGAGGGCGGCGTGAAGTACAGGGCGTCACATCGTGACCACCCCCGCTTTACGTCATCTCCGATGAGATCGCGGGCGTCCGGCTCCGCCCATTCCCCATTCCCCATTCCCGGCGCCCAATGAAATCCTACCGCCAACATCCCTTCCCCACCGATCAGGTCCGCCGCTACCTCGAACCCGGCCCCATCGTCATGGTTTCCACTGCGTGGCGCGGCGAGCGCAACGTGATGACGCTGGGCTGGCACATGATGCTGGGCTTCGCGCCCTCGCTGTGGGCCTGCTACCTGTGGGACGAGGATCACAGCCACGAGATGGCGCGGCGCTCGCGCGAATGCGTGGTCAACCTGCCCACCGCCGATATCGTCGATACCGTGGTACGCGTTGGCAACAGCAGCGGCGCGGAGATCGACAAATTTGCAGCCTTCGGCCTGACCACGCTGCCCAGCCAGGCCGTGGCGGCGCCGCGTATCGCGCAATGCTGGGCAAGCTTCGAGTGCCGGCTGCATGACGCCAGCCAGATCAAGCGCCATGGCCTGTTCATCTGGGAAGTGGTCAAGGCCCACGTGGCGCGCACGCCGAAGACACCGCGCACCGTGCACTATCGTGGCGACGGGCGCTTCATGGTGTCCGGGCCGGATATCTCGCGCAAACGCATGTTCAAACCGGAGATGCTGTGAGCACGCCAGCAGTGAAGCCCGCTAGCGTCCGCCAACGCCGCCGCGCTGCACACGCACCTGGCCGCGCTCCATGCGGAAGGTGAAGGCGTAGTTGAGCGTGACCGGTACCAGCTCGATGCGCTCAGCATCGGCGCAATCGGCAGGCCGCTGCGGCGCCAGTTCGCGGTAATGGCATACGGCGGCCGGCACGTAGCGCCAGCCGCGCACGGCCTGGTCCACGGCGAGCAGCAGGTCGGCATTGGCCGGGTCGCCGCCCGCGCTGCACTCGGGGCGATCGAGCAGCGCCTCACTGCGTTCGACACTGCCTTGCGCGTCAATGATGACGCGCACGCACACCGTGGTCGGCGGCAGGCTGTGCCGCGACGTGTTGGCGGGCAGCGCGGGATCGGCGTTGTCATGCAGCAGCGGCATGCGGAAGGCTTGCTGTGGCTGCATCGTGTAACGCTCGACCTTGCCGCCGGCGGCGGTACCGGCGGCGGGTGGCAGCAGGCGCTGGTCCACCGCGTCGCTGCGCACCTGCTGGTAGGTGTCCGCGTTGCTGGCGCAGCCCGCCAGCGCCGCGCAAGCCAGGGCCGCCATCCATGCCGGCACGGGCTGAGCTTGCAGTCGCATCAGCGTGTCGCCAGCGCGGTGCCGCCCGGCGAAGCCGCTGGCGCCTGCGGATGTCGTTCAAACGTGACCGGCACCTGCACTTGTCCGGCGACCGCCTTGCCATTCTTCATCGCCGGGCGGAACCGCCACTGCCGCGCCGCGGCCACGGTCACCGCATCGAACACGCCGGCCGGCTGCGATTCCTTGACCACGACGTCCTGCACGCTGCCATCGGCGCGCACGTCCACCAGCAACACGACACGGCCGCTCAGGTTCTTGTCCAGCGCTGCCTGCGGATACCGCGGCGCCGGCAACGGGTATCCCTGGGTCACCTCGCTGGCCGCTGCGGGTGTGGCCGCGGCACGCGGCTGTGCTGCCCAGGCGGCATACATGCCCCCTGTAGCCAGCGCGGCGGTGGAGACGATGGCAATCAAACGCTGCCGTGCGCGCGCGGCGGGTTGCTTGAGCATTTCGATTCTCTCCTTGAGTGGATGGCGCGAAGGCCAGGGACATCCCAGTGGCGGCAGGGTGTCGATGCCACCGAGCAACATGGCCTCGGCGTAGGCACGCCGCTGCCGTGGACGAAGCGCCAGCACCCGCGCGTCGCAAGCCATCTCCTGGTCGCGGCGGAACGCGCGGATCGCCAGATGCACGAGCGGGTTGAACCATTGCAGGCACAGCAGCAACGTGGCCAGCGCATTGCAGGGCAGGTCACCGCGGCGCCAGTGCACACGCTCGTGGTGCAGCAGCAGGGCGCGTTGCGCTGCGGTGTAGCGCTGGGCGAAGTCCGGCGGCAGCACGATGCGTGGCCGCAGCAGGCCCAGCAGTGCCGGCAGCCCTGCGTCGTGCTCTGCACGGTACAGCGGCAACCTTGCATGCGGCAGGCGCTGCAATGCGCCCAGCGCGCGCACGAAGCGGCGCTGCCTGCGCGCCTGCCAGGCCAGGCAGACCAGCGCGCCGCCTGCCCACAACGCCAGCCACCATGCACCTTCGGCACCGCTGCCACGCACTGAAGCCACTTGCAGGACACTCGCCGGCAATTGCAGGACCGCGCCCGGCGATGCCTGGTTGCCCTGCGCGGCCGGCAGGACCAGCCCCAGCAGGCACAGTGGTGGAATGCACCACAAGCCGTAAGCAGCGCCAGCGCCCAGATGCCGGCGCATCGGCTTGCGCAGCACAAGCACGAGCGTGCAGGTCAGGCTCAGCACCGCGGTTGCGAGGATCAGCACGCTCAACTCAGTTGTCATCGTCCAGCTCCCGCACCAGCCGCTTGAGTTCGGCGATGTCCTGCGCGGTGAGCTTGCCGCGCTCACTGAAATGCGCCACCAGCGGGGCCACGCGGCCGCCGAACACACGTTCGAGCAGACCTTCGCTCTGCTGCTGGACCCATTGCGCGCGCTCGACGCGTGGTGTGTAGAGATAGCGCCGGCCTTCGCGCTCGGCGGAGATGGCGCCCTTGTTGAGCAGGCGGTTGAGCAGCGTCTTCACCGTGGGTGCGGCCCAGCCGCTGTGCGCGGCCACCGCGGCGATCACCTCTTCGGCCGACAGCGGGTGGCGGCGCCAAAGCACCTCCATGACGACGGCTTCGGCATCGCTGATCGAGAGGGATCGGGACATTCGATTACGTCCGTAAATTTTTGCCGATTACGCGCGTAATCGGATGCATTGTCAAGGGCCGGGATTGCCCCTGTAGGAGCGGCTTCAGCCGCGACCGTCGTCTGTGAGATCGCGGTCGCGGCTGAAGCCGCTCCTACAAGGGCACGCAAGGGCGGTTGCAGGGCGGCGATTGCCAGGCCGTGCGCAGCGCGGGCCGCAAGCGCTGCACCCGTGAGCTACGCTGATGCCATGACCCATCACTTCGACGACCTCGACGCGGCTACCGACTTCCTCCTGCAATCCCTCGCCGGGCCGCTGCGCGTCGGCGCGCCGCTGGGCCTGGGCAAGCCGCACCGCCTGCTCAATACCCTGTACGCCCGCATCGTGGCAGATCCCGCGCGGTCCATGCAGCTGTACACCGCCCTGTCGCTGGACCCGCCCACCCCGGGCGCCGGCCTCGAAGGCCGCTTCCTCGCCCCGTTCGTGCTACGCCAGTTCGGCGCCGACTTCCCGCGCCTGGCCTATGTCGATGCGATGCGCCGCGATGCCCTGCCCGCGCACATCCATGTCGAAGAGTTCTACATGCAGTCTGGCGCGATGCTGCACTCGCGCCAGGCGCAGCGCGCCTATACCAGCCTGAACTACACGATGGCCGCCGATGCCGTGGCCCAGCGCGCACCCAACCTCGTGCTGCAGAAAGTGGCGCGCGAACCCGGCGGCCAGCGCCTGTCGCTGTCGTGCAACAACGATCTCACCCAGGACCTGCTCGACGCCATTGCCCGGCGCGGCCTGCCACGGCCGCTGATGGTGGCCGAAGTCGACCCGCAACTGCCCTGGATCGGCGGCAGCGCGCTGGTGCCCGATGGTTTCTTCGACGTGGTGATCGACCCGCCGGCCCCGCACCCACCCCTGTTTGCGCTGCCACGCCAGCCGGTGGGCGATGCCGACCACGCCATCGGCCTGTACGCGAGCACCCTGGTGCGCGACGGTGGCACCCTGCAGATCGGCATCGGGGCGCTGGCCGATGCGCTCAGCCATGCGCTGGTCCTGCGGCATACCGACAACGCCCGCTATCGCGCCGTGCTCGATGCCCTCGACCCGACCCTGGCGACGCATCCGCTGGTCCGTGACCACGGCGGACTTGGCGCCTTCGAGCAGGGTCTGTACGGCTGCAGCGAAATGCTCAACGAAGGATTCCGCCGCCTGGTCCAGGCCGGGGTCATCCGCCGCCGCGTGCATGACGACATCGCCCTGATGCAGCGCCTGCACGATGGCAGCGCCGATGCCGCCGACCACGCGCGCCTGCAGCGCGAAGGCGAGTACCTGCACGGCGCCTTCTACCTGGGCTCGGCCGAGTTCTACGACTGGCTGCGCGAGGCCGGCGACGGGCAGCACGGCGTGGGCATGCGCCGAATCAGCGAAATCAACCAGCTCTATGGCGGCCACGAGGCGCTGGAACGCCTGCAACGCCGCGACGCGCGCTTCTTCAACAGCTGCATGATGGCTACCGCACTCGGCGCGGCGGTCTCCGATGGCCTGGAGGACGGGCGCATCGTGTCCGGCGTCGGTGGCCAGTACAACTTCGTGGCGATGGCGCATGCGCTGGAAGAGGCGCGCAGCGTGCTGATGTTCCGCGCCAGCCGCGACGACGGTACCGGCGAGGTCGAATCCAACGTGCGCTGGCAATACGGCCACACCACCATTCCACGCCACCTGCGCGATGTCTACGTCAACCAGTACGGCATCGCCGACCTGCTCGGTGCCACTGACGAGGATTGTGTGATCGCGATGGCCGCGCTTGCCGAAGCGCCCTTCCAGGACGAGTTGCTGGCGCAGGCCAAGGCAGCACGCAAGCTGCGCGAGGATTTCGTCGCCCCGCCCCAATGGCGCCGCAATACGCCGGCCGCCCTGTCCGCGGTGCTGGCGCCGTTTCGGCGCGACGGCACCTTGCCCGACTATCCGCTGGGCAGCGACTTTACCGAGGTCGAGCAACGGCTGCTGCGCGCACTGGGCTGGCTCAAGCAAGGCTCGACCCGCCTGCGCGGCAAGCTGCGCCTGTTTGCCGGCGCCTTGGCCGGCCCGCTGGCCGATGACGCCGAGGCGCTGCAACGCATGGCGCTGAGTACACCTGCCAGCGTGGGTGAACGCGTCCAGGCACGGCTGCTGCGCCACGCTCTGGCGCGCACCCGGCGCTGACTCGCTGGGGCCAGTCAGCGCGCAGCCAGCGTTTTCACGCGCTGCGCGCAAGGGCGCACGGCAAGCTGCGGCCACATCACCCGGAGCCTCATCGCATGGCCTTGCGCACGCCCTCGTCACATCCGTCGCTCTTGCGCCTGCCGCTGCGCCTGGCCCTGCTGCTATGCCTGGCACCGTCGCTGGCCGCCGCGCAATCCGCCCCCACGCCGCCGGACACCGGCCCGCGTTCGGACTTCAGCGCGCAGGTTCTGCTTGATCGCGCGCACTTCTCTCCGGGCGAGATCGACGGCCTCAAGGGTTCCAACCAGCGCCGCGCAGTGTCCGGCTATCAGCGCGCGCATGCGCTGCAGCCCACCGGCGAGCTGGATGAGCCGACCTGGCAGGCACTGGCCACCGACACCGCGCCGACGCTGGTGGACTACACGCTGACCGAAGCCGATATCGCCGGCCCGTATGTGCAAGTGCCGGAGAAACCAGCCGACCAGGCGCAGCTGCCAGCGCTGGGCTACCAGTCGCTGGAAGAGGCGCTCGGCGAACGCTTCCACGCCAGTCCCGCGCTGTTGCGCGCGCTCAATCCGCAGGCCGATTTCAGCCGCGCCGGCACGGTGCTGCGCGTGCCCGCCGTGAGCAGCACCACTGCGCTGCCGAAAGCAGCGACGCTGGTGGTCGACAAATCCGACTCCACCGTCTCGCTGCGCGATGCGCAGGGCAAGGTCTACGCACAGTTCCCGGCTTCGACCGGCAGCGAGCACGACCCGCTGCCCATCGGCCGCTGGAAGATCCTCGGTATCTCGCGTGATCCGAAGTTCCACTACAACCCCAATCTGTTCTGGGACGCGGAGGCCACCGACCGCAAGGCCACCTTGCCGCCGGGACCGAACAACCCGGTGGGCCCGGTGTGGGTGGATCTGTCCAAGCCGCACTACGGTATCCATGGCACGCCCGAGCCCGGGCGCGTGGGCAAGACGCAGTCGCATGGCTGCATCCGCCTGACCAACTGGGACGCGCTGGCCGTGGCCGGCGCGGTGGATGCATCGGTGCCGGCGATACTGGAGGAATGAGTCGATGAAGACCGTGGCCTTGCTGGTCGGCGGCCTGCTGCTGGGCGCGGCAGGCTACTGGTGGCTGTACGGACCGCGCACCGTGTCCACCGGCAGCGAAATCAACGCAGCGTTTGCACAGGCCGCGGCAAACGCGGCACCGGACAGCGCGCCCGCGCGCGTCGAGCCTGCGCCGCCCCGCACCGGCACCCAAGCGGCTACACCTTCGCCGACCACGCCAACAGCCGATGTCGCGCACGAAGATCCGGTCGCGCCGATCGCCACGACTGGCACGCCTGCCGCGGCGGCCCCGGCCACCGCAAATGCGCCCGCCGGCAGCGCGATCCCCGACGCGAGTGCTGGCAGCGGCCTGCTGCTGCCGGTACAGGGCCTGGGCCGCAACGATCTGCATGACACCTTCACCGATGCGCGCAGCGAAGGCCGCGTGCACGACGCGATCGACATCATGGCCCCGGCCGGCACGCCGGTGCTGGCCGTGGCCGATGGCACGGTGGAGAAGCTGTTCGACAGCAAGCGCGGCGGGCTGACGATCTATCAGTTCGAGCCCAGTGGCCGCTATGCGTACTACTACGCGCACCTGCAGCGCTATGCCGATGGCCTGGCGGAGAAGCAGGCGATCAAGCGCGGCCAGGTGATCGGCTACGTTGGCAGTACCGGCAACGCCAATGCGGAAGCACCGCACCTGCACTTTGCGATATTCCGGCTGGGCCCGGAGCGGCGCTGGTGGGAGGGCGAGGCGCTGAACCCCTATCCCGTGCTGCACGACGGCGCGCCGCTGCCATAAGCGGCGCGCCGTGGCCATGCGTGCTTACAGCGCCTTGGCCGCCGCGACCACGTGGTCGACGGTGATGTTGAAGTGCTTGTACAGCACCTCGGCCGGCGCGGAGGCACCGAAGGTGTCAATGCCGACCACGTCGCCGTCCAGGCCCACGTACTTGCGCCAGAAGCCGGTGACGCCGGCCTCCACCGCCACGCGCTTGCGCACCGCGTTCGGCAGCACCGACTCGCGGTAGGCGGCGTCCTGGCGGTCGAACACGTCGGTGCACGGCATCGACACCACGCGGGTCTTCAGGCCGGCGGCATCGAGCAGCTTCTTCGCTTCGGTGGCCAGGCCCACTTCCGAGCCGGTACCAATGAGGATCACGTCGGGCTGGCCGCCTTCGGCGTCGGCGAGCACGTAGCCGCCGCGTTCGATCAGCTTGACCTGTTCGTCGCTGCGCGGCTGGTGCTGCAGGTTCTGCCGGCTGAAGACCAGGCAGCTCGGGCCGTCCTGGCGGGTGATCGCGAACTTCCAGCTCACCGCCGACTCGACTGCATCGCAGGGGCGCCACACATCGTTGTTGGGGATGTAGCGCAGCGAGGCCAGGTGTTCGATCGGCTGATGGGTCGGACCGTCCTCGCCCAGGCCGATCGAGTCGTGCGTGTAGACGTGGATGGCGTGCGCCGGAATCAGCGCGCCCATGCGCACGCCGTTGCGCGCGTAGTCGCTGAACACCAGGAAGGTGGCATCGAACGGAATGAAGCCGCCATGCAGCGCCAGGCCATTGGCAATGGCAGTCATGCCGAACTCGCGCACGCCGTAGTAGACGTAGTTGGCGTTCGGGTCGCTGGTGGCGACGGACTTGCTGGCCTTCCACAGGGTGAGGTTGGAATGGGCCAGGTCGGCCGAGCCGCCGACGATTTCCGGCAGCAGCGGCGCGAAAGCCTCGATGGTCAGCTGCGAGGCCTTGCGCGAGGCAATGGTCTGCGCGTCGGCCTGGGCCTTGGCAATGAAGGCATCGGCCTGGGCAATGAAGTCCTGCGGCAGCTCACCGCGGTAGCGGCGCATCAGCTCGACCGCTTCCTGCGGGAAGGCCTTGGCGTAGGCGTCGAAACCCTGCTGCCACTGCGCCTGCGCCTGCTTGCCGGCGGCCACCGCGTTCCAGCCGTCGTAGATTTCCTGCGGCACCTCAAACGGGGCATACGGCCAGTCCAGCGCCTTGCGCGCGCCTTCCAGCTCTTCCTTGCCCAGTGCGGCGCCGTGCGAGGACTCCTTGCCAGCCTTGGTCGGCGCGCCAAAGCCAATGATGGTGCGGCAGCAGATCAGCGTCGGCTTGCCTTCCTCGGCGATGGCCTGCTCGATGGCGGCCTTGATCGCTTCGGGCTGGTGGCCATCGACGTCGCGGATCACGTGCCAGCCATAGGCCTCGAAACGCTCGGGGGTGTTGTCGGTGAACCAGCCATCGGTGTTGCCGTCGATGGAGATGTGGTTGTTGTCCCAGAAGCACACCAGCTTGCCCAGGCCCCAGGTGCCGGCGAGCGAGGCGGCTTCGTGCGAGATGCCTTCCATCAGGCAGCCGTCGCCCATGAACACCCAGGTGCGGTGGTCGACGATGGCATGGCCTTCGCGGTTGTAGCGCTGCGCCAGCAGCTTTTCCCCCAGCGCGAACCCGACCGCATTGGCGAAGCCCTGGCCGAGCGGGCCGGTGGTGGTTTCCACGCCGGGGGTTTCGCTGCGTTCCGGGTGCCCGGCCGTGCGGCTGTGCAGCTGGCGGAAGTGCTTGAGTTCATCGATCGGCAGGTCATAGCCGGTCAGGTGCAGCAGCGCGTACTGCAGCATCGAGCCGTGGCCGTTGGAAAGGATGAAGCGGTCGCGGTTGAACCACTTCGGATCGACCGGGTTGTGGCGCAGGAAGTCGTTCCACAGCACTTCGGCGATGTCGGCCATGCCCATCGGCATGCCGGGGTGGCCGGACTTGGCGGTTTCGACCGCGTCGGCGGCAAGGAAGCGGATGGCGTTGGCCAGCTGGCGGCGGGTAGGCTGGGTCATGGGGCGTCTTGGCAGCGGAAGGGACACCGCAGGAGCGGTGCGGCCATTGTCCCACATTGGCCGGGGCCGCCGGCCGCTGGCGGCGTGGGTGTGGAGGCACCGGGGCCCACGCCGGCAGCCACCACCGCTGCGGCGCCCGCGTGCCCGTGACGGCGGCGCCGGGATGCTTACAAAGCAATGCACGAATGCGGTTGCCGGTCCAGGCCGGGCGTCGCGCAATGGCGGTCAGTCCATAAGTAAGAAGGCGCGACCCAGCCATGTTGACCGGTATCCCCTTGCGTCCTTTCGATGCACCTCGGCCACTTTCGCTGGCCATCGCGCTGGTGCTTGCCATTCCGGCCACTGCGTCTGCCAACGATTACCTCGAACAGCTCTCCCCTGCCCAGCGCGCCGAGTTCGACGGCAACTCGGGGCTGGCCATGATCAATGCCCAGTACGCCTATGCGCGCGGACTGAGCGGCAGCGGCCAGGTGCTGGGCATTATGGATACCGGAGTGTCCCCCAGTCACCCGGAGTTGGCCGGGCGCGTCATCGGGCTCACCGCTGCGGGGCTGCGGCCCGATGGCAGCCGTTGCGACAGCGGCACGGTCCTCACAGGACCAGCGGCGTGCTTCTACAGCAAGGGCGACCAGCCTTCGGTGCGCTATCTCGACTGGAACAGCCGCCTGCTGGCCGAGACCGTGCCCGGCCTGGACGCATCGTTGTTGCAGCAATTCGCCAGCTATGGCCGGTACAACGGCCACGGTACCCACGTGGCCGGAATCATGGCCGCCGCGCGCAACGGCCAGGGCATGCATGGCGTGGCGCCCGCCGCTCGCGTGGCCAGCGTGAACCTGTTCTCCAACGTCTATGCCTCGATGGAGAATTTTCTGCAGTTGCCGGGGGGCGTTTCATTGGAGCTGGAACCCACGCGCGAGGTTTTCGAGCAGGGCTACGCCGGCCTCGCCAGCAATGGCGTGCGCGTGCTCAACAACAGCTGGGGCCTCAGCGCTACAGCTCCACGCAACGTGGCCGACGTCGATGCGCAGGCCAAGCAGTATGCCGAAGTCCTGGACGCCATCGCCGCGGCGACCCGGCGCACCGGGATGCTGCAGGTGTGGGCGGCGGGAAACTTCGCCGGCGCCACTGCAGACCTGCCCGCCGCCCTGCCCCGCTACCGGCCGGAGGTACAACCCTATTGGCTCAGCGTGGTCAGTGTCGCGGTCAACGGCACGCTGGATGACTTTTCCGGCCGCTGCGGCATCAGCCGTGAGTGGTGCGTAGCCGCGCCGGGTGACCAGATCAGATCAACGATCATCAATGGCCGCGCCAATGCGCGCCCGGCTCGCGACGCCAGCGGCGCGGTCATCGGTCTGGAAGTGCCTGATCAGCAGACGCCGACATCCACCACCGCCCAGCTGAGCGGCACCTCGATGGCCGCGCCACAGGTGACTGGCGCGTTGGCCTTGCTGATAGAACGATTCCCCTACCTCAACAACCCGCAGGTACGCGACGTGCTGCTCACCACCGCCACCGACCTGGGCGCACCGGGCGTGGACGACGTGTTCGGCTGGGGCCTGATCAACCTGCGCAAGGCCATCGACGGACCAGGGATGCTGCGCGTGGACACCACGGTAGTGATGGACCAGCTCGGCGGAGGCAAGCGGGTATGGAGCGGTGAAGCCTGGGACGAATGGCGCAATGACATCAGCGGGCCGGGCCGACTGACCAAGGCGGGCCCCGGTTGGCTGCGGCTGGCCGGCGCCAACACCTTTGCCGGCGCCAGCGTGGATGGCGGCACACTGGAGCTGAGCGGCAACAATCAACTCGCCGGAAACGTGGCGGTCAGCGATGC